>Ga0334898_1001507_pt1 | contig 25298 bp, 18 predicted proteins | sample GraSluR3_MG_10_FD_207228 | JGI IMG/M metagenome (GOLD analysis project Ga0334898, IMG submission 207228) | Sludge microbial communities from methane-producing bioreactor in Wageningen University, Netherlands - Granular Sludge_3_08-R3 | ecosystem: Engineered > Bioreactor > Anaerobic >... | reverse complement strand
CAGCCCGGAATCAAAGAGCCTGCAGGATACATTCTCCTCCCTCAAAGCCCTCAGCGCATCCGCTGCCAGAAAGGTCGCGGCAATCTCGTCGTCCGTCTTCTCCCAGGTCAGCAGAAAATCCTTCAGGTACATCCCGCTTCCCTGTTTTTTGGCCAGCTCGGCTATCAGAGCTTCAATCCTTGTCCGTTCCATCTTCTCTCCGTTTCAATCCTGTTTTTTTTCAGGGCGTACCCCTCACCGCATACGCGGCTCGGGTCGGGCTCCTCCGGGCTCCGCCTTCCGGCTTCGGCCCGGCCTCGGTCGGCCGGTCGCCTGACGGCCCCTCCGGATCCCTTACGCTCGTCGCGGCTAAATCCTGCCCAGAGCCTTCAGCACCTTTTCCGGACTGAAGGGCCAGTCCCGCATCCATACCCCCACGGCGTCGTAAATCGCGCTGGCTATGGCGGGGGCCGCCCCGTTCACGCTGATCTCCGACACCGACTTGGCGCCGAAGGGCCCGAAGGGGTCATCCGTCCGTACCAGCACGGATTTAAAATCCTCCGGGATATCCCCGATCATTGGGACACCGTAGCTCCTGAGGTCCGTGGTCAGGCAGCGGCCGGATTTGTCGAAGATCATCTCCTCGTACAGGGCATGTCCCATGGACTTGACCACCGCGCCGTAGATCTGCCCCAGGGCATACTCCGGGTTTATCGGGGTACCGCAGTCCTCCAGAGCAAAGTACTTCTGCACCGTCACCTTCCCGGTGCGGGTGTTCACGGCCACCTGGCAGAAGTGGGCACCGTAGGGAAAGGAGAACTTGTCCGTAACAAAAGAGGCAGAGGCTATCAGCTGTCCGGAGCCCTCTCCCCCCTGGGTATGCCAGGCAAGTTTGCGATAGCTCAGCTCGCCCTTCTTGCCCCGAGCTATCCCAGGAGCAGCCAGCTCGATATCCTCTTCCTTCTCTCCCAGAATCGCGGCAGCCTCCTTTTTAATCTTGCCCGCCATCTTCAGCGCCGCGTTGTAGGTGGCCCCGCCGGAGAAGAAGGTGCCGCTGGAGGCGTAGGCCCCGGTATCAAAGGGAGCCATATCGGTATCCCCGGACTGAACGGTAATCACCCCAAGCCCGCACTTCAGGACCTCCGCTGTCATCTTGGCGCTCACCAGGTCGAGACCGGTACCAAGGTCGGCCCCCCCGGACTGAACCAGAAAACTGCCGTCCCCCAGCATCTTGATGGTGGCGTTGGCGGCATCCAGCCCCGGGAGTCCCGATCCCTGCTGTACCGTGGCGAATCCTTTACCGATTTTAATATCCGGATCGCCGGAATCTTCCCGCCTGCCCCAGCTGATCATCTCTGCCCCCTGTTCCAGGGCAGGTCCCAGACCGCAGCTTACCGCCGGCGCCGCCGCACCTTCCCGGCCCTCACCAAGGCATTTGAGAATCTCCAGCATGGCCCCTTCGGTTACCCGGTTCTTTTCCACCAGTTCCAGATGGTCCATCCCCAGCTCCGCCGCCAGTTCCCGGACTGCAAGCTGCAGGGCATAATTCCCCTTGGGAGCCCCGTAGCCCTGGTAAGCCCCCGTGGGCGGCCGGTTGGAGTAGCAGGCCACAACCTCGAAGCCGGCGTTGTCGCACAGAAACAGGGGAAGGCTCTTGGAGACCCCGTTCATGGGCACCGTCAGAGCGTGGGCACCGTAGGCCCCCTGGTTGGATTCCATCTTCATGAACATGGCCGTCAGCCTGCCGTCCTTTTTCGCCCCCAGCTTGACGGTAATGCGCATGGGTTTCCGTGTGGAGTTGGCGATGAACTCCTCCTCCCGGCTGTACTGATGGAACACAGCCCGCCCGGTCTTCCAGGCGCAGAAGGCGGTAAGCTCCTCCAGAACAATATCCTGTTTCGATCCGTAGCCGCCGCCCACACGCTCCTTGATTACCCGCACCTGGTTTTCAGGCAGGTCCAGCAGGGTGGCGACAATGCGACGTACGTGATAGGGCACCTGAGTCGACGCATGAATAACGAGCCTGTCCCCTTCGACCCGTGCATAACAGGTATGGGTTTCCAGGGGAGTACACTGGATCTGAGTGGTGGTATAGGTTCGTTCGATTACCGTATCAGCTTCGGCGAAACCTTTTTCAAGATCACCGATACCCCCGGAAACCGAAGCGGCGATATTTTTTCTGGGGTTCCCGCCGATGGGGAACTGGTAGAGTATCGGTTCCTCCATGTCATCCGCCCCGGCGTTCAGTTCATTCAGATCCTCGGGAGCACCATCGACATACTCGATTTTCCCCCCGTGAATCAGGGGAGCATCCTCCGCCCAGGCATCGTCCCAGTCCAGCACCACCGGCAGCAGTTCGTAGTCCACCTTTATCAGGGAGAAGGCCTTTTCCGCTGCCTCATCCGTCTCGGCAACCACCACCGCCACCCGGTCGCCCACGTGACGGACCTTTCGTGAAATCAGCATCCTGTCGTAGGGGGATGGTTCGGGATATCCCTGTCCCGCCTGGCTGTAGCATCTCTGGGGTACATCCTTATGGGTAAAAACAGCGACAACGCCGTTCACAGCCTCTGCCGCGGCGGTATCGATGGATTTGATCCAGGCGTGGGCGTGGGGACTCCGCAGAACCTTCAGAATGCAGCTTCCCGGCTCAACCCGGTCCTCAACGTAGACCTTCTCTCCGGCGACCATGCGGGCGGAATCCTTCTTGGGAGCCGCCTTACCGATTACGCTGTACTCTTCCCTGAATTCGGGGATTCCCTCGTTTTTATAGGAGGGGTCCTTCATGCGGGCGGCGGTAATGCGTACGGCATCGAAGAACTGCTCGTAGCCGGTGGCCCGGTTAAAAAGCCCGGAGAGGGCATCCTTCACCGCCTCCCGGTCGGGATCGGGATTCCGCTCCAGGAGATCGTGAATCATCAGCGCCGCCGCGGGGGAATTGTAGCCCGACTGCACACAGCCGGCTTCCAGCATGGCCTGCTGTACGAGGCTCGGGTTTCTGCTTCCGCCGTAGTATTCTATCGTGCGAACTTCCCGCCCCTCCAGCTGGGGTGCCAGCAGCAATCCTGAAGAGACAATCCGGCCGTCCAAAATAATCGTGTCGGAACCGGCAAAACCGCGGCCGTTATCGGAATCCCGGACAGAGGCAATTCCACTGCGTTGCAGAAGTTTTTGTGCCTTCTCCCCCGGGGCAGCCTCGAAGGAAACCTCTCTGCCGTTCAGAATAAAGCTTACCTTCATTTGAGCACCTCCACTGCCAGCCCGCGGACAAGATCGGCGATCAATACCGAGTTTATATAGGTTTTATACTCCCGGCTTCCCAGGATATCCTCCTCGGGATGAATCGCCCCTGCCACCGCCACTTCCAGGGTCTGTCCGGATCCCGGAAGCTTCCCGGAGATTATGCCCTCTTCAATTTCCGTCAGGCGCAGTGTTCTCGGGGCAACACAGCCAGCCGCTACAACGGCTTCCTTAACAGCGCCCCCTTCAGCCCGCATCCAGGCCGCCGCGCTTACCACGGGCAATGCCTGGTGTGACCGGGACTCCTTTACCGCCCGGCACAGCCCCTCCAGGGGAGGAATGCGAAAACGGATTATCAGAGACTCGTTGTCCCCGTCCACATACTCATGGACCGGAACCGGGCCTGCAACGGTCTCCGCCACCGCCCCAAGGGCCATCAGAGTTGGTATCAGGTAGGAATCAGGACGTTTCGCACCGACGTTTCCACCGATGGTCGCAATATTACGGACACTCCGGCTGGGAATAAATCCCGCCGCCCGGCGCAGAACATCGGGAACCAGATAACTGTCTGCGATATCCTGCAGCGTGGTACCGGCACCGATCAGAAACTCATTTCCCTCCCGGGAGATCCCGGCCAACTCGAGCCCAGCGATGCTGACCACCTTTTCCGGCCGGTGGCCATGCTTCATGAATGGAGTCCGGTTCACCTGAGTTCCCCCGGCAAGAATAACATATCCCGTCTTGTTAAGCTCCACCGCCTCTTCAATACTCGAAGCGAGTTTATAGTCCTGTATCATGCATACCCCCACTACCTGTCTCCATAATTCTCAGCGTTCCTCTCCAGCCTCCGCGCGGGATCTTCTCTGCGAACATCTGCACGGCCTCCTCTCTGCGTCCCCTCCGCGGCCTCACCGACCTCTGCGTAGTTTCCACTCTGCGAACCTCAGTGACCTCTGCGTGGTCCTAATCCTCTGCGTCCCCTCTGCCTTACTTACCGGCCTCTGCGCGGCTATTTCTCCGCGTCCCTCTGCGTCCTCTGCGCGGTCCTTTCTCCCCCTGCACGGTCTCCCAGGCTCGGCTACACAATCCCCGCTTTTTCATAAAGCCTCGACGCCGCCGCGTTTGCCCTGCAGGCCAGCTCCTCTTCGTCCATTCCGGCAAGACGCCCCTTTTCCACCACGATTTTTCCGTTGACAATGGTATAATCCGTCCCGTGGTTGTAACCGGAAAAAATCAGCGCCCCCAGGGGATCCGACAGGGAGCCGGCATACTCCAGCTTATGAACATCGAAGAGGGCAATATCCGCGGGTCCGCCCTCCTCTATTATACCAGCTTTTTTAAAATTCAGGAGTCTGGCTCCGTTTTCGGTGGCCATCCGGAACGCATCCCGGGCGGTCAATGCGTCGGCGCCATGGGCAACCCGCTGCAGGAAAAGGGCATTCCGTATCTCCCCGAGCATGTCGGATGAATCATTGGAAGCTGAGCCGTCCACCGCCAGGGCAACGTTTATCCCCAGCTCCTTCATCTCCTTTACCCGGCAAATCCCCGATCCAAGACGCATGTTCGAGGTCGGACAGTGGGCAATCTGACAGCCCGTCTCTTTCAGGACTGAAAGCTCGTCATCGGTAAAATGGATTCCGTGGGCAAACCAGACATCGGGGCCCACAAAGTCGCAGTCCTCCATCACCTTCAAAGGCCGCCGCCCCAGGGTCCGCTCACAGAAGTTATTCTCGTCCTTGGTTTCCGCCAGGTGGGTATGCAGCAGCACCCCGTACTTTCGCGCCAGGGCCGCGGTATCCTTCATTGACTGTTCGGACACCGAAAAGGGACTGCAGGGGGCAAGGGCTATCTTTCGCATGGCAAAAGGATCGGAATCATGAAACTCACGGATCACCCGCTCGGAGTCGGCCAGTATATCGTCTTCACTCTGCACCACCGTATCCGGAGGCAGCCCGCCGTCCTTTTTCGAAAGACTCATGGATCCCCTGGTGGGAGAAAAGCGTATACCCGTATCCCCGGCAGCCTTGAACTGAAGAGCCATAATGTCCGCCCCCACACCACCGGGGTACAGATAGTGGTGATCGGTAGTCAGGGTACAGCCGGTCTTGAGCAGTTCCGCCGTAGCCAGAGCAGTGGACCAGTAGATGGCATCCTCATCCAGGTACTTCCAGATCTCGTATAAATAAACCAGCCAGGTAAAAAGCTTGGCATTCTGTACCGCCGGAAGATTTCTGGTCAGGGTCTGATAAAAATGGTGATGAGTATTTACCAGGCCGGGAATTACCACATGCCTCGACGCATCGATGACCCGCCCCTCAGCCTCCGCAGGCAGAGAGAGATTCGAACCGACTTTCTCGACGCGATTTCCCCGGATCAGAACATCCAGCCCGGAACGGCCCGGATCATCAGCCGACTTCACCAGGTAAAAACAATTCTTCAACAAAATCATAGCCCCTCCAGAAAAACCACATGTATCCCGATCTCAGAACACTGATGCTCCTTCAAAGATTCACCACGGAGTCGCAGAGTACACAGAGATATCTACCATTTTGTTCTCTGCCTACCTCTGCGACCTCTGCACGGTCTCTCCATCCTCTGCGTTACTCTGCGACCTCTGCACGGTCCCTCTTCTCTGCGCTACTCAGCGGCCTCTGCGCTGTCCCTCTTCTCTGCGTTACTCTGCGACCTCTGCGCGGCCCCTCTCCATCCTCTGCGTTACTCTGCGACCTCTGCGCGGCCCCTCTCCATCCTCTGCGTTACTCTGCGACCTCTGCGTGGTCAGTCCTCCGCGTCCCCTCCTACATATACCTCCGCACCCGCTCGTTAAACTCCAGAATCAGCTCATCAAGCCTGTCCTTGGCGCGGTAGATATTCTCCCAGTAATCCCTGTCGTACCACTGAGCATTTATCTCTGCATAGGTTTTTCCCTGCTGCTCCACCCAGGTGTAGTATTTCAAGTTGTGGATTCGTTTCCGGTCCTCGTAACGCAGTTCCAGCAGGGCGTCGGTGCCGGTTGCCCGGAGCAGCTCAAAGTCCGCCACTGCGTTGTCTCGGGTGTAGACTCCACGCTCCGCGTTAAGCTCTGCAAGGCGGGAGGTGTACATGGCTTCCGAATCGGTAAAGACTGTCATTACAACATCGTCTTCCGTCAGCTCATAGTATTTGGCGAATTTGATGGCTGTGAGCAGATTGCAGATACTGCTTATACCCATGACGTTCAAAACCTCGATCAGGGACGGGTCAACTCCCATCTCCTTCAAGTAGGCCTTGCCCAGAGCTTCGTTAAAGAGCCGTAAAAGTCTCATGGTCGCTTCATCGTCAATAGCCACAACCATATCGGTATTCTTCAGATTATGGATCCAGGGCACATGCTTGTCGCCGATTCCCTCAATGCGGTGTCCGCCGAAACCATTGGAAAGCAGGGTGGGACACTGCAGGGCTTCACTCACCGCGAGTTTTGCCCCGGGGTAAACCCGCTTAAGGTACTCACCGCTGGCAGTGGTTCCGGCGGAACCCGAGGAGACACAGGTACCGGCAAAACGGTTTTTGGGTCCCATAATCTGCTTCAAAACCTTCTCCATGGAACGGCCGGTCACCTCGTGATGCCAAAGGTGGTTTCCGAACTCGGAGAACTGGTTAAAAATAAAGATGCTGTCTCCCCGCTCGGCATTGAGCTCTGCGCATTTGTCAAAGATCTCTTTTACGTTGCTTTCACAGCCGGGGGTTGCTATGGTCTCGTCGGCCATCTTTCTGAGCCAGTTGAACCGCTCCTGTGACATCTCCTCCGGGAGTATGGCGACGGATTTACATGCCAGCAGGCGGGAAATATAGGCCCCTCCCCGGCAATAATTACCGGTAGACGGCCAGACCGCCATGTTCTTTTCCGGATCAAACTGCCCGGTCACCAGAGTCGGGGCCAGACAGCTGTAAGCGGCTCCTACCTTATGGGCGCCGGTGGGAAACCACTTGCCCACAAGACCGACAACCCGGGCCTTTATTCCCGTCAGGGACGAGGGAAGCTCGATATAGTTAACCCCGCTGTAGGTGCCGCCGGTCTCCAGAGCTTCGTTCTCCCAGGTTACCCGGTAAAGGTTTCGGGAATGGACCTGGTTCAGCCCGATACCCTTGAGCTCTTCCTTGATTTCGGCCGAAACAGTATCGGGATCCGCCATCTCCTTGTATGTCGGCAGAAGAATCCCCTGCCGGGCACAGAGCTGTGCGTTTTTTTCAATCTGTGCTTCATGTACGGTCAAATCAATCATACATCCTCCGGAACCATAGTTTTCAGTTGTTCTAGAAATTCCAGTAAACTGTTTACAGCGATCCTTCGGCGGTATACCGCGCTGGACCGCTGGTCATCGATGGGTCGTATCCGTTTTTCCGCAGCCTCACAAACTGCGCCGGTGTCCAGCTCTTTGAGCATTGCGCCCTGTACCAGGGATTCCGCTTCCGGCAGTCTGATAACCGTCGGAGCCACAGCACCAAGGGCGAAACGAAAATCAAGGACCTTTCCCGTATCGATCTCTGCGTAACCTGCGGAGGAGAGTTTCGACAGGGCATTGGCTTTTCGGGTCCCCACCTTGCGGTAATAGAGCCTGCCTTTCTCAGGCAGCAGGGGAAGCTCAATTCTCAGGAGTATTTCATGCTCCTTGAGGGCGGTCTGTCCGGGACCGGTAAGGAATTCGGCAATTGGAAGACTCCGTTCTCCCTCCAGGGAAGCGGTTATTACCCAGGCCTGATGTACATACAGGGGCGTCAGGCTGTCCGCCGCGGGGGAGGCGTTACAGATATTGCCCCCCAGGGTCGCACGGTTCCTGAGTGCCGGAGCGGCGATCAACTGCACAGCCCGGCGGAGCAGTTCCGGCGTTCCGGAAAATTCCAGCAATTCCGCCATGCTGACCCCCGCGCCGATCCTCAGCGTTCCATCTGCAATTTCCAGGGTTTTCAGTTCATCCAGGGCATCAAGAAACAGTACCGGGGTCTGTATCTTCGGAAGGCTTCCGCTGTAACCACGGTGGCGTACCATCAGATCGGTACCCCCGGCGAAGGGCAGGGCCTTGTACTCAGTCCTGAAGCTCAGGGCATCCTCAAGTCGTGTTGGTCGAAGTTTTTTCACCAGGCAACCCCCCGCTCCCGGGCCCTGCGGGCGGCCAGCAGCACACCGTCAATAATCATGTCGTAACCGGTGCAGCGACAGATGTTTCCCGAAATGGCCAGGCGTATCTCATCTTCCGTCGGATCGGGGTTCTCCTTCAGAAGGGCCAGGGTGGCCATCATCATTCCGGGGGTACAGAACCCGCACTGCACGGAATGGGCCTCCGCAAAGGCTTCGCTCAGGAGCTGCCCGGCCTCGCGTTCTCTGAGGCCTTCGATGGTCTCTACCTCTGCCCCTTCGACCTGGGCCATGGGGATCAGACAGCTGTTCACAAGTTTTCCGTCCATCAGGACGCTGCAGGCGCCGCACTCACCCTCTCCGCAGCCCTCCTTGGTCCCTGTCATGGAGAGGTTTTCCCTCAGAACGTCAAGAAGCCTCTTCATGGGGTCGGCCTTGACCAGAACGGGCATACCGTTAACAAGAAATTCAATCGTCATTGCTCATAATCTCCAGTAAGCGCTCCGGGGTAAGGGGGACATCCGGGCATTCCCTGTCTGTGGCCTGTTCCAGAGCGGCGCAAAAAGCCGCGTGTCCGCCATCGTGGACAATCTCACCGACCCCCTTGGCCCCAAAGGGGCCGTACTCATAGGGATTATCCACGGTACAGGCTCCGGTGCGGGGAAAATCCAGGCTGGTGGGAACGATGTAGTCAGCCATTGTGCGCTGTCGGAACACCCCGTCGCTGTCGACTTCAAGATTCTCGAGACACGCGTAGCCCAGGGCCTGACTCATTCCCCCCTGGATCTGGCCGGCCACGACCCTCTCATCGATGGCAACACCCACATCATAGACCCCCCAGACCCCGATGACTGCAGTTTCCCAGCTTACAGGATCAACCTCAACCTCGACGACATTCACGGCCCAGCCGAAGGCCGGATAGGCGTCGCCGGTCAGGGTCTCCTGGTTCCAGCGGACATAGGGAGGCATGGAGTAGTGCTCCTCGATCTCCTGGACCTTTCCGCTGACCCAGTCCCTTTTCAGCCGCTCTGCCGCCTTCTGAATCAGGTAGCCGACAATCATCATGGTCCTGCTCGCCACGGTGGGGCCGGAATTGGGAACCTTGTCGGTGTCGGGGTTGTCGTAGCGGATCTTCTCCGGGGGAAGATCAAGAATGCGGGCCACAATTTTTAGAAAGGTCGTCTGCGGTCCCTGCCCCATATCGATGTTGGCAATAAGAATGTCCACGCTGTCGTCGGCGTTTTTCCGCAAGGAGGCCTTTGCCTTTATAAGACGCTGCTCTCCGTCGCCGGTAAAACCGCAGCCGTGGTTGAAAAAGGAGATGCCGATACCTTTCCAGGGCTCCTTCCGATACCGCTCCCGTTTTTCCCGGAAGCCGGAAATCTCCAGGGCCTTTTCTATAAGGCGGTCCATGATGACCTCTTCGTGGATTCTGCCGCCGGTGATGGTAGGATCCCCCTTGGCAGCGACATAGGGCATCCGGTAATCAACAGGATCCGCCGAGAACTCCCGGGCGGCCTTCTCCATGTGCATCTCCAGGGCGTAGATGGCCTGGGGAGCCCCGAAGCCGCGGAAAGCGCCGGAGGGCACGGTGGAGGTCGCCACCGCCCTGCCCCGCACCCGCACATTGGGAAAATTGTAGACCCCGTTGGAGGTAAAGATGGCCCGCTGCAGAACGATCAGGGAGTAGCTTTCGTAGGCCCCGCCGTCGATGATAATGTCGTAATCCATGGCGGTAATCCGGCCCTTCGCGTCGTGGGCGCTGCGGATCCGGGTCCGTGAGGGGTGCCGCTTGGAGGTCCAGGAGAGGTCCTCGTAACGGTCGAAGATCATCCTCAAGGGTTTCCCGATTTTAACTGCCGCCACCGCCAGGGGAGCGCCCATAATCTCCGGGTAGTCCTCCTTGCCGCCGAAGGCGCCTCCGGTGGTGGTCTCGATGACCCGGACCTCATAGCCCTCCCCCAGTACCTCTTCCACGGAATGCTTAACGTAATAGGGGCACTGCATGGACCCCTGGATCACCACTTTCCGGCCCTCATTTTCCGTCCAGGCCGTGAGGCCCTGGGGCTCCATATAGAGCTGTTCCTGAAACCCGGTGGAGTATTCCCCCTCCACGATCCGGGCCGCGGAGGAAAATGCCGCGTCAGGGTCACCTTTCTTTACATGCAGATCGGCATACAGGTTGTCTTCTCCATGGATGGGACCGCCGATGCAGGCAAGCCCCTCATCGATACCTATCGCGGGAGTTCCCGCCTCGTAATCAAGCTCGATTTCCCCGAGAAGCTCATCGACTTTGTCGGGGTCGGGGCCCGCCAGAATAAGGATGATCTGTCCCCGGTAGCGGATATCCTTTTCGGCAAAGGCGGGCAGGTCATTCTTGATCAGGGCTATATGGTTGGCCCCGGGAACATCCCGGTAGTCGACCGCATGGTAGCCCTCGGGGAGCTCAGGCAGCCTGATCGCCCGGATTATCCCCCGGGAAAAGGGCGCCCGGTAAAAACGGGCGCACAGCATATCGTCATGGGGATAATCGGCAATATAGCGTGCCCGCCCTTCAGCCTTGGCCCGGCCGTCGGTCCGGGGGACCGCTTTGCTTATATCGGCACTCATGGTACGTTCACTCCCTTTCTGGCAGAGTCGATGTCCTTCAGACCGTTTCCGGTAATCAGCACTGCCACAGTTGCCTCGGGATCCATTTCATCCTTCATCTTCTCGAATCCTGCCCAGGCGGCGGCGGCAGCAGGTTCAGCGAAGAGACCCGACCTGGACGAGAGGCGTCTCTGGGCGTCGAGGATTTCCCCGTCGCTCACGATTACCGCTTTTCCTCCGTGCCGCTGAAGGCGACCCAGGGCAAAGAGTCCCCCCCGGGGAACATCAACGGAGATGGAGTCGGCAATCGTCGACGAAGCGACGGGTGTCCCGAAACTGCCGGCATCCAGGGCACGGCTTATGGCCGCAGAACCTTCCGCCTGCACTGCCACGCAGCAGGGCGCCCTTTCCGCGAGCCCCAGGCTGAACAGATCCTCGAAGCCCCGGTAGACGCCGCTCAGGATTACCCCGTCTCCGGTGGGTACGAAGACGTAATCCGGTACACGGCCTCCCAGCTGTCGGAAGATCTCCAGGGAGACGGTCTTCTTGCCTTCAATGGTCAGGGGATTGTGGGCAGTATTCCGCGAGAGCCCTCCCTCCTCGGCGACACAGGCCATGGACCGGCTGTAGGCCAGGTCGTAGGTCCCGTCCACCTTGATCAGGTCCGCGCCATACTGAAGAGACTGAACAAGCTTGGCAGGCGGGGCGGAAGCGGGAAGAAAAAGCTTTACCGAAAGCCCCGCGGCAGCGCCGATTCCCGCCATGGAGGAGCCGGCATTGCCGGTGGATGCCACCACGATGCGTTCTATGCCTTCCCGTCTGGCGTAGGCCGCCACCAGATAGCTGGCCCTGTCCTTCAGGGATCCCGTGGGATTCCGGCTGTCATCCTTCAGAAAGAGCTTTGGAAATCCGGTCTCCCTGCGCAGAATCTCCGGTTCCCACAGGGGCGTCCGCCCCACGGGAACCGGGGGAAAATACTCCCGTTCAACCGGCAGCAGATCAAGAATGTCCCAGTCCCGGGGGAGCTGCCCTTCCGGACGGAACTCCAGAACCCCCATCAAGGGCTGGTCCGGGGTCTGCCGGGATGCGCAGTCGTCGCAGAGCATCCGTTCAGGGGTAAATTCGTACTCCCGGCCGCAGAGGCTGCAGGCACAGCTGAAACTGATCATGCCCCGCCTTTTCCTTCCCGCCCTTCCAGGGCATAGGGCAGCATGGCGTAGAAAGCGGAACAGATAACAAGATCCTCCACCCGGGTCTTTTCATTGGGCGCATGGGCCTGGTTCTCATCCCCCGGGCCGAAACCGATGGCGGGGATTTTGTGCCGCCCCGTTACCGCCACCAGGTTGGTGGAAAAGGTCCATTTGTCGATTACCGGGGATTTTCCCCAGAGCGCCTCGTAGGCACGTCTTCCGGCCTGGACTATCTCGTGCTCCTCGGGGATCTTCCAGGTGGGGAAGTAGAGTTCCTGGCTGTAGTCAGCCTCCTTCCATCCCCGCTTCTCGTACCGGGGCATGCTGACGCTAACGGCGGATTCATCTTCTCCGATGGCCCGGGCCATGTACTCCTTTACCTGGGATATGGCCAGTTCCTTGTCCTCTCCCCAGGTAAGGCGCCGGTCAAGATAGAGCATGGCCTGGTCGGGAACGGCGCACTGGCTGGGACCCTTCACGTCTATCTGGCTGACGACGATAGTCCCCTTTCCAAGGAAATTGTCCTCATCAGGCTTGAGATCGCTGTTCAGCTGCTCCATTGCCAGGGCTGCCCGGGCAGCCTTGTAGGCTGCGCTCTCTCCCCGTTCCGGGGCCGAGCCGTGAGCGGAGACGCCTTTCAATCGGGCGACCATCTCCATCCTGCCCCGGTGTCCCCGGTAAAGCCTGCAGGAGGTCGGTTCGGTGGAGACGGCGAAATCGGGCTTCAAACCCTCCTCCTCGATCAGGTACTTCCAGCACATCCCGTCGCAGTCCTCTTCCATAACGGTGAAGGTAAAATAGACCGAGTACTCCCCGTCGTAGCCCAGCTCTTTCAGAATACGTGCGGCGGTAATCATCGAGGCGGCTCCCCCCTTCTGGTCCGAAGCACCCCGACCATGGACAAAGCCGTCGGAAATCTCTCCCGAAAAAGGATCTTTCTGCCACTGGGCGGGATCTCCCACCTCGACGGTGTCGATATGGGCGTCGATGGCCAGCTTCTTCGGACCCGATCCGACCCGTGCTATTACACTCCCCAGGCCGTCGATCCGCACCTCGTCGAAACCGTACTGTTCGCACATCTCTTTTATGCGAAGACAGACATCCTTTTCAGCGGAGCTGTAGGATTTAAGCCTGATAAGATCACTCAATACCCGGGCCGCCTCGTCGCGATAGCCTTCAGCCTTCTTCAGAATCGTCTCTTGTACGCTCATTAGTTTCCCCTGCCTTAAATATAGTTAAGTATAGTATAGTTTTTTACGGCGTGATTCGGTCCATTCGCTCCCAGAGGCGCCGCGCCTGTTCCGCCGCATCACGGTATATATCCTCCCGGGGAATCCCCGGGAAACTCCGCTTTTCCATGACGATCTTTCCGTTTATCATGACCGTCTCTACAATGTTCGATGCCATGCCGAATACCATATGTCCCGCGATATTCTCCGGCTCAAGAGGCGTTGGAGAGGCATAGTCCGCCACGACCAGGTCGGCGGTATAGCCCGGTTCGATCCGGCCGAAGGGCCTTCCGAAACTCTTTTCCAGAATACGGTTACCTGCAGCCAGAGCTGCCAGGAAGTCCCCGGGCCAGAGAGGCCCCTTCTCGTCCTTATGCTTGAAGTAGGCACTCTGCATCTCGGCGAACATATCCGATCCGATACCGTCGGTTCCCAGGGCCCAGTTTTCGAGGCGGGGAAGATTGGGATTGTAGCCCACCCCGTTGTTCATGTTGGACCTGGAGTTGTGCACCAGAAAGGCTCCGCGTTCGTTGATGCGCTCCACCTCATCCGTGTTCAGATGGACACCGTGGACCAGGATGCTGTTGTCTCTGACCAGACCGAAGTCATCCAGCCTGAAAACCAGGTCCCTGCCGTAATTTATATGAGAGTGGGAGACGTCCCAGGCGTCCTCCGCCAGATGCACATGAAAACCCCGGCCGCTTATTTCGCAGGCATCGGCCAGAAGTTTCAGGGCGGCATCCGGCAGGGTGCAGGGGGCATGGCCCCCGATATGGGCCTCCGTCAGGCCGGACCAGGTCCCCGCTTTTTTTTCGGCATCGATACTCCGGGCAAAGGCGATGTTCTCGTCCATCCCTTCCTGCATCGCCTCTTCACCATGACGGTCGGTCACCTCGTAACAGGTGGTCCCCCGCAAACCCGTCTCCTCGAAGGCTTTTTTAAGAACATCCAGGGACCCGGAAATGAAGGTCGGCGAGGCGTGATGATCGATCACCGCGGTGGTGCCTGCACGGATGGCATCCAGAGAACAGATAAGCCCCGAAGCACGAAGACTCTCGGAGTCCAGGGCCCGGTCCAGGCGCCACCAGAGATTCTTCAGAATGGAGACAAAATCCGGGGTGTCCCCGATATTCGCCATGATCCCCCGGGAAAGGCCGGAATAGAAGTGGGTGTGGGAACAGACGATCCCGGGGAAAAGCAGTTTTCCCGACCCGTCCACGGTTATTTCGACTCCCGCAGCATCGAGCCCCTTTCCAACTTTGATTATGGTATCTCCATCCACCAGAACATCTTCGTTATGCCGGATTCGGGGGGGATCAAACTCCACCAGGGTCGCATTGGTAAACAGAATCATGCCGCACCTCCCGGGGAAAGCGGGGCAAAGAGGTGCGGCCTTCGATGGTGCAGCAGCTCAAAAAGCCGGAAAAAGCGCGCTTCATCATCCCGTCCTTCCGAGCGCTTGAAGGCCTCCCCCAGGTCCAGGGTCTGTACCCGTCCCTGAAAACGTACGCGGAGGCTCCCGTTCTCAAGGAGCCAGCCGGGGTTGCTGCTGTTTTCAAAATCCGCCGGACTGCTGAAAACCGTAGGCTTGTCCGTATAGGGACGACCGTCCCAGGGACAGAACTGGCCGCAGTTGCCGCACTCGTTGCAGTAGGCATCGATATGCACAATCTGCCAGGCATCGTCAAATTGCTCCTGCCCCGCGGTTTCCACCTTTATATTGGCCCGGTTGGGGCAGACATCGACGCACTTGTTGCAGAGGAAATCGCATTCAAGACAGCGGGACTTTTCGGTGGCGCAGAAGGACGCCGAGTCGTAGTCGGACCGGGGATCCGGCCTGGAAGAGAGATGCCCTTTCTTGACGGCGATGTCCGCCGTCCGCTCCTCCGGGTCCAGGTAGGGAATAAGCTCGCTCCGCTCCCAGAGGGAATCGCTTTTACGACAGATGGCGTCGGCGGCCCTGCGGCCTTCAGCAATGCAGTTGACGATGGTGGATGCCCCGGTCCGGCTGTCTCCGATGAGAAAGATGTTTTCCCGATCCGTCTCCCCGCCTTCCCCGGTGGGAACCATGCCCTTTGCATCGGGCTCGAGACCTGCGCTCTTCAGAGCCTCGGAATCGGGATCATCACCCACAGCATAAATCAGGCTGTCCGCCTTAATCTCTTCCGTCCTGTCCGTCGGAACAGGGCGCCTCCGCCCCGATTCATCGGGTTCTCCCAGCTCCATGACCCGCAGGGTAAGACTGCCGTCGGCGCTAAAGCGTTCAGGGTTCCTGAGCCAGCGGAAGGAGATCCCGTCCTCCGCGGCGTATTCGTACTCCTCCCGGCTGGCGGGCATCTGCTCGAAGGCCCTGCGGTAGACGATCTGAACCTCCTCGACTCCGGAACAGCGCAGAGCCGCCCGGGCGCAGTCCATGGCAGTGTCCCCGGCTCCGATAACCACGACCCGGCGCCCCATCTCGAGACGGGAGGGGTCGCGGTTGAACTGGGTAAGAAAGGAGAGGGATGGATAGATCCGCTGGCTGTCACCCTCTATGGGAAGCTTTCGGCTCCGGTAGGTGCCGAGACCCAGAACAATGTAGGTGAATCCTTCTTTTTTGAAGGCTTCAATATCGATCTTCTCATCCACCCCGAAGCGGAACTCCACCCCGTGCTGGCGGATAAAATCTATGTCCCGGTCAATGGCCTCCCGGCTTATCCGGAAGTGGGGCACCACGTAGCGCACGACACCGCCGGCATCCTCTTCCCGCTCAAGGACGGTTACGGAAAAACCTTCCCGGGCAAGGAAATAGGCCGCAGAAAGCCCCGCGGGCCCTGCTCCTACGACAGCGATCCGCTCAGGATGCCGGATCTCCGGCTTGACCCAGCGGCGCTGATACTCCTCCATACCTTTGAGCAGGGAGATCTTCTTGACCTCCCGGATGTTGAGGGCGCCCTCGTAATCCAGACGGGTACAGACCAGCTGGCACTGGTGGTCGCAGATGTGGCCGGTGATTGAGGGCAGGGCGTTGCGCTCATAAATGCACTCCAAGGCCTCTCCGTACCTGCCCTCCCCGGCCAGGCGCAGGTATTCCGGAATATGCTGACCAATGGCGCAGGCGCTTACGCAGGGGGCGACGTAGCAGTCGAACAATGGCAGTTCCCCCGGATTATGGACCGCATCGCTGCCCCGGAACTCCTTGGCAAGGCTGCGATCCTTCAGGGATGCAGCTGCAAGGCTTTTCAGGGCCTGCACGTCGATGCGTTCCCGCTGCCAGTCGACTTCCGGAAGCTCCTCCAGCAGCTTTGCAAGCTGGACCTGCCGCAGGTATCCGCCGGGCTTCAGAAGCTCCGTTGCCAGGGTGACCGGCCGGATACCGGTGGCGAAAACTTGAGCGGCGTTATGGATGCTTATTCCGCCGGAAAAGGAGATGGGCAGTTCTCCGCCGAACTCCTCGGAAAGCCGGGCGGCGACGTTGATGGAAAGGGGAAAGAGCGCCCGGCCGGAGAGGTACATCTCCTCTCCCGGCAGCCGTCCCTGGTTGTTTCTGCAGGCCAGGGTATTGGTCAGTTTGACCCCGAAGTGCCGTCCCGAATCCGCCGCCAGCTTCCGCAGCCGGGAAAGAATCTCCAGGGCCCGGGAAAGCTGAAGATCGTGTTCGAAACTCTCCGGATTCAGCTCCACATAGGTGTAGCCCAGGCCGTCCAGGATTTCCCGGACCGTCCCATAGCCCAGGAGGGTGGGATTCAGTTTTACATAGGTATCCAGCTTCTGCTCCCTGAGCATGTAGGAGCAGATCGCCTCGATCTCCTCCGGAGGGCAGCCGTGCATGGTGGAGAGGGTCACGGAACCGCAGATTTTACCGGAAACCCTAAAATCGGACAGAATCCGGCTGCGCCGCTCAAGTTCCGAGCCCTTCAGCAGCTCCGGGAGCATCTGTTTTGCCTGGTCGATCCAACCTGAAAAAAGCTTTTCCGACGAAGAGTCTTTCATGCGGCGGATGTAGCGCTGCATGGGCTCACTTTTGATCCCTTTCAGGTCGTAGCCGACGCTCATATTGAAGACAAAGGAGCGCCGGTTTTCCGTCCGCCGAAGGCCGAAGAGCTCTTCCAGAAGGTGCAGAATAATCCAGGCTTTGGCGTACTCCTGCCAGGCCTCATCCAGGGAGAGTTCCGTGGACCACTCGGTATTGTAACCCTCGTCGGCGGCATCGATACAGGGTTTTTCGATCTCCAGGGAGTCGAGGATCTGCACGGTTTTCAGCTCGATAAAGCGGCTTCCCGTCAGGTAGGAGGCGATAATGTTCGAGGCCAGCTGGGTATGGGGTCCCGCGGCGGGCCCAAGGGGAGTCTCCATGGGATTTCCGAAGATGGAAAGGCTTTTTCCGTTCTTCTTGCGAAACCACGAATCCTCTGGAAGATCGAAGATCGACCCTCCGTCCCTGTACTCCTCGAAGATCCGCGTTAAAAGCTCGTCAAAAGGCAGAAGCCTCATTGCATCTCCCATTACACACTCCTTGTCGGTCGTATAAACTCGCCCCAGCCGGCCTCCAGGGCTCCCCGCCGACGGTCAAAGACAGTCCGGCCCCGGACCAGGGTCTTCTCCACCCTGCCGGTAAAGGTCCGGCCCTCGAAGGGAGTCAGTTTCCCTTTGGAAAGGAACTCCACCCCCCGGACCGTCCAGTTTTCCCTGGAATTTATCAGAACGAGGTCGGCGTCCTTGCCGGTATCGATGGAACCCTTGCGGTCAAAAAAGCCGTAGCGCCTGGCGGCATTTTCCGAGGCGACTTCGAGAAAACGGGAGAGGGACAGCCTGCCGGCCAGGTAAGCTTCTGAAAAAAGAAAGGGCAGCATGGTGCCCGTTCCGGCAATCCCCGCGGAGTTCTTCCAGATGTCCCTTCCGGACTTCTCCTCCGCCGTTCCCGGGGCATGGTCCGAGGCCACAAACTCGATGGTTCCCGCCTTCAGCAGTTCCCAGAGCTTCTCCCGGTTACCCGCTTTCTTGATCGGCGGGGCTATCTTCAGGACCGCCCCCTGGGCGATAAAGTCATCCAGGCTGAAGGCCAGGTACTGGGGACAGGTCTCTCCGCTTATCCGACAGCCCTCCGGCTGCGGAGCGGCCAAAAGCCGTGCCGCCTCGGCGGTGCCGATGTGTACGATATGCAGGTTTCCCCCGGCTTCCGCGGCAATCCGCAGGGCACTTGTAACGGCAAGGACCTCCGCCAGCTCCGGACGGGCAAGATACCAGGCCTCCGGGTCCCTGCGCCTTTTTTCCAGTTCCTTCGAGGCATTGACCACGTATTCGGCATCCTCGGCGTGGAGCAGCACAATACTGCCGTGACCGGCGGCAATCTCCAGCACCTTACGAAAGCGCCAGTGGTCCAGAGCACCCCAGACCTCTTCCATCCCCGATACGGCGTAGACCTTGAAGCCCATTACCTGTTCGGCTATGGAAGCCATGGACTCCTCGCAGCCTGCGTCGAAGAGCTGCCGCGAGACGCCCCCGAAGAAGCCGAAATCCACATGGGCTTTCGGAGATACTATGTTCAGTTTTCCCTGAAGGGACCGGGAATCAGTTACAGGAGGCAGAGAGGTACAGGGCATGTCGATTACAGTGGTCACCCCTCCGGAGACTGCTGCAGCGCTGCCGTGGGCAAAATCTTCCTTGTCAGTATAGCCGGGGTCATAAAAGTGAACATGCGGGTCAATGCCGCCGGGAAGAACCCAGCAGTCCGATGCGTCCAGTACCTCGTCATCGTGATTCGCCCTTAGATCCCGGCCGATTTCGACAATACGGCCGTCCCGCAGCCTCAGGTCTTTTTTAAGGAATTCATCCTCACCACTGAAGGCAACCAGTCCGTTTTTAACGATCATAGCCTACCCCGTACCGTTATTTCGCGGGCCTTGGCATAAGGAGAGCCGGAAATGAATAGCCGAACCTCTCCGTTCAAGGTCCAACTATTCTTTTTGGGTTTAACCTGAAAAAAAGAATAGGAAAAATCAGTCCGTCAGATAGCTGTACCAGGAACATTTTTCGATCCATGCAGCGTGTATAACCCATACTAAAACCGCTCTGATGGGCTGTCAAGTTTTAAATCAAAGTCAGTGTCTCGAAACGTGGGGATGAATACGGGATAAATTCTTTCTTGACCCCGGTTTAACTGCTGGATGGTCAGTTTTTCCGGACTTTTTCCAGTTCCGCGGTTTTTTCCGTCCCACAAATCTGCTTATCCCCACGATTCGGGACAGTAAAAAAAAAGACGGACCTCAGGTAGAAATCCGTCATAGAAAATTGCCTCACCGGGAAATCAGTCGAACTGAAGCCCGCCGTTCTGGTCCAGGACTTCACCGGTAATAAATCCGGACATGGGCGAAGCCAGAAAGCGTACCGCGTGAGCAAACTCTTCGGGCTCACAGAAGCGTCCAACAGGAATCTTGGCAAGCACCGCGGCCCGCTGTTCGTCGTTCAGCTGCTTCTCCACCATGGGGGTCCGAACGTAGGCCGGGGCAATGGCATTGCAGGTAACCCCGGTCTTGAGGGTCTCCGCGGCAATGGAGAAGGTAAGACCGTTGATGGCAGCCTTGGAAACAGAGTAGGTGGTGCCCGCGGTAATTCCCCCGGATTTTGACGCGAAGGAGCTGGTATTGATAATCCTGCCCCACTTTTTCTCGATCATCGCCGGCAGACAAAGCTGGATGAGATAGAAGGCGCCGTCCAGGTTGACTGCCAGAACCTTGTGCCACTCTTCGGGGGTGGTGGCGGCGACCTTGTTATTGGAGAGGATTCCGGCGTTGTTCACGAGGACATCCACATTCCCCACCTCAGTCCTGACCTGCTCGATAGCCTTTTTGCAGGCCCCGAAATCGCTGATATCGAAGGCGATGGGATAGCTGCCCTGCCCCAGTTCCGCGGCCACCTCATCCAGGGCCTCCTTTTTTACATCCGCCAGTACGACCCGATACCCGTCCTCGATTAATCCCTTTGCCACTGCCTTACCCATGGTCCCGGCGGCGCCGGTTACCAGGGCGATCTTCTTTGCTTCACTCATATATCTGTTTCTCCTAAAGGTAATGCTGTTACGGAACCAGTCTGTAACACTCCGCGCCGGTGGTCAAGGTCACGGAAGTTTTTTAGACAGCAACTTTTACAACAATCTTGTGAACGGTTTCAGGATCTTCAACCACGCACTTTGGCTTGTGTCCGTCACTGGGAAAAAAGACCGCATAGTCGCCTTCCACTAGGAGCAGCGGTACAGATACCTCGGAATCTTCGAAAAAGACCACGTCCCTGTGGTAGTCATAAGGAGAGATAATGTTCCCAAGACAAGCCATGGGCGTCCAGAAAATAGTCTCTCTGCCGCTTACGACAATCTGGATATCTATATAGGAGCGATGTGTTTCAAAGCGCATTTCCTCAGGCTGAATTGTGCTGTACTGCTGGATCTGGGCGCTTATTCTCTCCCCATCCACGGATATTACCTGATCGGGTTTCAGGGATTTTAGGTCAGTTGATTTGAGCCATTCAAATGCTCGTGCAAGCTTCGGACTCATAGGAGCATAATCCGTATGGGAGCTGTATATGTTGTCCATTATCATTATCGATTCTCCTTGTAATTACGATATTACTTAATTACTTAACCTTTTTCTTAGTTTTGTGGTACAATTTCTTATATATTAAACCGTCTATTGGATTGTCGATCCGCAGGAGAAGCATATGAGCCTTGACAAAAACGCTATTGATAAGAGCATCCCGATCCCCCTCTATTATCAGCTAAAACAGCACCTGCGCGAATATATAAGCAAACGCAATGTCGGCGATCCAATTCCCACGGAAAATGAACTTTGTGCCCATTTTGATATCAGCCGTCCGACCGTACGGCAGGCTATTGCCGAACTTGTTACCGAAGGGTACCTCGTCCGCAGTAAGGGGAAAGGGACCTTTGTAACCAAACCGAAAGTTCAGCGGGACTTCCGGCTTGCCCTAAGCAGCTTTAACCAGGAGATGCGCGAAAAGGGTGTTAATCCCAGTACGCAGGTTCTGGATCTGTTCAAAACAAGCGCTGATGACGCAGTTGCAGAAAAGCTTAATATCCAGACGGGAGAGGATGTGTTTTTTCTTCGCCGCCTGCGTTCCGCCGACCTGCAGCCCCTGATGGTCGTTAACTCCTTTCTGCCCTGCAAGCTCGTTCCCGGTTTCGACACCTGCGACTTTACACGGGAAGCCCTGCACGTTCTCCTGTCGGAAGCCTACAACTTTAACCTGACCCTGATGCGTCGTTCCATTGAAGCCGTCGCCGCTCCGAAGGAAGTGGCGACGTTACTGAAGATAAAACAGGGAAGCCCGGTCCAACGCACAGAAACAATCGTCTATACGGATCAGAACATCCCCATCGAGTTTACCCTGGGCTGGTACCGGGGCGACCACAGCAGATTTACCATTGAACTGCGGGCTGAATAATCCGGAGCTGACGGGGAACATCTTCTGCCTGCTCAATGAAAAAACTTGCCACCGTCCACCGCCAGGGTTTGCCCGGTAATACTGTCGGTTTCAATAAAAGTCTTAACGGCGTCCGCCACATCCTTACGATCGGCGGCCTTTCCGATAAGGGCGGACTTTCTGGCTTTGTCCGCGTATTCAGGTGCCAGATTTTCGGTCATTCTGGTACCTTCCATGAGCCCGGGGGCCACGCTGTTCACCAGTACCGAGGGAGCCAGGGCTACGGACATGCAGCGGGTAAGGTGGATCAGACCCGCTTTTGACACACAGTACGCTATACTGCTGCCTCCCGGATAAAGTCCTGCGATGGAAGAGATGGTTACGATCCGGCCTCCACTCTTTCTCATTTTCGGCCCGATTTTGCGTATGGCAAGATAGGGGGCTGTCAGGTTGTAGTTGATAATATCATTCCACAGAGCGGGATCCAGGGCCTCGAGGTCTGAGAAATTGACCCACTTGTTATAAGCCGCGTTCAGTACAAGGGCGTCAATACCGCCGAAGTTTGACTCGGCAGCATCAACCATTTTGTCAATCCCTTCCTCGGTGGTGACATCGACGCTGACCGCCACGGCTTCCGTTCCCATGGCTTTAAGCTCCTGTACATACCCTTCGGCCTTGTCCCGGGAGTTCAGGTAGATCAGTACTATTTTCGCCTTTTCCTCGGCGAGACTTTTGCATAGATACCAGCCTAGTCCTCCGGTTCCTCCGGTAACAACAGCTGTTTTTCCCTCAAGATTCATGCTTCCTCCGATTTACATGATAGATAGTATTCCTGCTGCGCGATTTTATACTAACTCACGCTGTTCAGGAATCAAAGTCAATTCTGACAATCTTCCCTGCTTATAGTTTTTTGCGTTCTCTATGCAGGATCCCGCCATGCGCCGATTTGCCTCAACCGTATGGGAGGCGACATGAGGGGTCATGATTACATTCTTCAGTGTGCGCAAGTCCGCCCCCGGAAGAGGAACATAGGGTTCATTCTCGAAAACATCCAGGGCGGCGCAGGCAATCGATCTTTTCTGCAGGGCTGAGTACAGGTCCTTTTCGTTTATCACACCGCCGCGGGCCGTATTGATCAGGATCGCGTCGGACTTAAAATGCTTTAAACGTGTGGTATTAATGAATCCGGCGGTACTGGGATTCAGATTCATATGCAGAGAGACAAAATCGGCCCCGGATACTGCATCTTCAAAGCTGTTGGTAAACTCGTCAAAAAGATCAGGAAACGAGCTGCGGATTCTTTCGTTAATGTCGAAGGCGACAATACGCATTCCCAGACCGAACTTCGCTATGGACGCAAGAGTTCGGCCAATATTACCGAATCCTATCACCGCAAGGGTCTGTCCCTTGAACTCCTTAGCCATGACCTGGTTCCAGCTTCCGGATTTTACCGACGCATCCATACTAACGACATGTCGGGCGGCGGTCATCATAAGGGTCGCCGCATGCTCGGCAACCGACTGGTCGAGGGTTCCCGGGGTATTGGCCACCAGGATCCCAAGCTCCCTGCACAGATCAACCGGCACCGCATCGTAGCCAACACCGTAGCGTATAACCAGAGACCCTTTTTTCAAGCCCCGGTAAAAATCGTCAGGATACGGCTCATGACTTATAACAAAACTGTTGATGCCGTCACTCTTCTGCAGGTCAAGCATCCGAGGCCATTCAGTCCAGGGAAGAATCTCCTTGACCATGCCGGAGCTGTCGAAAGTTTCCGGCGCACGTTCATGTAAAAAAGGTTCCAGGGTAAACATAAAAAGCTCCTATTTTTTAGTCTGCATCACCGGCAGACTCTTCTTCCGCGATCTCTTTTAAAATCAAGTCCGTCTTACGTGCCTTCTCAGCATCCCATTGCTCCTGCGTGTATTCCTGGAATTTAACAAAACGCTTGAGCAGATTATTAAAAACCTGTAAAAACATCAGAAGAAATCCTATTGGAATAGCCATGCGCGGGTAGATCATGGTCATCATACGGGTAACCGAGGGAGAATGCATGCCGGCCAGGGCGAATTCGTAGCTGTACAAAGCGTACATAATCAGCACATAGAGTACTATTATGTCAAAAATACTCTTCGTTATTTCCAGGACTTTGGGGGACATCAGATTATGAAAGAGGGTAACAGCGATATGCCCGCTTTCATGGAACAGCATGCTCCCGCCGAAAAAGATGACAAATACCAGACCAAAACGGCTCAACTCCATGGACCAGGCGTAGGATACCTGCAACATTGAGCGGCTCAGGATCTCCACGGACATCATAAGAAAGATTGCGGACAGAATCGTAACCGAAATGGCCCCGACAACCTTGTTTAATTTCTTCATTGCCGCATCATAGGCGACAGAAAAATTCTTCAACATTTTCTACCTCCTTACTCAATCATTCCGAAGACTTCACGGGGGAAGAAGAGCACGAAATCCGGGACAAAGGTGACCAGAATATTGATGGCCAGCATCAGGAAGATATAGGGAGGTACCTTTTTCAGGATCTTTTCTATGGGAATGTTGCCGGCATAGGCTGTTGTAAAGAGCAGCTCGCCAAAGGGCGGCGTAAGGTGCCCGACGCCCAGGGCAAAGATAAGAATCATCGCAATATGGATTTGATGCATTCCAAGCTCCGTCAGAATCGGAATCAGCATGGTCCCGAGAATCAGCAGGGCGACGGTACGGCCGATAAAGAGCCCGACGATAAAAAGGAACAGATTCAGCACCAGCAGCAGGGCGATTTTGTTTGTCGTTATGGTCAGAACTGCTGCGAGGATCCTTTCCGGAATCTGATTTCGCGCCAGTACCCAGCCAAAGTTCTGGGCAAAACCCAGGATCAGCATTACCCCTGCGGTTGTTTTTACCGTATTAAAAAGCAGGGTGTAGAGTTTTGCGGGTGTCAGTGTCCGGTATACCGCGACTCCTATAATAAGCGCATAACCTACCGCCACCGTCGAAGCTTCTGTAGGGGTAAAGATCCCGCCAAGTATGCCGACCAGAATTATGACCGGCATCAGCATGGGGACAATACCCTTATACATGGTTATCCAGAAATCTTTAAACCCCATCCCTTTTTTCTTGGGATGCTTGTCCTTTATGGAGATCAACAAGGTCAGAATCATCATGCTGATGCCGACGAAAACTCCTGGGAACAAACCCGCCGCAAATAGATGGCTGATGGGGACCCCGAAAGTTGCCCCGTAAATGATCATAACATTACTCGGCGGGATTATTGGACCCACCATCGATGAGGAGGCGGTAACTGCGCCTGAAAAGCCCTCCTCGTAGCCCTCTTTTTTCATGGCCGGAATCATTACCGAACCGATCGCCACGGTATCGGCTACGGCGGAGCCGGACATTCCGGCGAACAGCATACTGACAACAATGTTTATCTGGGCCAGCCCGCCTCTCATTCGTCCGACCAGGGCGTTCGCCACGCCTAAAAGCTGGTCCATGATACCCGAGGCGACCATGATATTGCCGGCTAAAACAAACATCGGA
>Ga0334898_1001506_pt1 | contig 25313 bp, 28 predicted proteins | sample GraSluR3_MG_10_FD_207228 | JGI IMG/M metagenome (GOLD analysis project Ga0334898, IMG submission 207228) | Sludge microbial communities from methane-producing bioreactor in Wageningen University, Netherlands - Granular Sludge_3_08-R3 | ecosystem: Engineered > Bioreactor > Anaerobic >... | reverse complement strand
ATGGTTATTTAGAAAACAATATGGCAGATGAGATAGCTTATTTTGATATGTTTTTTAGAAAAGTTCCTGATAATGCGGGCTTTGCTATAATGGCGGGTCTTGATCAACTAATTAGCTACATCCAAGAATTATATTTTACAGATGAGGACATTGACTTTTTACGATCTAAGAATTTGTTTAGTGAGAGTTTTCTCAGTTATCTTAGCAACTTTAAGTTTGAATGTGATGTATATGCTGTTGCAGAAGGAACTCCTGTATTTCCACACGAGCCAGTAGTTATAGTAAGAGGTCCACTTATACAAGCTCAACTTGTGGAAACTATGATTTTAATAACGATTAATCATCAAAGTCTAATATGTACTAAAGCAAACAGAATAGTGAGAGCAGCTAGAGGTCGAGATGTAATGGAGTTTGGATCTAGAAGAGCTCAAGGTTATGACGGAGCAATATATGGAGCAAGGGCTGCGTATATAGGAGGATGTATAGGGTCATCATGCACACTTGCAGAAAGAGAGTTTGGAGTGCCAGCAATAGGCACTATGGCCCATAGCTGGATACAAGCATTCCCAGACGAACTTACTGCATTTAAAGCGTACGCAAAAGTATATCCAGATACTTGTACGTTGTTAGTAGACACTTATGACACACTAGGATCAGGAATTCCTAATGCTATTAGAGCCTTTGATGAAGTTATTAAGCCTCTTGGTTATAGGCCTAAAGCTATTAGACTTGACAGTGGAGACCTTGCTTATCTATCTATTCAGGCAAGAAAGATGTTAGATGAAGCTGGGTATAAAGACTGTAAGATTGTTGCTTCAAGTTCGTTAGATGAATATGTGATAAAAGATTTGCTGATACAAGGAGCAAGAATTGATATATTTGGTGTTGGTGAAAGATTAATAACATCAAAGTCAGAGCCAGTGTTTGGCGGAGTATATAAATTAGCGGCAATAGAAAAAGATGGGGAAATATCTCCTAAGATAAAAATAAGTGAGAATGTTAATAAGATTAATAATCCTGGGTTTAAACAGTTGTGGAGATTTTATGATAAAGAAGATGGAAAAGCCATGGCAGACTTAATTACATTAAGAGGCGAGAGGGTTGAAGAAACTAGTGAATACGAGTTGTTCGATCCTGTGCATATTTGGAAAAGAAAGACAATTTCTAATTATGTAGCCAAACCATTATTGGAGCCAGTTTTTATGTCTGGCGAGTTAGTGTATTCACGACTAGATGTTGAGGAAATCAAAGAATATTGTAGTAAGCAGCTTGAAACAATGTGGGAAGAAGTTTTGCGTTTTGAAAAACCACATAAATATTATGTAGATTTGTCACAAGAACTGTGGGATCTGAAACAAAGGTTACTTCATCAAAGATAGTTATAAGGCATGTTCATTCGGAACATGCCCTTTTGTTATTTAAACACTTTAGTATGATATAATAATTTTGTTGTAGTAATTGACATAAGAAAAGAGTGATATTGTGATTTCTATTATTATTAACATTTTAATACCAAACCTTATAGGTATTATAAGCTCGAGTTTAAGCAGTGATTCAATGAGTCAATATAATAGGTTAAAGCTCCCTAAAGTACATCCTCCAGGCTGGGTGTTTGGTATAGTATGGGTGGCTATTTATATAATGATAGGAATAGCTTCTCATCTTATATGGAATAGTGTTATAAACCCATCAAGTTTATTAATTGCTTATGCAATATACGGCACTAATCTTTTCTTTAATTTCATGTGGAGCTTAATATTTTTCAGATACATGAAAAGAGGAATTGCTTTACTTTGGATAATTATGCTTGATATTATAGTTATTTATAATTTAGTTGTGTTTTATGAAATCAACAGTCTTGCAGGAATGCTTTTTATTCCGTATATATTGTGGGCTTTATTTGCAACATGGCTTAATTATTCAGTATGGAGGCTAAACAAAACCTAAAGATATAGAGAGTCTGAGGGTTTTCATGATATGATAAATATATTGCTTAGGGGAATTATAGTCGCGAGTTGAGAAATTAATGAAAGCCACTATAAGATTTATAAACCCTATATCTTTAATAAGAGAAGCAAAATCACAAGTATGTTATAACTAATTATTTAGTTTATAAGGAGATGAATCTATTGAGTAAATCAAGGAGATCTAACTTTCTAATTGACGAAATTGAATCTATTAATCCACAATGCCCTTATGCAAGTAAGTGTGGAGGCTGTGATATGCAGCATATTAAGTATGAAGATCAATTAAAATGGAAACAATATAAAGTTGAAGAGGTTCTTGGCAAGTTTGGGCATATAGAAGAGATTGTAGGAATGGAGAACCCAAATAACTATAGGAATAAGGTACATGCCACTTTCCAAGTTAGAAAAAGAAAAGTAGTTTCTGGCATGTATGAAGAAAACACTCACAAAGTAGTAGATATTAATAACTGTATGATACAAAATGAAAAAGCAAATGAAATAATTGAAACTATAACAAGATTACTTAATAATTCAAGGATAGAGATATATAACGAGGACACGGGAGAGGGACTCTTCCGTCATGTGCTAATAAGGACTGGACATAAATCAGGACAAGTGATGGTTGTTCTAGTAGTAGCAAGCAATTACTTCCCTTCTAGAAACAAGTTTGTAAAAGCACTAATTAAGAAACATCCGGAAATCTCAACAGTTGTCCAGAATATAAATAACAGAAAGACAAGTTTTGTTTTAGGTTATGAAGAACGAAACCTAAGAGGAAGCGGATTTATTGTTGACACGCTATGCAAAAAAAAATTTCGGATTTCTTCTAGATCGTTTTATCAGATTAATTCTATACAAACAGAAAAACTTTATAATAAAGTTATTGAATATGCAAATTTGAGAGGCGATGAGGTATTATTAGATGCTTATTGTGGTATCGGAACCATTGGGATTATCGCAAGCGATTTTGTAAGTAATGTAATAGGGGTAGAGTTAAATGGGGACGCAGTTAAAGATGCGATAGCAAACTCTAGATTAAATAAGACAGATAATGTAAGAATCTATAAAGCAGATGCAAGCGAGTTTATGAGGGCTTTATCAATTGAAGAGCAGAAAATAGACGTTCTAGTATTAGATCCTCCTAGAGAGGGGAGTACTAAAGAGTTTTTAGAAAGCACAAAAATGCTTGCTCCATCAAAAATAATATATGTGTCATGCAATCCTGAAACTCAAGCTAGAGATATTGAGTTATTAAAAGATGAATATGAAGTTGTCAAAATTCAACCGGTTGATATGTTTCCTTTTACTAGCCACGTTGAGACGGTAGTATTGATGTCAAGGGTGGATAAGTAAGCGTGTAATAAGACAAGTAAATAAAGGCTTTCCGTGATTTGAGATCTGGTTCTAAGCCGGAAGGATAATCACGGATTTTTGCTTTGAGGGAAGTTATCCAAGAATGATGAAATAAAAAAATATCAGCCGAAATAATTGTTGATGTGGTGAGTTGATAAGATGATTGGCAAAACAATGGTGAGTTGACAGAATTGCTGTCAAAAAGTCAGGAAATATTTACACCTAATATTGACTGAGTCAATAAAATGAAGTATAATGAATATTAAGTGGAATTATAGCCCTGCACCAGGAGGTGAGCACTTGATTGGATTAGAGTACATTTTAAACCTCTTTAATCTTCAGCATATAGAACTTGCAGAAAAACTTGGTATTAAAAAACAAAATATAAACATGTGGGTGAAAGGGCGACAGAACATTCCAAAGAAATATCTACCCGTTTTAGAAGAACTTTTTGGAATTGATGCGTCTTACTTTGGACGTGTGCTTACAGAAATTGATCAGTTGGAGATCCAGAAGGAAAAGCTGAAAAGAGATCTCAAGCCTGTTATCAAAAAACATGAACAGCAGTTTTCTTTGGGAGAGATGAATGATCTTGTTGAAGTTCCCATTTACGATAAAGAAGAAATGAATGCCATCGAGCGAGATATTGAAAAAGCAAAACTCATATCAAGGTTTAAGGCTGCAATGGATATAGTAGAAAATAATCCATACTTAGAGACCTATAAACTCATCGTAGAACTACTTGAAAAAGTGCAGCATGAATCAGTACTACACAAAACGGTCGAAGCGTTGGCACACTATTACGAAGTCTTGCCTGATTGGGTAAGCAGCGAACCAGAACAAGAAGGCTTTGAAGGTGAAATATTTGAAGTCTTTGATGATCATAACTATTAAACATTTTGAGGTAATATAAATGACTGAGTATACAGGAAATATTGAATATGAAGAGACACTTTGAAAAGCGGCCGATAAATTCGAAACAAAATTCAATGCACTTATTGAAGAAGGTGGAGGCTTTGAGGAAGACCGAGATGAATATGAAGAAGAGAACAGTTTGCCAGCCGAAGTACTATGTTGAAAATAGCCACGAAGGGATTATTCCAAAAGACATCTTCCTAAAAGTCCAAGAGGAGATTGCACGACGCGCGAACCTCACCAAAGGCAGCACAGAGCGTAGACGAGTTTACTCCGGTCGGTATGCATTATCGGGAATGGTTTTCTGCGTACATTGTGGGGACATATTCCGCAGAATCAAATGGAACAATCGCGGTTGCAAATCTACGGTTTGGCGCTGCACCAGCAGAGTTGATAAAGATGGGCCTGACTGCCCGGCAAGAACCGTTCGTGAAGAAAACCTTCACGAAGTGGTGGTAAAAGCAATAAATGAAGCCTTCCGTGAAAAAGAAAGCATCCTGCCGCTTTTACGAGAAAACATCGAAAGCAGTCTGACAGAGGATGTAACGGATCGCATGGCAGCGCTTGATGAGCAAATAAAAACGCTTCAGCACGAGCTTTTAGCAAAAGCCGATTTGAAGAACCCGGGTGATGACCTTGGCATGGAGGTCAGAAGATTGCGCAATGAAAAGCAAGCACTCCAGGCCGAGGAGGCATCCCATCAAGACCTGAAGTTACGAATAGATGATATGATGACTTTTCTCGATGGTCAGTCTTGCGAGCTTACCGAATACGATGAGCAGTATGTCAGGACACTCATAGAAAAGATAACGGTCTATGATGATTACTTCGTTGTAGAATTTAAGTCCGGAATCGAAATCCAAATAGACGAGTAGTCAGTTATACAATTTTACCCGCCGCTCTTATGAGTTGCGGGTTTTTCTATATGTATACATTCAATTGTTATTTGAAACCAAATGGTTTATAATTATCTCATTGAAGTATAGAGGCGCTCAACAGTCTTTCAAGTTCACGGAATGTATGATTTTACAAGGAGGCCAATAATGAATAAAAAAGATAACAATCTTAAAGATAGAAATATGGACCACAGTAAGATGGATCACAGTGAAATGGATCATGGCGCAATGGGAGGGCATGCCCACCACCATCACGGTAGCTTTAAGGAGATTTTCTTGAAGTCACTCCCATTAGGAATTGCAATCTTGCTCATTACTCCTTTGATGGATATTCAGTTGCCTTTCCAAATCATCTTTCCTTATGCAGACGTTGTAGCAGCTGTATTGGCAACAATTCTATACATTTATGGCGGAAAACCATTCTACATGGGTGCGAAAGATGAGTTTAATTCAAAAGCTCCAGGCATGATGTCCTTGATTACTTTGGGAATAACGGTTTCTTATGCCTATAGTGTTTACGCAGTGGCCGCTCGATATGTGACCGGAGAACATGTCATGGACTTCTTCTTTGAGTTTGCAACGTTACTTTTAATCATGTTATTAGGACACTGGATTGAAATGAAGGCATTGGGTGAAGCAGGGGATGCGCAAAAAGCTCTAGCAGAATTATTGCCAAAAGACGCTCATGTTGTTTTAGAAGATGATTCGATTGAAACTCGTCCTGTGTCTGAACTTCAGGTTGGAGATGTTATCCGTGTTCAAGCAGGAGAAAATGTTCCAGCTGATGGTATCATTATTCGCGGAGAATCCCGTGTAAACGAGGCCCTCTTAACAGGTGAATCTAAGCCAATCGAAAAGAATGTTAAAGATCAAGTCATTGGTGGATCAACAAATGGTAGTGGTGTCCTATATGTAGAAGTAACAGAAACAGGGGATAAGTCCTTTATCTCACAAGTACAAACATTAATTAGCCAAGCACAAAGCCAACCATCTCGAGCAGAGAATGTGGCTCACAAAGTAGCTAGCTGGTTGTTCTACATTGCCGTTGTAGTAGCTTTAATCGCTCTAGTAGCCTGGATGATCATTGCAGATTTACCTACAGCCGTTATCTTTACTGTGACTACGTTAGTTATTGCCTGCCCACATGCTTTGGGTCTTGCTATTCCCTTGGTAGTATCACGTAGTACTAGTTTGGGTGCAAGCCGAGGATTACTGGTTAAAAATAGAGAAGCTTTGGAATTAACTACTAAAGCGGATGTTATGGTATTGGATAAAACAGGTACTTTAACAACTGGTGAATTTAAAGTGTTGGACGTCACTGTTTTGAGTGATAAATATTCTGAAGAAGAAATTACAGGCTTGTTGGCGGGTATAGAGGCGGGCTCCAGTCACCCGATTGCCCAATCGATTGTGAACCACGCTGAAGCAAAAGGCATTAAGTCAGTTTCCTTTGACTCCATTGAAATCGTTTCGGGAGCAGGAATAGAAGGGGAGGCGAACGGCCACCACTATCAATTAATCAGCCAAAAGGCATACGGAAAAGCATTGCGTATGGATATTCCGAAAGGCGCTACTTTAAGTATCCTTGTAGAAAATAATGAAGCAATCGGCGCTGTCGCATTGGGAGATGAACTGAAAGAAACCAGCAGAAACTTGATCGAGGTGCTGAAAAAATACGGAATTGAACCACTCATGGCTACTGGTGATAACGAGGAAGCTGCACAAGGAGTTGCAGAAGTTCTAGGTATTCAATACCAAGCCAATCAATCTCCGGAAGATAAGTACAAGCTGGTCGAGTCCATGAAAAACCAAAACAAGACGGTTATCATGGTGGGAGACGGGGTCAATGACGCACCTTCCCTTGCCTTGGCAGACGTAGGTATTGCAATCGGAGCTGGAACGCAAGTAGCTTTGGATTCTGCGGATATTATCCTTACTCAGTCTGATCCAGGGGATATTGAATCCTTTATCGAGTTAGCAAACAAGACGACACGTAAAATGAAACAAAACTTGGTATGGGGAGCAGGCTACAATTTTATCGCGATTCCAATTGCTGCTGGCCTCCTTGCTCCTATCGGCATTACCTTGGGTCCGGCCTTCGGCGCCGTCCTCATGTCCTTATCGACCGTTATTGTTGCGATCAATGCAATGCTTTTGAGATTAGACCCGAAATAAAACGAAGCAGGAACAAAAAAACACTGGCTGGTGTGCTGTACAAGGATATACGTACACCCACGGATTTCCGAGAAAAAACAGGACTCCATCATTTTAATCTGGACCTGATTTCAAGGACAATATCGGATAGTAATTCTTAACACAATTTTACCCGCAGCTCTTTTTATTGAGTTGCGGGTTTTCAATTTGTAAACATTCAATTGTTATTTGAAACCAAATGGTTTACAATATTTCTATTGAGGCATGGAGGGACTATTATGAAAACCTCGGACATGATACGACGGCTATGTGAACAAATGAATATCAGTGTCTCCGAACTGGCTAGACGCTTAGGTCAGTCGCCACAGAATTTTGGAAAGAAGCTGAAACGTGAAACCATAACCTTAGAAGAGCTTAAGGCCATAGCAGATGTGATGGATGTTAAGTTTGAACAGTCTTTCATTCTATCTGATGGCAAGGAAATAAAGACTGGAAGCGAGTAAAGGAGGCGGCCTACTATGATGATCAGCCCGGAAGGATACTATGAAGAGCATCTTAAAGGTAAAACGAAAGAGCAGATTATGACCGCTATACGTGGTCTTAAACAAGAAATAGGTCATCTAAAGAATACGATGGAAAGCCCGGACTATGGCAAAGAGCTTATTATGCATCCGAGCGAAGATACGCGCCTCCACTGGACTCGTGAATACTTGGAGCGAGCCAAGCAAGCTTATGCTGAAGCCGGTGGCACTTATACCTTATCTAAATTAGAAGAAAAAGTTGCTGACTTTGATGCAAATATAGATGCCATCTCAAAGATTACTTTCAGCTTTGGCGGTTTCTTTGGCGGCTACCGTAGTTATGTTGTAGAACTATCAGATGGATTGAAGGCCTATACAAAATTATGGGAAGACGAAGAACCACTCGCTCTGATGGATGTTGATAAAGAAGAACCCTTCACAAGAGACACTTTCATGGCTGCTCTTATGGATCTTCATATTGGTGAATGGCGCAGACGGTATTCAACTCAGCGCTTCGGATATACGGTGTGTGATGGTACACAGTGGGAGCTGGAATTTGAATATAGCAATGGACATAAACCGGTAAGAATCGATGGTGACAACTCCTACCCGTATAACTTCAATAAGTTCCAGATGTTATTTGGCATTGACGAAACTGAGGAGGACGAGGATGAGTAAAATTGATTGTGTGAAGGAGGTTCAAAATTGGATACAAACAAATTGAAAGCTTTATCCTATGATGAGCTGCGCGCTTTGTATAGGAACTTCCTACATAGCCAAGACATTTCAAAATTAACAATCGATACTGCTTATAGTGACACCTTCTACCTTTGGAGAAAAGGCAGCAAAGAACTTTTCTGGAATACAGTGATGGATACTGGTTTTGAAAATGTGGCAAAGAATGAACTAATAAAGGCTCTTTCTGAGAACTCGACCGGAAACGTTAAATCGCTTGCGAGTAGTTACTTGTCTCATCTGAGAAGATTCCGTTTATTCTTAGCTTCTGATGGAACTGCAGATCTGACTGCGCCTAAGCAGGAAAAGACAGCAAGACCTACGCATATACGCAAGAAGAAAGTAAGCGTTATCGTCCCCGATCCATCAAGCGATCAGGTTGAGCTTTATCTTAAAAAATGGGATGGCCTTGAGAACTACCGACTTCAGGAGGATGCACTTAATAAACTGTTCTTTGAGCTATGCCCGAAGAATAAAGACATAACTGATATTCTTTTGAAAGCTTCAACACTTAACAACTTTTATAGCACAAACATTTTTTCAATCTATCCAGTAGCAAAGCATATCTGCGCTCTGGATATTGATGCGAGACTTAAAGCCGGTGATGTTACCCTGGTTGGAGATATCCAGTATGTAACAATCGGTGAGACATTGAAGAATTTTTACTCCTTTGCCACAAAATATTGTAGCCATCACAATCCGATCGACTATCCAATTTATGATAGCTACGTGGATGAGGTGCTTCGCTATTTTAGAAAGCGTGATGGCTTTTCAGATTTTCAAGATGTTGATTTGAAGGACTACGCAAAATTCAAAAACATTCTGATTGAATTCCGTGCCTTCTATGGCTTGGAAAAACATAAACTTAAGCAAATCGACCAGTATGTTTGGCAGCTTGGGAAAGAGTACTTCCCGAAGAACTATGGAAAGAAAAAGGAAAAAACAATTGGAGGCTAACTATATGAGTATCAATAATGAATGTTGTTGTGGAAGCAAAACAGAAAAGCCAGATCAAATAAATGGCTATTGTCCTGTATGTAATAATGAAGGCATTTCCGTTAGCAAAGTAACTGTAGAACATCTAGTGGCAGATGATTATCGTAATGCCGTTGACGGAGATCAATATATGATTTGCATGAATGAGGACTGTGACGTTATTTACTATAACCTAGATAAAGAAATAAAATTCTTAAAAGCCCAAGTTAGGGTGCCTATCTGGTTTAAGAAAGATGCAGATCCTAAGTATGCTTGTTATTGCAACAAAGTCACAGAAGATCAGGTAATTGAAGCAGTTGTAAAGCACGGTGCGAAAACCGTTAAAGAAGTAAATGTCATAACTGGAGCAATGAGAAATTCTAATTGTAAAGAAAAAAATCCTTTGGGGGTATGCTGCCATAAGATTATTCAGGAAGCCATTGATAAGGGATTAACCATGAAATGATATGAGTTGATATGTTCTCACGAACAGACAAAACCATTGATATGTTTCCTCATACCCCGAAAACGCTAAAAAGCCGTTGACCTGTTCCCACTAACGTAAGATACGAGAATTGGTAACTGACATCATAAACCTGGACTCGGGCCACGTTGAGGCAGTTGTATTGCTAACAAAAAAGTAAATCCTGACTTTACTGGATTTATGGGACTATACCCATCATGTCTGCTCTAAATTGATAATGTGTATAAAAACATTTCTATGGGTTGATTCTGTACTAGTGAACCTATATTGGCTATATGTTTTTGAGTTTATCACGATTAGTGTTTTCCAAGAAAGCAAGTTGATTCTGTACATGTGTCGTCAAATCTCATTTGTATATGCTGATTGATATGTTGCTTCCAAAGTAGACATGCTTACTAATAGTTAGATAGTTTACTTTGGAGGTTTTTATATCTAGAAATGCAATTACAAAAGAAGTGAGATCAATACATAATAAAGAAAAATTCACATAAAGAGTCTGTGCCATGTTTAAGTTAATAGAGTTAAACACTCAAAGATTATTCTATTTGATAAAATAGATTTATACAGACGTGATTCAATGTCCTTTTTCCTGCTAAATCCTCTAGTAAAAGAGGGTGAAAATAGATTTTTAATGCTTTGAAATTAGCGAAGATTATCTTATTGGTTTATTAGTTTATAAAATAATCTTGCTTTAGCTAGTATATATCTTAGGAGAGTTTTATGTTAAGAGCTTTGATGTGATAAGGTTTGAACTGATTGTAAAGTTAAAGTTTGCAGATAAAGAACTGAATGGAAAGGCAGGTGAAATGTATTGAAAAGTATGCCAGTTTTATTTGTTGGACATGGCTCTCCTATGAATGCTATTGAAGATAATGAGTATTCAAAAACCTGGAAAGAATTATCTAAGAGAATAGATAAACCAAAAGCAATACTATCCATTTCAGCTCATTGGTTTACTAATGGAACTAAAATCATGAATAATGAGAGACCAGAAACGATTTATGATATGTATGGTTTTCCTAAAGAACTATATGAAATAACATATAACGTAGAGGGATCTCCACATTTCGCAGAATCTTCTAAAAAATTAATATCTAAAGAAAGTAGATACGACAGCTCGTGGGGGATTGATCACGGTACTTGGTCTGTATTGGTTCATATGTATCCAGAAAGAAATATCCCTGTATTTCAAATGAGCATTGATGCTACTGCTTTACCAAGAGTGCATTATGTAATTGGTCAGGAAATCAAGGCCTTGAGACAAGAGGGAGTTCTAATTTTTGCCACAGGCAATATTGTTCACAACTTAAGGTTAATTGACTGGAACAAAATAGGTGAAGGTTTTGATTGGGCATATGAGTTTGATGACTACGTGCATAGTAATATTAAGAAAGGGAATCATGATGATATTATTGAATATAATAAACGTTGCAGTAAGGAAATAGCAAAATTAGCAGTTCCTACAACAGATCATTATTACCCTCTTTTATATGCGCTTGGAGCATCTGATGAGGATGATAAAATTAGTGTTTATAATAGATCATGTGAGCTGGGATCAATATCTATGACTACATATCTATGGGAATAGCATAAATCAAGTTAATAAGTCTTCTTATAAGATTTATAGGAAATAATATAGATATTCTTTAGAGACACTTACGGTAAGCTCGAATTATGTATTAGAAATCCTTATTTATTGCAAATTCTCATAATTAACCTGCTGATTAGAAGAAAGCGTCAGTTAAATTTTAATAGATTTTAAATTAAGGTGTTTTATAAAGTGTACTCTAAATTATTAAAACACAACAAAAATTAAATCCGACATATTTGTGCACATATAGTCGGATGTGAAAGTTGCTCTTTTGATAGTATTTGGTTAGGGGGTAATTCTATGGATATTTTAACTAACGTTAATAATGCATTGCAGTATATAGAGGACAATATTACAGAAGATATAGATTACAAAGAAGTAGCAAGAATAGCTAATTGTTCTGAGTACTATTTCAAAAGAATGTTTTCATATCTAGCCGGTATTAGTTTATCTGATTATGTTAGAAAAAGGCGATTGACACTTGCTGCCCTTGATTTAAGAGATGGCCAGATTAGAGTAATAGATGTGGCAGTGAAATATGGCTATACTTCAGCAGATTCATTTACTCGTGCTTTTAGCAATATGCATGAAGTTCTTCCTTCTGAATCAAGAAATGCGAACACACAGTTAAAGGCTTTTCCAAGAATGACTTTCCAATTATCTGTTAATGGAGGAATAGAAATGAAGTATCGTATAGTTGAGAAGCCAACATTTAGATTAGTAGGTTTGATGAAGAGAGTTCCCATAATTTTTAATGGGGTAAATCCTGAGATTGTCAAGATGAATAAATTATTAACAGAGGATGTTGTTAGCGAGCTTAAGGCGATTTCAAATATAGATCCACATGGTATTATTAGTGCCTCTACCAATTTTTCTGAAAGTAGAATGGATGAAAAAGGAGAACTTGATCATTATATTGGAGTTGCAACAACAAAAAATGACTATGGAGACTATGATAACCTAGAAGTACCAGCGGGCACTTGGGCAGTGTTTGAGTCAATTGGCCCTTTTCCTGAAACATTACAAAATGTCTGGGGAAGAATTTACTCAGAATGGTTTCCATCATCGGGATACGAGTCAGTTGAAGGTCCTGAGCTCTTATGGAATGAGTGCAAGGATACAAGTCATCAAAAGTACAGAAGCGAAATATGGATACCAGTAAAGAAAAAGGATATTAGTTCTATTTACTGAGCAACGTAGGCACTCTATAAAGGGTGTCTTTTTTAATGACTAAAAAAAGCTGTCGGAATGGTTATGTGTGAAGAAAATATTTACTTTTAGTTTTTTTTAAGGATAATATAATGTATGGAGAACAAAATCGAAAAGAAGCAAAAAAATGGGGCTGGTGTTTTATTAGAGTCAATATTCTCCTTTGAAGAGTCATGTTGTAGGGAAATATAAAAAGTCCACAGTATCTAGTCTAATTATAAAGAATAAATATAACAACGAGGTGAAATATGAAGACTCTGAATGAATTGATAAATGAGTACACAGAACATTTACAACAGGGAGAAATTCAAGTTGCATACAAAGGAATAATGGATTTCTTAGGTGTTTTAAGAGCAGAGTTCATTAATAAATACTCGCATTATGATGTAGGAGGTATCTATCAAGGCTACATGGACATGTCATATTTCTCTATAAGGAATAAATTATTGAAAGAAAAAAGTTTGAAAATTGCTATTGTATATTTACATCAGGTAGGTAGTTTTGAGATATGGTTATCTGCTCAAAATAGAAAGATTGCAAAGGATTATGGAACGTTAATTAGCAATAGTTTTACAGATAGTGATAATCTTTTTCACGATGTAAATAATCCAGATGCTATCCTTGAGTGTATTTTGGTGTTAAAACCAAATTTTGAAAATCAAGCAGCTTTAATCGATACGATCTGCCAAGGTTTTAAAAGTTTCATGACTACTGTGATAGACGAATTATAAGAGGAGCATATAATCTAGCTACTAGTTAGAAGTTTCTTTCTATACAAGCTTGAGACGTGTGTTTAATTTTAATAATACAAAAATTAGGGAAGAGGTAAAAAATGGCTAGAAGACTAAATAAAGAATTATGTGAAAATGCTATTAAAAAAATTGGTGAAAAGAAAGGCGTCTTTAGTGCGGTTCTTAGTGTTGAAAAAGGAGATAAAAGCTTTTCTTGGGTAGGTGCTACTGGCAGCATGAGTGTAGGAGATCAATTTTTTATTGCTAGTGTGACTAAGTTGTATGTGACCACAGTAGTGTTGAGTCTTATCAAAGAAGGAAAATTAAATTTAGAAGACAGAATAGTTGAATATTTGCCTAACTATCTAACTCATGAGATTCATGTTTTTAATGGCAAAGATTACACCAGTGATATCACTGTTAAGCATCTGATATCTAATACATCGGGTATACCAGATTATTTTTTTCATAAACAATCAAATGGAAAAACATTTGCTTCAGACTTGCTTGAAGGAAGAGACATTTCTTGGGAAATTGAAGAAACCATGAACTATGTTAGAGATCTTACTCCTAAGTTTAAACCAGGCAAAAAAAATAAAGCAGCATACTCAGATACAAATTATCAGTTACTAGGTCAAATAATCGAAACAATTACCAATAAGAGTGTAGGTGAGGTTTTTCAAGAGTATATCTTTAGTAAGTTGTGCTTGAAGCAAACTTACATCTATGAAGATGTTACAAGCAAAGAGCCTATACCCTTTTACTATAAAAACAAAGAACTATGGGTACCTAATTATATGGCATCAATACCAGCAGAAGGTGGAATTGTATCTACTGCTGAGGAACTTATGCTCTTTCTAAGAAGTTTTTTCAGTGATGTGTTTTTTAAAAGAGAAGTTATCAATGACTTGAAGAAGTGGAATTTATTAATGCCTCCTCCTAGTCTGTTTTACTATGGAATAGGTTTGGAGAAATTGTTTGTGCCTAGATTTATTTCTCCACTTAAGCCAATAAAAGAAATTCTGGGTTTTTGGGGGCAGACTGGTTCATTCGCTTGGTATAATCCAGATACGGACTTATATTTTACTGGAACTACCAACCAAATAAATGGTGCAGGACACACCGCTGCAATGAAAGCTATCTTAAACATTATAAAAGCTGAACTAAAGTAATAAGTGTACTATATTAAAAACCATTTATATGTGACAAATTGAAAATATTTAAGAGTAATAGTGAAAAACCTTTAATGATGACATTTTTGAGCTTCATATAGGTTTTTTTGTATGCAGTTAATAAGTTGATTGTCAAAAGATTCTTTTACTGTGATAAAATATGAACAAAGTAAGAACTTATAGGTAGCAAGTTGCCTGTATGGAGGACTATACAATGCCAAGGATATTTTAGACAATCATGATAGAAATTAATATGACACTTGGTTTTATTGCAGTAAAAATTAAGCTTGATCACAAAAGTAAGATAGATTAAGAGACAAAAAAGTATTCGTCGCTTAGTAAAGTAGCAAAGAAAAAATATGATCAATGTGAATTATGAGATCATGAAAGTATATAGTTCGTTTCATAATCTGGGTATGGCATGAGTGATAAAAGTTCAAATTCGAAGCTTATTTGGATGAAGATGTATGATGATTATAAGAAAATTGTTTTAGAAATGTTTGAATATGACTGGAATGATATATCAAAAGCAAAAGATTATTGCTAAACATAAGCTTTGTGTGAAATAAATTATCTCAAATATATTGGTAAAAAGGTAGGTGTTTAAAAATGTGTACGATTAAGGTAGTAGTTGTTCAGACTTATAGTAACCCTGGCGATTTGGCTGATAATTTTTCAAGAGCAAAGCATTTTATAGAGCTTGCACATAAAGCTAATGCTGACTTTGTAGTTTTTCCTGAGCTTTATGCATGTGGATATATCCCAAACCCAGATATCTGGAATTATGCAGAAGAAGGTGGAGGTCAAACTTATTTCTTTTTAAAAGAAATGGCTAGAAAATATAAGATAATTATAGGCATGGGATATTTGGCTAAAGATGGTGATGATTTTTGTAATCGATATTTAATTGTCGATCAAAAAGGACAAGTACTATTAAATGCAGATAAAGATAAATCAGAAGCATATATTTTTAAAAGAGGTAGGGGGGTTCACACAGTGGATACCCCTTATGGTAGGTGGGGAATTGGTATTTGTGCAGATAATCATTTCTCATCTTTTATTAAGTATATGCAAGAGAGCAGAATAAATTTAATGATTATGCCACATGCAATGCCAATACCTAAGGTTTCAAATGGATTGATTTCAGAGAAAGATAAGCAAAGAGCTGAAAAGGATATAAAAGAGTTTCCAGGTCTAATAGCAAGATTGCTTGGTGTACCAACAATTTTTGCAAATCTTGTAGGAGAATGCTCTCCTATGATAGGAATTATGGGAAAGATGATGACTCCTGACAAATATATTTTAGGGGGAAACTCTAGGATTGTAGATAAAACAGGAGAAGCTTTAGGATCATCAGAAAACTCAGAAGCTCTAATTATTGCTGATATAGCTATAGACTCAGAGTCAACAGAAAAAGAGGAAATACCAAATTTTGATGGATGGATTCAAGATGGTTCAAAACTATTTAGAAGGCTAGTATTTCCTATAGATCTATTAAGTGGGTTAATCTATTATAGATTAAATAGACGAAGGACTTAGTATTTTAAAGAGTGTTATATTCAAGATTATGCATTTTGTAAGTTTGCCTAGATTATTATTAATAGTAAAAACACTAAATTTTTGCACCAAATTCAGAGCCAAAAGAAAGTTATTCTTTTAATGTGAACTTTATAACTATATAATTAACACGCGCTATAAAAGTGTTAAAACACTGATGCATAGTAGGAAAGCGGTAAGGGAGATGAATGTTATGAGGATTGCTTCATATAATTTATGGAACTCTGATAGAGGAATGCCAGAAAGAGGCCTACATTTAGTAGATACGATTAAAGAGGTAAAACCAGATATTATAGGATTACAGGAAGTGAAAAATAAGGCTCAGTTTAATTATATAGAAGCTGAACTAAACATGCTTCATGGAGTTTTTTTTGAGCATAAAGGGCGTGTTATCGAAGCAGAGCCATGGAAAGAAAACGAAGGTCTAGCTATTTTTAGCAATTATCAAATATTGGACTCTACTTATATGGAGTACGCCATGTTTGCTTTAATTGATTATAGTAGCACTAAGATTCTTGTAGTTAATCTTCATCTGCCATGGGATAGCGTACTTGCAAAAGAAAAATGCATATTAGCTATTAATAGAGAAATTATGAAGTACAAATCAGACTTTAGATTCATACTTGGAGATTTCAATTGTTCTGAAAATTCTAGTGTACATCAGTTTTTAAAAGGAGATAGATCTCTAAATTATGAAGAGGTCTACCATTACTGGACAGATCTAGCAGAAGTAGCAGAAGAGTTTTTGGATGTACCAAAAGAGTCTACTATCAATTTGAAGACTAATCCAAGGTGGGGAAGGCGAGTGTTGGCTGATAAAAGTACAAGGGTAGACTGTATTTTCATGCATGATTGTTTTCCTAATGACTATCCAATTCCAAAAGGATTTCAGTACTTTGGCAAGTGCGTTAATAGCGACACGAATTTATGTCCAAGCGATCACTATGGGGTATGTGTAGATTTGCAAATGCCAAAAAAGAAGTAGCTAATATCCCTAGATGTTAATAGTTTATGAGCTAATTCAATAGAGAAATTTCTAAAAAGGAGTGTTTTATATGCCTAAAGTATTCGGTTATGAACACGTTACATTCCTAGTTGTTTTCATTATTTTTATGAGTTTATCATTATCATGGTCAATTAAAAAGTTTAGAGAAGGCAAAGATATGGCTACTTATTTTAAAATAGGAGGAGCATGTTTATTGTTTGCTATTATATGGAACCGTATAAGCATAGCTATTGGTACAGAAGATGTTATGGCAATTTTGCCAGACTCTTTTTGTGGGTTAAGCAGTCTTGCACTTGCTCTTGGTTTAATTCTATTAAGAAAAGATCATCCTTACTTTCATAGTGTTGCCTATATGGGTCTTATTGGAGGCATAATAACTTTAATATATCCAGACTTTATAAGCCAAAGTGATTCAGTATTCTATCAGATGACTATTTCAGGATTAATCCATCATGCACTTGTTACTTGGCTTGCAATTTCTATGATTGTTCATAGATACATAAACCCATCTTGGTCAATGTGGCATTGGTTCCCAATAGGTTTATCATTTTATATGTCATATGGGCTTTTTTTAGTTACAATACTGAATCTAGAAAATGCTATGCTTATTAATGAGCCAATATTACCTGGCACGCCACTAAATTGGTTTGTAATGGGGATTTTAGTCTTTATAGTTCATGCTCTACTACTGACATTTCTAAAGGGGTTACCAAGAAGAGAAAACGTTAGTAGATAGAACTTAGTTTAATTTATTAGATTAGGAGACTTTAAAGGTAAAAACCAGTTTTTAACTTGACTATGTAAACAGGGTCGCAATAAAAGAATGAAGAGGATAAAAAATGATAACAGTATATGATTTAAGAAACAGACAAGATAGCGAAACATATGAAAAACTGGAAGACTTATTGGGTGAGTCGCTAGAAATAATTAGTTTAGTTGATAATGCAGTAAGTAAGTGCATAGGTTGTTGGAGTTGTTGGCTTAAAACACCAGGTAAGTGTGTTATGAAAGATAATATGAGTAGTAGTTATTCAAACTATGTTAAAAGTAATAAGGTTATTTTACTTATGAGCACCTCACAAGGCTTTTTAAACCATAATGCAAAAGCATTCTTTGATAGAACTATTCCTCATTATCTTCCATATATTGAACTAGTTAACGGAGAGTGCCATCATGAAGCTAGATATGATAGCTATCCGGATTTAGTATTTTATTATGAAGATAACGATTTATCTAATCAAGAAAAAGAGGTTGTTAAGGATTATCTTTATCGTACTGCTTATCATTTTAAATCAAAGCCTTATCTTATTTCAAATGACGAAAAAATGGCATTAGTTGAGCTAACAAAAAGGCATCCCAGCAGGAGAAATATTCCCTTTTCAGTAACTGAGAAAATAGAAAGACTAATTATTTATAATGGATCTCCTAGAAGATCAAAAAGCAATTCAACACTTATCTTAGATGCTGTGCACAAAAAACTTGGTGACAGGGTCTTAATACGAGATTTAAAGGAGAGAGATAAGTGGGATGAGTGGGTAGATAGTTTCACAAGTGAAAGAGACATCTTGTTCTTTATGCCGCTGTATGTACATGCAATGCCTGGGCATGTTATGGAATTTTTAGAGATGCTAGATGAATCAACAGGAAGTATTTCGTTTTTTGTACAGTCAGGATTTCCAGAGAGCAGTCAATCTCATTACTTAGAAGCATATTTTGAGCAATTGTCAGTTAGATTGGGGAGGAACTATTTGGGCACAGCAATTAAAGGCGGTATGGAGAGTTTACGGATGATGCCAGAAAAATCACAAAACAAGAAAATGGAACCTTTAGTGTTTGCTATTGAAAAATTAATTCAAAGTGGTGAGTTTGACATGTCTGATATTGAGAAGTTAGCTGCACCAGTGAGCTTTAATAAGATTACTCAATTTCTTTTTAATGTAATAGGTAACAAGATTATAAATGGTTTTTGGGATCAGCAACTTAAAAATAACGAGGCATACAATATTAGGTTTGAAAGATTTTAAGGTAAGGAAAGGTAGTTTAAAATGAAAATAGTGTTAGTTAATGAGAATGCAGAATACAAAAAGATTGCAATTGAGTTTTTTCAAAAAACATGGGCAAATGAAAAAACAGAAAAAATATATGAAGATTGTATTTTGCACTGTTCAACTGAGGGCATACTTCCAAAGTGGTATTTATTGATCGAAAAAAACAAGGTAATAGGAGGTGCAGGGCTTATTACAAATGATTTTATTAGCAGGATGGATCTCTTCCCATGGATATGTGCTTTATATGTAGAAAGTGCATATAGAGGTAAGTCTTATGGATCATTACTGCTGAAGAAAATAATTGATGATGCTAAAAGGGATAGTTTTAAGAGTGTTTATTTGTGTACAGATCATAAAGGATATTATGAAAAGTATGGTTTTAAGCATATAGGTCAGGGATATCACCCATGGGGTGAAAGTTCAAAGATTTATGAATATATACTCTAGCAAAAAGCCATGGAGGAGGAGTGGAGAATGGGAGAACTTTATATAATTACGGGACCTCCTGGTATTGGTAAAACTACAGTTTCAAGATTATTAGCTGATAGAAAACCAAAATCAGCATTCATTGACGGTGATGATATTTATTATCTTGTACATTCTGGAGTTACAAAACCTTGGAGTTTAGACAATCATCTAGAAGTCTTTTGGGAGAATATTATTAGCCTAATAAATAATTTTACGAAGAAAGGCTATGATACTGTGTTTAATTACATATGTATGCCAGAAGATATAATGAGAATGCAAAATAGACTGGAGAACACACGCATACATGTATGCGTTTTAATTGCTAACCAAGAAGTGTTGATAAATCGTGATCAATTGAGGCAGGTAAAACATCAAATGGGAGAAAGATCTGTATCTTTACTTAATGAATTTATGAATCAAGATTTTGAGAGTAGATTCTACCTAGATTCATCTGATCTTACACCTCAAGAAACAGTAGATATAATTTTGTCTGGTAACAAGTATATACTTAATAATGGAGGCAGCCATGGTATACTTAGTCGGTGAAAAAGTCTTATTGAGGGACATAGTAAAAGAGGATATAGAAGATAGAATCAGATGGGAAACAAAAGAAGTAGAATGGCAAGAATGGGATGCTCCTTGGGAGAATGATCAATGCAGTTTCTGCGAAGAAAAATATAAGCAAAGTTTACTAAAAAAAATAGAAGCAACAGAGCAAGTTGATCATTTTCGATATGGTTTTGAGATTTGTGAAAATAGCAAAGAAAAAAAGCATATTGGTTGGGTAAATGCATACTATATAGACGAAAACTATGCTTATACAAAAGAAAAAAAGAATATAGCAATCGGCATAAACATACCTGAAATTAGTTCTCGTAGAAAGGGCTATGCAACAGAAGCATGGATTTTATTTATAAATTACATACTAGATAATGGAGTTGAAGATATTTATACTCAGACATGGTCAGGAAATTCAAGAGTTATTGGACTTATGGGAAAAATAGGTTTTTTGGAGTGTAGGAGGCTCAAGGGAGTGAGAGAAGTAAGAGGAGAGCGCTTTGATGCACTTACATTCAAACTTGATATAAAAATATTTAGAAATATAGCTGCTAATATAGACTAAATACTTAGTTTAGATAAGATATTGTAGGTAGGTGAGATAAGATGGCTATGTGGAATCCATGGAGAGGGTGCCGCAAATATAGTGAGGGTTGTAAGTTTTGTTACATTCACAAAAGTGATAAAAGAAAAGGCATAAACACAAACAATATTGAGAAAACAGATAATTTTTATGCACCAATTAATAAAGGAGACAACGATAAGTATATAATAGCGCCATACAAAAAAGTGTACCTCTGTTTTTCTTCAGACTTTTTTATAGAGGAGGCTGATAGATGGAGAGAAGAGTGTTGGGAAATGATGAGAGTGAGAAAAGATCTGCACTTTGTTTTTCTTACTAAGAGAATTGAAAGGTTTTATGACTGTGTGCCTTCTGATTGGGGAAAAGGTTATAGTAATGTTACAATTGGATGCACTGTAGAAAATCAAGAACTTGCTAATTACAGACTAAGTATTTTCTCTAAGTTGCCAATAAAGCACAAGAATATCATATGCCAACCGTTAATAGATAAAGTAACTTTGAGTGAATTTCTAGACGATGTAGAAATGGTTATTGTTGGTGGCGAGTCAGACGCAAACGGGAGACCACTAAATTATGATTGGGTATTAAAAATCAGAGAGCAATGCATAGATAAAAAAGTTAACTTTGAGTTTAGACAGAGTGGTACAAATTTTATAAAAGATGACAAGAAATATAAAATCAAGGTAAAAGATCAAGCTAAGCAGGCAAAAAGAGCAAATATCAACTACTGTTATGGTGATAAATCTAAATTGATGTAAGTTAGTTCAGTTAAGGCCTTGACTATATTACTAACTAGTAGTAATATAAGAATATGGAAGAAATAAAAACATATGGTGAATATAATGATTTGAATCTACGAGTATTAATCTCACTTTCGAGATGTTTTCAATCTGTTAGGAAAAGAGAAACAGAAGTTATACGAGAAGGAGGTTTAACTATAGCTCAGTTTGCAGTTTTAGAGATTCTTTATCATAAAGGTGATTTGCGAATTGGAGATATTATTGAGAAGACATTAGCAACTGGAGGAAATATGACAGTTGTTATTAATAACCTGGAGAAAGAAGATTTGGTTAGTAAATATTCTGACCCAGATGATGGACGAGCAAGCTTGATCAGCATTACGGATAAGGGCAAGCGCCTAATTGAAAAGATCTTTCCAAGCCATATTGAAAACATAAGTGAAATTTTTATTGTTCTAAGTAAGGATGAAAAAAGCAAACTTATTGAATTATTAAAAAAAGTTGGTGGTGTAGAAATATAACTACACTTCATTTTTTGAATAAATACTACTAATTAGTAATAAAAGCATAAAAGGAGATTTTAATGATGAATAAAGCAAAAGTAGCAGTGGTATATTATAGTATGGGTGGTACAAATTATCAGTTAGCAAAATGGGCTGAAGAAGGAGCTATTGAAGCAGGAGCAGAAGTTAAGGTTGTTAGAGTTGCGGAGTTAGCACCTCAATCTGTTATAGATAGTAATCCAGCATGGAAAGCTCATGTTGAACAAACAAAAGATGTGCCAGTTGCTTCAGTTGATGATCTAGATTGGGCAGATGCTGTGATTTTTAGCACACCTACAAGATTTGGTGGAGTGGCTTCACAGATGAAGCAGTTTATAGATTTAGCAGGTGGGTTATGGGCTCAGGGTAAAACTGTAAATAAAGTGGTAAGTGCAATGACTTCAGCTCAAAATCCTCATGGAGGACAGGAAGCTACAATACTTTCTTTATATACATCAATGTTTCATTGGGGGGCAATTGTAGTGACTCCAGGATATTCTGATTCAGTTGTTTTTGGCGCTGGTGGAAATCCATATGGAACTTCAGTTAGTGTTGATCAAAATGGTGAAATGGTAGAAGATGTAAAAGACGCAGTTAAGTATCAGGCAAAAAGAGTAGTTGATGTTGCAAATAAAATAATTAGCTAAATAAGACGAAGTCTATGCAACTTGCATAGACTTCATTTTTTTAACTGTTTTTATCTAAAACAGGTAGTTTATAATTAGTCTTTTCAAAGACCTTTTCAAGTAGTATGGATCCTCCGATTATAAAAGGGATAGATGATATCAATCTAACAGCAGAAAACTTAATACCTAGCATACTTGCTTCCATAATAGTCATCGGTATCATAAAGAGGGAAGCTGATGTCACATAAGTAAATATAGAGCTTAACTTCGCACCTTTATGGAATAATGCATTTGCCACAGGGAAAGCAACAAAGGTTCCGCCTACTGTTGTCGATGCAAGAAGAATAGACCATATAAATCTTAGGGGACTACTAGTTTTACCAAAATGTTTTTCAATAGTTTCATTCTTTGCCCATACATCAAAAAGTCCAATTAACACAAATGCTGGAGGCAATATTAATATCATATCTTTTGCAAAGACAAGAAAGTTATTCCATATGCTAATACCAAATTCAAAATTTATCAATAGAGATACTAATGAAAAGCCAATAAACAATCCAAAAATTATGTAATTACTTTTTGCTTTAGTCATTAGAATAGCACCTCCTTATATACAATACCAGAAACAATTGCAATCAACCCCGCTACTGTGAAGCTCATAAGGTTTCTCAAAATAGTAGCCTTTTTGCCTAAATACTGTTTTTCAAGTGGGTAAGTAACAAATCCAACAAGCATTAGTGATGTAACAAAACCAGTAATAACCATATAGGGGACTCCTCTATTTAACAGAATTCTAGCTAGTGGATAAGCAATAAATCCTGGCATCATTGTAATAGCACCAAGTACTAAGCTAGAAACTAGGCCAAGAAATACGTTCTCCTGTCCTAAGTACGTTATAATTAAATCCTCTGAAACAAGTAAAATCAAAGAAATTAACATTAATAATTTTAGATAACTAGGCAAAGTTTTAGAGAACTTCATAAAGCCTTTTTTAAGTCCATTTTTTGTTTTTGTTGGATCAAAAAAAAACGACACAACTAATGCTACAGCAGTAACTATATATAAACTAATCATTTTTTTAGTTCTCTCCTACTTAGAAATTTTATCAAACAACATCATGATTTCATCTACGGATTCTTCTCCCTTGCCACTTAGAAACGCATCTTTAACACATGAATTTATATGCTTCCTTAGTATTAATAAATTAGTTTTTTTCACTAAACTAAGAACTGCAAGTATTTGATTTGAAATATCGACACAGTATCTTTCTTCTTCTATCATTTCTATAACTTTTTCTAATTGACCTTTTGCTGTTTTAGCCAAAAGCAAAGCTTTTTCTTTATCAGATGTATTATTCATAATGGGCCTCCTCGTCACCCCACCCCCTAGGGTGGGGGGGGTCTATGTATAGTATACAGTGCAGTATTATATTTGTCAAATTAATTAATATAAAATTAAATATAGGTGTGACCGGTATGTTTTTAGTTAGCATGTTAAGGACTCTATATTAATGGAAATAGAAAAGCTTGGTTGTAGGAGTTGAAAAACCAAGCTTATAAGGAAGAGTAATTGCATTACCATTAATTAGCTATTTGTCGATTGGGATGAAAGCAGTAGCTTATTTCTTTCAGAATAAGATTTTATTATAGTCCCTATCTCAGAGAATGTCTTTACTGTATTTTTTTCAACACTATCTTAATATATTAACAAAAGCCTTATGTAGCAGTTTGAGTGAGTAATTGCGATTGCTTTTTCGTTATACTTTTAACTTTACATTAAGGTATCAAAGAGTCTTCTAAAAAGAGCTTTTTGATTCTCGCATTTTATCTGCTGGATCAACTTAGCTGTTGTACAACTTTTTTCATGTGTTTTCTTGGGTAATATAGAATTGTTATGTTTTTTTCTTTTGGCAGTAATTTGATTAATTTATATTGTATAAATAATTGTATAATTTACTCCTGAATTTATAGCAAAGTCAACAGAATCTATTTATCAGGTATGTATTCATAATAGATGAGAGATAATACCCTTTCTTTTTCTTTTTGATTTAACACTTCATAAAGAGTACCAGACACAATAGCTGACTCAAATTCAGTTGTAAAAACGCTACTTAGGAGTTTAGATGCATTGTTTTTATTTTTTACGATCTTTAGTATTTCATTATTAGTATAAAGGCTAGCAGTTGATACATTATTAACAAAAATAACAGAGACTAAATCATTATGCTTGAACAACTTTACTTTCGATCCTTCTTCTGCTGAGTAAAAGTAAAGGGTATCTTCATCTCTTGCAAAAGATAATGGAACACTATAAGGAACTTCATTATTGTTAACTGATAAGGTTCCACATTGTGCTTGATCAATGACATGAAGTCTAAAAATCTTTGCTCATTTCTTTATCTCTTCGTCTCATTATTCTCCCCCTTAATTTACTTATCTATAATTAAACATAAAACTACTTAATGCCTTGCATAAAAATTGAT
>Ga0334898_1001505_pt1 | contig 25327 bp, 32 predicted proteins | sample GraSluR3_MG_10_FD_207228 | JGI IMG/M metagenome (GOLD analysis project Ga0334898, IMG submission 207228) | Sludge microbial communities from methane-producing bioreactor in Wageningen University, Netherlands - Granular Sludge_3_08-R3 | ecosystem: Engineered > Bioreactor > Anaerobic >... | reverse complement strand
AACCCCAAAGGGTTTTGCCAGGGCTTTTTATGAAGCAAATCATTGAACCAATTTAACAATACAGAAATGCACAAAACAAGAGAATGTATCGACAAGCAACAGACTGCTCAAAAAACCATGGACATGCTTACAAAAAAATTAACAAAAGAGGAACAGAATGAGATTCTGGACACATTATTCGGATTCAGTTTGGTAAATGTTGATGAAGACGAAGGCAAAGAACGTTGGGTGCTTTATGATGAAGAAGGATACGAATTTTATGGTAGTAATGAAAATTGTCAATTCGATTTTTCAACGCTTGCTGGAATATTTTCATATACGGCACATCGAGCAAAGAATCAGGGTTATTCGGATTGTCAATTTGCAATACGTAAAGTATTGGGCGTTTCTTAAACTGAACGGTAACGAAAAATTATAAGATTAGTAGGCGATTAGATGCACCTACTTTTCAAATACAGATAAAGTAAAATTGAAATACAAATATTTATAAACCAGCCAGACCGCCTATTAATTTTATAAAATGTTAGGTGCTGGCGCAATACTTAGTAAAATGAAAGATTTAAGTTTCGCAAAATTCTTTAACCCACAAAAAAGCATGGGTAAAAACAGAAGTGGTATTAACCAAGCTCAAAAAAGAAAGGGTAGGCTTGTATGGGATAGTTCCAAAAAAGGAACTTATGTTCGAGCAATACACGGTGAGTTAGTTTAATATGATGGTGCAAGTGTGAGTTGGCTGCGCTTGCACCTAACGCAAAAGCAGCGACCGTTTTAATGGTCGCTGCTGACCGTTAGCGGCAGTCAGTCGAGCGCAGCGAGACTTATTGCCGCAACAGCGAGCCCCTCCTGGGGCTCTTTTTGTGCACCCAAAAACCGCGCCCCCCTCTTTTCAGTACAAAACAGGTGCACAAGTACTATAGATTTTGCCTTCCGGTAAGTGTCCGCAGCACTGTCTGAATCGCTCGTTTTCGATGTAATTAATTGATTTGTGGGAATATATATCATATATTTTATAATATACGCATTCTGCAAAGTATACTTAGTGTAAAAATAGGAAAAAAACTGTGCTTTTGTGCGCACGATTTTTTTCAGTGTTAAACAGCTGATATATAATGACATACTCAGCACGATTTTAGCACAAAATAGCACAGAATAGCACAGAATTGAATTTTTGTACTGGCAAAAAAACGTATAATATTATAAATCAAATACTTAACAATATGCCAGTACAAAAGCACGTCAGCACTAAAAATTTCACCTATACGTACAAGTGTCAGTTGCATTGTGTGTGCATCTCTTTTTCACTTGTCAATCATCACCGCCTTGCAATCATTATCCTCCGCCGCGGCAGCTGCCGGTCCTGTTTTATGATGGCACCGGTGCCCTGGTGCGGAATATTTTTGATTGCAAATGCAAATAGTAACAAATAATGTTACTTTTGTAACAGGATCATTCACTCCCTTTATTTTAAGTCCTTTGCCGAGGCTATCATTCACCCATATTTTTGTCTTTAATCAATTCACAATGAACGATATCTTTACATTAGAGCTTCCCGTAAAACCCTATGTTAAAGCATTCCTGATAAACAATTGCGGAACACCGGCCGATCTTTCTTTGCTTCCCGGCATATACCATGATTACATAAATTGCCTCAAAAAACCATCGAAACGCTCCGACAACTCCCTTGTTTGTAACTACCCCGATTTCATAAAAGTTATAATACCCAAGGATGTTTTCTATCGTTACGGCTGGGAGATGACCAAAACTGATATTATTAGCCTGAATAACAAAATCGAAAACCAGGTGAAGTTTACCAGTCGTAACTACATCGGCATCAATAACGCCATGGGGATCCCGGTGGCGGTATCCATAAGAGAATACCAATCGCTTTTCAGCTTTTCTGAGGACGCGTTCCCTTATGAAACAATCAAGAAAGATTATGACCGGCACGGCCATAAAGTAAATAAGCCCCTGATCCGGGACCTTCGTGCAGAAATTACCAATATTTTTCTGGCAAGCCTGTCTGATTTAGGGACAATCTCAAATAAATTTAAAAATGAACGACATCAACAAACCATCCTCACCGGATAACCTCGGAGGACTTGAACGTTTCTGGTATATCCCCGTCGATGATATCACATCCATCGGACCGGTCATCAATGGTAAAGTTTCCATAACCCTTTCTTCCGGCAAAAAATGGTATGAGTTTTATGCCAGCCAGGGATCAATCAATTTTAAAGAAGCCAAAAAGATTGATGGTAAAGGCGAAACATTTACCCTGAAGCTTTCTGGATTTACTCCCAGGGATTCAGAAGACCTCTTTGAATCATTCATGCTGATGAGTAAACAAAAATTCGCATGCGTATACCTGGACAATAACGGTAACCATAAAATCGTAGGATCGCCCAGAGAACCACTCCGCTTTTCATACGAATTTTCTCCCGGTAAGAACCCTTCAAACAGAAACGGATATGACTTTTCTTTTTCCAGGCAAACAAAATCCAGGTCTTTATTCGTTTCAAATTTCTCATAAAATAAGGCTATTCAGCCGTTTTTTGTCCTTTTTTCAGGCTGCTCCATGGGATAATATTGCACTCTGAGCAATACAATTATTATATGGATCTCAAACGCAAATTCTACAATATCATAAAGAATGCCGACCAGTCGGCAGATATTTATATCTATGGACTGATCGGCTATAACTGGTATAACGATGATAATCGTGAAGCCAGTGAATTTGTTTCTGAGTTCAAAGAGCTGGAGAAAACCTTCAAGCGCATCAATATCCGTATCAATTCCCCGGGAGGGATTATCGAAGAAGGCCTTCCGATCTTCAATGCTATTAAAACATCAAAGGCAGAAACGCATTCGTATATTGATGGTATTGCTTATTCAATGGGCGCAATCATAGCCCTGGCTGCAGATACGGTCCATTCGGCAAAGAATGGTCTGTTCCTGCTCCACAATGCTTCCGGATGGTCATGGGGCAATGCTCAGGATTTCCGTGAAACCGCCGATGAGCTCGATAAATACGACAGCTCACTGATCACTGCAATCGAAGACAAAACCGGTCTGACCGAGGAAGAGATCCGCAACAAATGGTTCGACTATAAGGACCACCTTTTCACGGCAAAGGAAGCCCTCGAGGCAAAACTGATCGATGTGATCGATGATGCTGAGGCAACTGTTCCGGAGGGAATAGAAAACTGGAACATCAACAAGGTGATGGCTTTCTACAACGAACTCGATTCCCACGTAAGGGGCAACTTCTTTGATAAATTCTTCGACAAGATCAAATCTGTTGTTACCCCCCCGGAAAGCAACTCCAAATCAGCCACCAAAAAAGAAAAACAAGATATGAAAGATTTGAAAAAATTTATCGACGCCATGGGATTAGGCGAAGATGCAACCGTCGACCAGGTATTGGAGCATGTCAATACCATGAAAGGTGATCTTACAACGGCCCGGACAGATCTCCAGAATGCCCAGGATAACCTGAACAGTGTAAACACCCTGCTGGATAATATCCATGAGGATGTGGCCGGAGCTGATACTCCCGAGGCCAAGATCAATGTGATCAAAACCAAACTTGCCGCAAAACCGGGCACAACCACAACCTCAGTCACCTCGGAGGATCCCAAGGGTGATGAAGTTGATTGGGAAGCAATCAACAACCTGAAGCATAACAAGGAGGCGGATGCCGCGCTGAGCTAAGATTGGCTCGCGAAAAAACTGAACACCACGAAACAAAGTTTTAACAAAAAACCCCAAATACAATGAATCTTACCGACATTTTAACCGAATATGGCGCCTATTACGAAAAGGCCGGCCAGAACAAAAAAAGGGTGCTCAGGCTTCTGTTGCAGGCAGCTGTCACTGAGGCTCAGATGACACCCATGAAAACCGATGATACCGTCTTTAAGCTGGCCAACGCCACCATCGACGATATCGTGCAGCCTTTCCAGAAGGGCTGGACCCCCAAAGAGGCCACAGCTTTCACGGCCAATGAACTGAGGCTTTTCCCGTTGAAGGTGGATGAGGAGATCTACCCCGATGATATCGAAGCTTCATGGCTCGGTTTTCTGGCATCCAACGACCTGGATCGCTCCAAGTGGCCCCTGGTCCGCTTCATCATTGAGGAGTTTTATATCCCCAAGATCCAGGACAATATCGAACTCAAGGAGATCTTCCACGGAGAGTATGCAGAACCAACCCCGGGAACGGCCGGTGCTACCGGTACATCAATGAACGGCCTGGGTAAAATGATCCGTGATGGCCTTGAGGCCGGTACCATCAACAATATCGATCTGGGATCACTGACGGCCGAGAACATCTTCGACAAAGTTGAAGAGTTTGCTGACAACATCTCCGAGGTTTACCAGGGCGTGAAGATGAACGTCTTCATGTCGCAGACCTGGTACAAGCGTTATATGCGCGACAAACGTGCCCAGGGGTTTTACGATTACGGCTCGGATAAATCCATCACCAGCGGGATCGACTTCACCCCGCAGAGCGTGGTTGGCCTGCCATCCATGCACGGATCAGATGTTATCTGGGCAAGCCCCAAAAGCAACATCATCAGCCTGAGCAAGAAATCTCAGAACAAAACCAAGTTCAAGATCGAAACACTCAAGCGCCAGGTATTCTTCATGACCGACTTCTGGAAGGGTGTAGGCTTCGGTATCAACGGTGCCGTCTGGGCCCACGACCCGGATGCGGTCATCCCTGAATAAGAGAACGTCCGATTACGCACGATAGGAGGGGGTGCGCATCTCTGCAAAAAACGCACTTTTATTGACAACAGCAAAAAACAGATATTATGAAAAAATTATTTTTAAACCTCTTGATCTTCATCGGCCTCAGCATGGAGTATTTCGCCTATAAAACAGGCATCATCAAGTGTTTCGACTATCTTGATGTTCCCCGGTTTTCTGACCTTGACAACATGGGAGGGACCACCACCAAGTTTTACTATGCACTGGCGGCAGATGTAGCTACCTGGCCTGCCTTGCCTGAACTGGATGAGGCAACAGACATCGACGATCTCCAGGTGCTTACCGGTTCCCTTGCTATGAAGGAAGGGAAAAAGTTCTTTACCGGATACATGACCCCCGATACCGGTGCTGTAACCAGTAACGACCAGGGAGAAGTGGATGGCGTGAGCCAGAAACATGTTTTCAAGCTCTTCCATCCGAAAATGGCCGCAAGGCTCCTTGGTTTCATCAGGGCCACAAACAACCAGGGAATGGTATTCATTGTACCGGATGCCAACGGCACCCATTTCATGATCGGCAGTGAACAGTTTCCTGCGCTGAAGGATCCTTCCGGAGAAGCCGGCACCGGAGAAGGAACTGCCGGCCGCAATGGCGCCACGCTGAGCTTCTTCAGCTATGGCAAAGGACCCGTTCCGATTCTGCCTGATACCATTACTGTTCCTCTGACCCCGGCAACCTGATGAGCAAGCCCTGGACAGCATATTACAAAGTGATTGGGATAATCCCTGGCCGCGTTCTCATTCCCGGGACCGGCCAGGTTGATCTTTCCGATGATAAGCTTCCACTGAAGCTTATCCGGAAGATCCATGATAACGGATGTAAATTCCTGGCACCGGTCAAAGCGGAAGAACATCCCGCAAATGCCGTACCCGACACATACACTGCAAAGGAGCTTGCCGGGCTAATTAAAGATGCTGTGGATGCAGATGAAGCCAGGCGTCTTTATGAAACCAACACCTCCAGCAAACTCGTTGAGCAGGCATTCAATAAAAAAATTCTCGAGCTCGGTGAGCCCTCCGGGCAGTGATTTCATGCGTTTTGGTTAATAATTATTTTTAAGCCCTGCCATTAATTGGCGGGGCTTTTGCAATCATATATTGCAAGGACCAGCGCGTGATCACTCCGGATCCGGCAACAGCCTGCAATCACTTTTTCCAACTCGAGCAGCCGGCCGGCTTGTTTTTTGATTGCATTTTTGTATATTTGGGGAAACCAATAAAAATCAATAGTTATGAGGAACCAACCAATGCCGCATGAAGCAAAATCTGCTCTTTGTGAAGCCATCCGTGAACTCGGCGCCGATCCGGTCGAGATCATAGATGCCCTGGTAGCCCAGCGGGCTCAGGCGTTTTCCTATTTTTCTTTATTCGATGATCCTGATTTGTATGATCGTGAGATCCGCTCTGTTGGCGAACTACTTACACAACTCTCACTGGTCATTTCCGAACTGGTCCGTGGTACGGGCAGAAAGGAGCCTAAACATGATTAAAAAGAAAACAATTGATGCAGAACAACGCTTTTTCCAAGCCCTTGATGAACTTCTCAAAGACAAAAAGCCGGCCCAAAGCTTTGACCAGGCTGATGATTCTTTATCATCAGCAGAAATCTACGAGATGCTCAATGGCCTGTTCGTTAATGAAGCTTATGGTCAGGCGCAGGATAATATCATCCTGGAAGAAGAGCTCATCAAGCGCGGGTATCAGTATAAACTGATGCCAACAGGATTTCTCTGGCTTTTTAAACAGCCCGAATGACTCTTAAACCCCGCTTCCGGCGGGGTTTTTTTATCGCTGTCCTTTTTGCGGCAATTGCCCGCATTTATATTTGCCCGAAAATCATAAACATGAAAATATCTGAAGACCTCAAAAATCAAATCATTGACTGGTTCGAATCAGACCAGGACTTCAACACCGGGCTCATTCTTCTTCAACAATGTATTCGTAATAAAGCCATGATCCGTAATATCAGCCGCCCCAACTCTCATAACCAAAAGAAAGTTGCATGGGAACTCCGTAAAGCTGCCGGTCTTCCCGAAAACATTTGCCAGGCCGATAAAAAACAATCAAAAAAAAAACATTCCTCTCAAGGATCTTCCGGTACCCCGGATGATAAAAAGAAATGCCTGCATTGTGGTAAACTCATTGAAAAATATCCACTCAACAATAAGCTGTGCGGCCGTTGTGAATTCATGGCCAAGGTAAAGACCTGGCCCCCGGTAATACAGAATATCATCAAAGAGCTGGGCAAGCTCTTTATCGATCGCGACATCCTTCATCATGAACTCACCGGTCTGGCCGAAGAAAACAATTCGGCAAATATGGCGCACCGGCGCGATGTTCTCGGTAAAATCCGTGATATTGCCAATCGCATTGAATTTCTTGACCGGCATAAAAAAGATTTCCTGGATAAAGGAATCATACCGGATGATTCAGTAATCTTTCCTAAGGCTGAAACACCGGCCCCGGTGACAAAAAAAACCTCCATTGATGACCCTCATAAACGCCTTACCAACCTGAGAGCTTCTCGAACCAAAAAGCGCAATCAACTCCAGTATCAGTCAAGAAAAAAACTGCAGGAAGAAAATCCAATGCCTGCCGGGCCCAAAAGGGATAAGATCCAGGCTGAACTGGCCATCCTGGAAAAGGAAATCTCCAACCTCGAAAAACAACTTGTGTAATGCCCCTGGTCAGCTGTTCTCAGATACTCAGCAAAAAGGAGCCGGTGGCCTCTGCAGATCCAACCCTGATGACTCCCCAAGGAGCTCAGGCTTTTAAAGGAACTCCCGTTGATTCACTGAAAAAACACCTCGGTGAAATCAATATGAATGCCATTACGCATTTTGTGACTTATGGCCGCTGGTCAATGCACGACCTCTTATTTTACATTCTTCGACAAACCGGCCCGGCTCATGTTGATGTGGCTACCTGGTCCATATCGGAAGATGCCATTCGGCAAATCGTTAAACTCCATCATGATGGAATGATCATCGATGTAAGATTCATCCTTGATCCCAGGGTGAAAGTTCGCAACCCTAAGCCGCTTCAAATGCTGGCGGCAAATTTCCCATACAAACTGATTGCCTGTCACGCCAAAGTTACCCTGATCGCTTCCAGGGATTGTAAAATTTCCATCATAAGCTCAGCCAACATGACCGGGAACCCACGCATTGAACGAGGCTGTATTTTCCCTTTTTCTGATGTTTATGATTTTGATAAAAACTGGATCAATGACACCTTCAATGAAAGATGAATCAGTTCTAGATGAGATCCGTGCAATGGCCGAGCTGTTTTATACACCCGATGAAATTGCAGAAAACCTTAACATGGATCCCGATGAATTCCGTGAACTCATTGCTTCCAGAAAAGGAGAAGTTTACCGGGCATTTAGGACAGGATGGCTTACCGGTGATATTAAACTTCGCAAGGGCATTGCCCTGGCGGCAGAACATGGCAGTAATCCCGCCCAGGTGATGCTCAAACAAATCAGGGATGAATCAGAAATCAAACTCAAAGCCAATGAGTAAAGCCGCAATAACCGAAACAACCCACGATAAGATCATTGCTTTTTGCCTGGATCCGGAAAATAATCCGCTCAATGATGAGCAGAAAAAGATCCTGAACCGGCTCAACCTGGCTGATGACTTGCTTCGAAGATATCCTCGTACCAAAGAAGCCGCAAAACTTTTGCAACTGAAATATCCTGATCTTTCCCGTGCCCAGATCTATCGTGATATTGCTGATGCCAAACGCCTTTTTAACTTTACCAACCCGGTTGATAAAGAATGGGTCCGCCGCTGGGTGATCGAGGACTGCTTTCGCCTCATTGAAATTGCAAAGAACCAGGGAACTCGGGGATTTAAAGCCTGGAACATGGCCCGTGCCCAGCTCATCAAGGCCGCTCAGCTCGACATCCGTGATGATGATAAGCTGGATCCTTCAATCATGGATCAACATAACTTCTTTACGGTCATTAATATTAATGGCAATAATATGAAGATAGACCTGGAGGCCTTCCTGGAACTCCCGGTCTCAACCCGTAAAAAACTCTCAGATGCACTCAACGCTCCGATCGAAGAACAGGATGCCGTTGAAATTATGAATTCCTGATATGGCTGAAAGACTGATTTCCTTTAATCCCGCTCAACTTACCTCCTTTATTCTCCAGGGTAGAAATAAAGTTGAGATCCACGGCCGGGGAACAGGTAAATCCCATGGCATGGGTTGGACCATGCACCTGAATAATCGATTTATGCCCCGCAGTGTTACTTCCATCACCGGGCAGACTTTTGGCCAGCTCATGACCCGAACCCTGCCCTCAACATTCAAGTTCCTGGAAGAAACACTCGGGTACATGCGCAATGTTCATTATGTGATTAACCGTCAACCCCCGGAGCATTTCAAACGGCCCTATGAGCGTATTCTCAAATATGATCACTTTATCAGCTTCTTAAATGGAACCGGTTACCTGATGGCCAGCCAGGACCGCCCCGGATCTGGACGCGGACCAAATCTGGACTTTGAGATCATCGATGAAGCACTCACAATTATAAAAGAACGCTATGATCAGGAAATATCGCCCGCAAACCGGGGTAATTTATCCATCTTCGGCCCCCGCAGTGATAATCCAATTCCCTGGCATCACGGATTCCATTATGTTTCCTCCATGCCGGCAACAAATGCCGGTAAATGGCTTTTGGAATTTGGCAACTATTATGAAGAAGAGGCTGGCATCAGGTATTTTGATATCTGGAATAAAGTTGTCAAAATGCAGATTGACCTTTTGGAGATCGAAAATCCTTCTGAATTCAAGGCCCTTTGGAATGAAATAGTCCGGATCCGCAAACAGATCCTCCCTTTTGTCAGCTCAAATGGAACATTATTCACACTTTCCAATGCATTCGACAATATACATAATGTAGGGCTCAGCTATATTAAGCGTGAGTATGACAAACAAACCATGCTCACTTTCCTTATCGAGATCATGAACATGGTCCTGGATAAGGTTGAAGATTGTTATTACAATATCGACGAATCCAAGCAGATCTATTTCAATTCCTATAACAATGATTTTATTCGTGATCTGGCTGAAGACAGCGATTGGGATTTCCAACGACTCGGAACCCCTGATAGCCGATTCGATAAGGACTGTAATCCAAACGCTGCGCTCGAGTTGGTATTCGATTGGGGAAGTCGCATATCACTCATGTCGGTTGGTCAGGAACAAAAGATAGATTTCAACACCTTGGAAATGATTCCAACGGATAACTTTATCAATGAATTCTATGTTAAACCGGGGGATAATACAACTGTCATGATCGATGATCTGATTGACTTGTTCTGTAATTATTATCGCTTCCATAATGATAAGACAGTTATTTATTATCGTGATAAATATGGAGACCACAAACAGGCGAACAGCTCCAAGACATACAACGAACAGGCAATCGATCGCCTTGCCAATAATGGTTGGGCGGTGATTCCCCAGGAACACCGTGGTCAGGAACCACCACACCATGATAAGTATCTGCTCTGGGGCAACATCCTAAAGGAGAATAACCCCAAGTTCCCCAAAGTCCGCTTCAATGGCAATAAGTGTAAGTATACCATCATCTCAATGAACAATACCCGGGTTATTGAGAAGGACGGACGTTTTAAAAAGGATAAGCGAAGTGAGGACCCCAAATCCGGAGTATTGCCTGAGGAAGCAACACACTTCGGTGATGCTTGTGATAAGAAGATATGGATCAAGTACGGGGACCGCCTGCACCGCTTCTCTTCCTTTGTGCCTGCTCGCTTCGGGCAGTAAACGACAAACTATCTGCATACCTAAGGACTCTCTTACCATCATCAGGACTGCACAGCTGCCTGAGCTGTTCAGCACCCGGCAATTCATATTTCCTTTATTTTGTCCGTTTGGCAATTACCCCAATCTTAGGGCGGGGCTTGGCATAGGGAGTGATTAAAAAGAGAATAAAACCGCTTGCAGCCGTTTTATCTCTTTATTCATAAAATTCTTACTTGTAAATAATTGAGATTCGGCGGCTTCTTTTTTCTTTGCATATTCTCATCAAAGAAAAAAGAAGCAAAAAAGAAACTGTTATCCTCTCTATAGCTTAATCCTCAAATTTCTGAGCAAAGGTATCTGCGAAAATTAAAACAGTAAAGTGCTGCCTCGTGATGGAATGCAGTCCTTCGGATTCTTTCATTAAATCTTTTTGCAATCAATATCCTTCGCTGCAGCAGCGGCCGGTCCTGTTTTTTGATGGCAGTACTGCCCCGATATCCGGATACCGGTGACCTGACCGGCCGGATTAATGATTGCAGATTTAATGACCCTAACACTTGACTTAATGTAATTCTTCTCGATGAGTGGGGCTCAAAATTTAATTTTTAACCTGGCGTGCCAGATGCCAATATAAGTCCCCAGGGCAGGGGCATCCTCCATGACTAATTTATTCAACTCTGACTTGTGTGAGATCACAATTTCTTACAGAAATAAAGTGCGTCCTTCCGAGCGCAGGCAGATTTCTTCATCACATCAATGTGCTGAACTGCTCCGCGAAATCTGGAGTGATCGCATTGAATATGTTGAAGAGTTTTATGCGATACTCCTGAACCGGGCCAACCGTGTCCTGGGTTGGACGAAAATATCATCAGGTGGTATTTCCGGTACCGTTGCTGATCCCAAAGTGATCTTCCAATCTGCATTGAAAGCGAATGCTTCCAGCATCATTATCGCTCACAATCATCCTTCCGGAAATCTCCAACCAAGCGAATCCGATACCCGGCTTACGAAAAAAATAAAACAAGCCGGTGGTTTCCTGGATCTTCCCCTTCTGGACCACCTGATCCTTACATCTGAGAATTATTTTTCCTTCGCAGATGAGGGATTGATCTAAAATGTAAACAAATTTGCATAATATGCAAACAAGTTTGCTTAAAATTCAATGAGGCCTGTTCCGAATCCGGAACAGGCCTTGTTTTTAATAAAAAAAATTAAAAAATACTTGACAAGTATCATATTTGATATTATATTTGCAATAATTAATAACCAGAGCTCCGGAGCAGGAGGGTAAAGTCTGCGATAAAATCATGAAAACTATCACAATTTCAAAAGTTGGCCATCACTACACAGCAAATGTGTATGGCATCCGTGGCCAGCAATCACAAGAACCGGATACAATTGTGTTTAACAGCGATTTTTTAAAAGTCAATGAGAAACCAGATTATACCAGTAGCAAAAAGCAGATCTGCGTTATTGCCGGCGTTAATTGGATAAATAATGCTGATCATATTGGCGAATTGATTAAAATAGCTGTTCATAACGACGTGAATGGATACACAACTCGCGGTCGTTTACTGAACAAAAAATTTGGTGCTATTCTTCCACCAGTGGACATGCTTGGACAACTTTCATAAAATGAAAACTAAATGCTATTCGGTTCGTTTAGAAAGCCTTGTCAGTATATCTGACAAGGCTTTTAAGGCCATTGCGTTTGATGGCAGCGAAGAAATTATTCCTAAAAGCCAAGTGTTTGGCAGAGATTACGATGTGATGAAATCTGATGCCTGGTGGATCAGTGCATGGATTCTTGAAAAGAAAAACCTGCAGTTTAGCACAAAAAAAGAGGCCTGGTTTAATAAGCATGGTAAAATGTTGCCGAAGATTACTATTACCAGACATGTTCCTGAAAAAGCTGACAAGGAAGTTGAATATGATGGAAGCCTTGATAGATAGTCAGAAAAAAGCTATTTCAAAGCTCCGGCAATATAAAGTTGGGGCTTTGTTTATGGAAGCCGGCACGGGTAAAACTCGTCCGGCTATTGAATTGGCTAACTCTATTGATCCGGATTATGTGCTTTACCTGGCTCCTTACCGGGCAATTCATGCCGAGAATGAAAAGGAGTCGGTGGTTCACCAGGTGAACCTATGGGGAGGTTTTGATTGTGAACATGATTTTGTCGGCATCGAGAGCCTGAGTAATTCTGACAGGATCTATCTTCAACTTTATGCGAATCTTCAAAAGTCATGGCGCTCTGTGATCATTGTGGATGAAAGCCTGAAAATAAAGAATTGGGAGGCAAAGCGGACCAGGCGGATCATTAATCTTGGAACCTTATCTCAATACAAGCTGATCCTGAACGGCACACCCCTTAGCCGCGACCTGCTTGATCTGTGGGCGCAAATGGAATTTCTTTCGCCCAAAATTCTCAAGATGGGGCAGGCTGAGTTTAAGAATACATTTTGTGAATATCTGACCATCGAAAAGAGACTTGGTTACCGGCGTATGGTAAAGGAATTTATTGTCGGATATCACAATGTTGATTATCTGTACCGGCTGATCGAACCGTATGTTTTTGAGGCCGACCTGGATATTGATGTAAAACTACAATGCTTCGATCTTCCCTTTTCTTTATCAGCTGAAGAAATGGAGGAGCATGACCTATTGAAAGGAAAATACCTTGATGATGATCGGATGGAGATGAGGAACAACAACATCTTCCTGGAGATCACTCAGAAGCTCCAGCACAATTACAGCCTTTCGTTTGAGAAATTTGAGATACTAAAGAATTTGATCAAAAACAACGATTCAGGAAAGATATTGGTAGTTGCCAAATACATCGACTCACAAAAAGAATTAAAGCGGCGCTTCCCTGAGATCAGGATACTTTCCTGGCAAAAGAACGCTTTAGCGCTAAATCTGCAGGATTATGATATACTGGTTAAGTGGGATAAACACTGGGATTATGCACTGCATGAGCAGATTGAACACCGTATTTACCGGCAGGGCCAGAAAAATGATTGCAGAATTTTTGATTTTAAAGGAAATGTAGGACTGGAAGATATGATGACACAGAATGTGATGAAGAAAGGAAAACTGCTGAATTATTTTAAAATTAAATCTGTTGAGGAATTGAGGAAGATATTATGAGCACAAAAAAATATCAGAATATCAATGTCTTTGATGCAGCCCGTGAACGAATGAAGTTTATTTACGCTGAATTCGATAATATTTATGTATCCGTAAGTTTTGGGAAGGATAGCGGCGTTATGATGGAGCTGGCAATTGAGGCTGCAAAAAATGCTTGTAAATTACCGGTGAATGTACTTTTTGTTGATTTAGAAGCTCAATATAAGCATACTATTGATTATGCTATTCGTTCTATGACCCGAAAAGAGATCAGGCCATACTGGGTTTGCTTACCCATACATTTGCGTAATGCAGTCAGCCAGTTTCAACCTCATTGGATGTGTTGGGATCCGGATGCTAAAAATGCCTGGGTGAGGAGATATCCAGAATTCGATGTAATAAAGGATGAATCATTTTTCCCATTCTTCAGAAAAGGAATGGAGTTTGAAGAGTTTGTTCCTGATTTTGCTGATTGGTTTAGCGCCGAAAAAAAAACAGCCTGCCTGGTTGGGATCAGAAGTGATGAAAGTTTAAACAGATTCAGGACCATCCGTAGCGAAAGTAAAATTCCATATAAAAATAAAATGTGGAGTACCAAACTTTTCCCAGGTACAGAAAAAGAAATTTATAATTTTTACCCGCTTTATGATTGGCGAACTGATGATGTATGGATTGCAAATGGTAAGATGGGATGGGATTATAACCGGATCTATGATTTGATGCATTTGGCTGGTGTTTCAATTCACCAGCAGCGCCTTTGTCAACCCTATGGCGATGATCAGCGAAAAGGCCTTTATTTATTTAAGATTTTAGAACCTGAAACATGGCAAAAGGTCGTGAACCGTGTTGAAGGTGCCAATTTTGGGAATCGTTACAGCGATACGGATAAAACGGTGATGGGCAATTTTCGGGTAAATCTTCCACCAGGTCACACTTATGAAAGCTATGCAAAGTTTCTGCTATCTACGATGCCACCCTACCTTGCTGAACATTACAAGAAAAAGATTGATAAGTTTTGGGCCTACTGGGAAAAGGAAGGTTATGAAACCATGCCGGATAAGTCAGATCCAAAGTTGGAAGCAAAAAAGAAAGCTCCATCATGGAGGCGGGTGTGTAAAGTGTTGCTGAAAAATGATTATTGGTGCAAAGGACTTTCATTCAGCCAGACAAAACGAGAAATGGAGCGACAAATTGAATTAATCACTAAATACCAGGAAATACTATGATAGAATTACCGGAAAATTTACCTTTCGATGAAAAGGTGAAAATCTTCAATGAAATCACTCAAGAGCTTTATGATTGGATGGGAGTAAATCATCCCTCCCTTAATGTTCAGTTGGTGAAGGCCGACAATGTGAAGGGAAATGATTATAATCCTAATAAAGTAGCTCCTCCTGAAATGAATCTATTAAAACTGTCGATGCTAAAGGATGGCCTGACAATGCCTATTGTGGTTTCCGCTGAGAAAGAAAATGGGAAATGGATTGTGGTGGATGGTTTTCACAGGACTACCGTTGTTCAGCATCATAAAGAAATAAATGAAAGCCTTCATGGATATTTACCCGTTTCCAAGCTTTATAAAAAAATACAGGATCGAGTCGCATCGACTGTTCGGCATAATATGGCCAGGGGGAGTCATCAGGTAGAGCTATCCGCAAAACTTGTAGTATTTTTGAAAAAACATAACTGGACAGATGCAAGAATAGGCAAAGAAATTGGTATGGATGCAGATGAGGTGCTAAGGTTAAAACAAATCACAGGTCTTGCTGAAGCTTTTAAAAACAAAGAATTTTCAAAGTCATGGGAATAAATGAAGAAAAATACAAAGAAGCTCGGAAAATGCTTCTGGAATACCTTCGTCGGGTAGCGAAAGAAAAGAATATTACTCACAAGTATATTTCGGAAAAAACTGGATTCACTCCTAATAATGTTAGCCGGATGCTAATGGGCAGATATTCCCCGAGCTTAGATAATTTTCTGCGAATTACTGAATCATGCGATGTTTATTTTTTTATTATTGACAAAGATTCAGATGATGAACTCGCTGAAATTATGAGAAGGCGTTGGAATCGTAACATCCTTAGTTAATTTTCCCCTGTCCTTTTTTTCGGGAACAATCTGGTTTTAATTTGTGGCAAACATCGATGCTATGTCTGCCACTTCAATTCCCTTGTCAGTTGTTCTCCGTGAGATGGATCAAAAGATCCGCCCAAACGGTAATCCCAAAACCTTCTCCATTAAGTTCGTTAAGAAAAATGGCGAACTGGTTTATTATCATCGGGCAATATCAACCGGTTTGAACATGAACCTCAAAAAAAATGCAATGCGAGGTGTCAGGCTCGTTGACAGGGATTTCAATGGCATTGATCATCATACGCCCGTTTATATCTGGGCTATTGTCGAATTTAACGGTATGAGGGTAGTTTTAAAATGACCGATCTTGTCTTTAACAACGATGGTATCCCTTTGATAGGATATGGCTCCAGGTTCTTCATGTCATCCACCGGAGGTCCATTAAAGTATCAATCAACAACAGTGGATCCTGATGATGATAATGTAGATACCGTTGATGGCCATCGCATATATCCCTGGGGATCTGACAATAACTTTCCAAACACCGCGGATGACATCATCCGCAAATCAACGGTTCTCAATTCAGGGCTGAAATATAAATTGCAGATGATCATGGGCCAGGGAATATTCCCAACCCGTGTATCAGGATATAAAGATGATGGTCAGGAAATACTCCAGGTAATTACCGATCCTGAGATACAGAAGATATGCCGGTCGCGCATGGTGCGCAACTACCTGGTGAAAAGTGTCCGCGATGAGCTGAAGTTTGGTCCGGCATTTCCTGAATATATCTTTGATGAAAAAGGTAAGAAGATAGTCGGCATCAACGTGATCAATGCCCGGCATTGCCGCTATGAGGAAATGAAAAATGGCGTCATTGAAAACGTGATCGTTTTTGGCCGCTGGCCGGATGCCCCTTCTGCGAAAACAGAATATTCCATTGTTCCGGTTTTGGATGCCTGGGATCCCCTTGAAGATCTTGAAAGACGCCGGTATGCCGGCACCCTGGCCGGAAAAAATGTGATCTATCCCATTGGTGAGCTCTTTTCAAACAATGACTATTATCCCTTCCCGGATTGGTATACCGCCAAGGAAGCCGGCTGGATCGATATTTCTCAAAAGGTACCTTCATTTTTGAAGAAAATCTACGAAAACCAGATCAGCTGGAAATGGCACGTGAAGATCCCTTATGCCTATTGGGATAAGAAATATCCCAAAACCGAGTATAAAGATGTTAAGCAACGCATGCAATTGATCCAGGATGACATGGATCTTTTCGAAGAAACACTTACCGGGGAGGAAAATGCGCATAAGGCAATATTTACGCATTTTGAGGTAAACTCCCAGGGTAAACCGGAAGAGCAATGGGTGATCGAACCCCTGGACAACAAATACAAAAGCGAATATCAACTGATTGAATCTGCCGTTGCTGATTCCAATATCCTTTTTTCCATAAATGTGAACCCCACCATCATGGGTGCCGGGCTCCCCGGATCAGGTCCATATGCCGGTAAAACCGGCGGCAGTGATATCCGCGAATCATTCCTTGTGAATGTTGCCCTTGCATGGCTTGAACGCCAGAATGCCCTTGATCCCCTTGAATGCATGCTCGAGTTCAATGGCATTAAGGATGTAGAATTGCGATTTCGTAATACCGTACTAACCACCCTTGACGCAGGAAAAGGAACACAAAAAGTTGTAAGCTGATGTTATTTAAAGAATCACTGAATACAAAAGCGGCAGAGATCAAACAATACATCTCCGTTAACGCATCCGTCAACTATAAGTCAATAAGGCCGTATATTGAGGCTGCAGAACGTGATTTTATTAAGCCACTTCTGGGATCTGATCAATATCTGGAGCTGACCTCATACTACGATGATCCATCAGCCTGGGACCCCGGACAGGGATCTGCATCGGCCGAGAACCTCTTGTCTTTGTTGAAAATGGTCCAGCGGCCCCTGATCAATATTGCATACTGGCGAGGATTCCCAATGCTGTCAGTAAATCTTGGAGATAGCGGCGCCTTCCGATCAGAAACAGATGGTCAGAAACCCCTGTTTCAATACCAGGAGGAAAACCTGAAAAATTCCTTCAAAAATGATGGATTCAATGCCCTGGATAACTTGCTCGGATTTTTGGAAGAAAACATTGATAATTATCCCAAGTTTAAAGATTCTGAAAATTATACTGTGTTTCGCAGCAAGTTTATCAGGACCGCCCCGGAATTCAATCAGATTTATCATATCGGGAGCTCTCGCCTGGTATTTTTGCGCCTTCAGCCATTTATCGATCAGGTAAATGATTTTGAAATTATCCCCGCCCTTGGAAGATCATTCTTTGATCAAATCAAAGCCACAATGGCTTCCGGTGCCGACCTTTTGGATTTACAAAAACAACTGATAGACTTCATAAAGAAGATCCAGGCATTTTTGTCGGTTTCGCGTGGTATTACCGAACTCGGCGTTAATGTAACCGATAAAGGCTTGTTCTTTGATACTACTGCATCTTCAGGTGCCAACATCCGCAACCAATCCGTAATCCCCGACAATCACCTTGATATGCTCCGGCGAAATGCAGATAATACCGGGAAGGCATATATGCAGTATATGCTTGAATTCCTTCATGCCAATATAGGAGATTTTCCGACTTATGCCGAATCCAGCGGGTATAATCAGGGTGAAAACCTTAACCCTCTAATCAGGGATAACCGAAACAAAAAAACTGCCTGGATGTGATCAATATAACCCTGTCATATCGCCCCATCAGCTTTATCCCTGTTTACCGGAAAATTTCCCGTGAATTCCCGGAATCTTTCCAGGAGCTCACGCAATCGCAATTCATTGCCGTATCGGAATTGTTTGAAAAAAAAAATCTGCTTTTACATGATAAAATCAACCTGGTCAAATCACTGCTTTATTTTAAACGCCGGTTTTTCTTCCTTCTGGAAGATTACCAGGTTCATGAGCTGATCAAGCTCCTGAGCTGGATTCATAAGCTGGCATTTGACCGTGTTTTTATCCAGTCGTTCGAATTAAAAAACCATGTTTTTTACGGCCCCAAAAATGGTCTACAAAACGTTGTTTTCGATGAATTTGCGCACGTTGACACATACTTTTCCCGATACCTGAGCGATAATGATCCGGCGGATCTTCATAAAATGATTGCAAGTATATACCGACCGGGGCGTGAGAAATTCGATTACGAAAAGATCGATGATCTTGCCCGGATGATCATCTATTGTGATCCTGCTATTTTGCGTGCAATCCTGTTCAACTATAAAGTGCTTCGCCGCTGGCTCGAAACACTTTATCCGGTGGTTTTCCCGGCTCCCCTTCCCGATGAGATCCCTTCGGAGCAAAAAGCAGAAGCACCCAAGTGGGCAAAGGTCCGGAGGATGTTGGCCGGTGGAGACCTGGCAAGCGTGGAAAATATCGGACGCCTGCCCCTTCATACCGTTTTAAGTGAAATCAATGACCGCTTAAAGGATAAAAACAAATAATACAATGGCAAGCTACCTTGATCTGAAAAGCTATATCGAATCCTTGTGTGTGAATCATAACGATGTGCGTCATCGTGATGATGAGCCTCATTTCTTCATGATCGGGCTGGATGAGATCCTGACAAGGATCCGCTCATCAGTCAACTTCCCGGCTGTCTTCCTGTCCGATTATGATTACTCTTTTGCGGATAACAAAAGCGATAACATTCTTAAAAACCGAAGCTTCGCCCTGGTTTTTATCGATCATTGCCAGGATGCTGATGATTATGACAGCCTTGCCGTGATTTATGATCACATGGAAAAAATTGCAGATGATTTTATAAACCGGATGCATCATGATAAAAATGATCGTTCTCACAGCTTTTTAAAGGACCTTGACCTGAACTCAATCAATGCCGTTCAATTCCAGGCACCCGATAATAATTATGGAGTGTGGGTTCCCCTGTTGGCCACCTCTGTTCATGATATTTCTGTTGATAATGAAATATGGAGTGATTTATAATGTCCATCAGTTTACAACATACCCCCGAGCAATATGACTTTTGCGATAATCCTATCGCATTTCGTCTGTTGAGCAGCACCTATCTGGTGAATACCGGCACGAAAGCCCGTCAGAGAATTCAGCTCACTGGCACAACACAAGCCGGTGATAAGATACTGCTTGAGTTTCTTGATTATTCCCTGGAGTTTAATTTCCGTGCCACTCCGGATAATTCCGGTCTGGAGCTCACAGCTGGTGGAACAATATACACACTTGCCACTGAATTATCCGCCAATTATTACCTGAACAGGTATTTCGCAATATCTGTTGAAGGCTCTGACAAAGTTGAATTACTTGCCAGGGAAGAAGGCGCTGACTATACAATAGGAAAAGACATTGCAATTGATTCAACGGCACTTTCGGCCTGTGATGAAATTGCCGGCGTTGACCCGTCCTTCCTTAACAATTTTAAAATTTACGTTGGTCTTTTCGTGGAAACTGACTTTGCAAGCGGATCTTTCTCAAAGATTGTTGAATCATTCCTGGATCCAAACACCGCCGGCCGGACAGATTTCTATTTCGGGCAAATCATTAAAAGGCTTTTCCCTGTGTTTGAAGCTCCTAATTTTGGTTATGATGAACTCCATGGAGTGTTCAGCCCTATTCTGAAATACTACATACAGTATGCAGAATATTATGGTGAAGAGCCCGCTGTTAAAAAACTTTCTACCGGTGATCTTTTCTATTGTATCAACGGCCATCTGTCGGTGGACAAGTGGAAATATCATGATTTTATCAATGACATAAAAACCGATAAACTCCTTCTTACAAACCTCCCACTTGAAAGCGAGCTCTGGAGCCAGGCACATGCCTATGCATATTACCTGAACACCCAGGGTAAGACTGAAAGTTTTACCGTTACTTACGAATCGGTGAATACAGACGGTACGTCCAATACTGCTTTTGACCTCACGATTGTAGATATTCCGGCAGGTTCTGTTTTTGGCATCCCCCTGGGGGCTGATATCCTTGAAATTGGAAATCCCGCCAAACAGCTTTCAAGGTTTACGATCCAGGTTAAAACCACCGGTGAAGAGGACCCGGTTACACAAGTCTATACTTTTCATATCATCCCCCGTCCGTTCAATCCCGTAAACATCCTTTATAAAAATGAATACGGAGTGCTGGATACCTTATTGGGTGAAAACCTTCAGCTTTCAGTCAAAACAGAAAAGCTCGAATCAGAAACCTTCCTTCCGTTTAATTACAGCCTTTTGCAGGGGAACAAACTGGGCCATATCAAAACTTCCAGCCTCACACTAAAGGCCTCGACCGGTTATATTCTCCAGGACGAAGCTGCCCGCCTGTCTTCCCTGCTTGAAAGTGAATATGGTTTTATGGTTGGCAAAACTAAATACCTGAAAATATTTGTTTTGCCCGGATCCTTCAAACTGATTGATCAGGCAGATGACCTGCAGCAATTTGAGTTTTCTTTTAAACTGGCTACTTCCGGAACAATTTCAACAGAAGAACTAAGCCTATGATCCAGCTATTGATCGACAACCAGCAAGTGTACCTCGGGAATTCATTCCAGATGCGCCTGGATATGATTTTCCCGGCATTCGAACAGGAATTCGATTATTCTTCAATCATATATCCTTTTGATATTCCCGCCCCGGCGAATGAACGACTGTTTAACTTTTCAAATCACATTATCATCAACAACAAACAGCGGCTTTATGATTGCCAGGTGATCTTTTACGGTTTCGTCTCGCTGTCAGCTAAACTCGTGGTGTCTAAATTGAGCCGGCAGCATTTTCGCGGATCCATCATTGTAAACCGGTTTTCTACCGACTATAAAAACAAGTTACTGAATGAATTTGATTATGATGGTGATATCTCTCTTGGTTCATCAACTGACTATGTAATCAATCATGTTGATGAGATAGTACTTGATGAGAACCCTGGCCCGCATTTGAAATATAATTTCCCGGAAATCAAGGCCCCGCAATTCTATGGTGATGAAAACGAGTCAAACCCTGCTTTTTGTGGTATTCTGAATCGATGGGACAGGGGTAATCAATCCATCCAACCGAATTACATCCAAGCGTCACTGGAACAACAAAACAGCGAATCGATACTTCCATGCCCTTACCTGTTTTACGTTTTGGAGAAATGTTTGAATGAATGCGGATACAGGGCTTTCGGAAGCCTGCTCAGTGATGAAAATCTTTTATCATTGCTGATATTGAACAACCATCCCCTTGACCTGGTTGAAAAGCTATATTATGTCAGGGCAAATAATACAGATTATCAATTGATCAAACCTGAAGGCTATATCAATGCCGATGATGATTTCACCCCCCCGAATGAAGATGCTCATGATATCTGGAACCAGGGTGTAACTGATGCATCTCCCGCCTGGAGATATCACATCCAAACCAAAGGCTATCATGAGGTATCCATGCAATTCAAAGCCCGATATGGCGGAGGTCACGCCAATGCTGTTGTTCGTGTTTCTATGGAGAAATGCAATGATGGGAACCCCATAACCTTATATTATCATGACCTTGATTTGACTTATGAACAAACCTGGTATGAATTCACGGTAAATTTCAGTCATTATTTTCAGGCAGCCGATGTTGGCGATACCTTCAGCTTTTATGCCAAGTTTTATGACCGTGTTACCCTTGATGATATCAATGGCCAATTCCAATGCCTTGATTTGATCATCATGAACATCAGTGCCAGCTCGCTCAATTCATTTGCCAAGTCACTGCATATAGGCAACCATGTGCCTGAGATCTCACTTGGGAATCTTATCAATGCAACAAAAAAGGGATTTGGTGCAGTGATCTTTTTCTCGGCTGATCATAAACAGATCCAGTTTTCAAGCTTTCAGGAAATTCTAAACTCCTCATCTCATCTCGATCTTTCCGGTAATTATATAGCCGATAGCGAAGAAATAGACCTTTCCGAATCAGAAGGGCTGAAACTGAACTTTGAATTCGATGGCAATGATCCTGTAACCCAGGATAATTTTAAAGATCACAGCGACTATGATATGATCGGAGCCTATGAAACATTTCACCACCTTCCAACTCCGGATCGGCTGAATGTTGTAGCGCTTGTTTTAAACACAAACACAGTTTATTTCTATGGTATCATCGATGAGGATGTGGCCGGGTGGACTGTCTTCGCTGATAATTACTACGATTACATATATGGTCAGGGCGAAAAGGATGAGAAGATCCCCTTTTCTCCTGTAATGATGGATCTTGACAGGGAAGAAAACCTGTCCAGTACTACCATTCGCCCGATCACAAAGCTTACGGCCAGCTCCCCGGCCTTTGGTACCGGTCGCAATGACTTTGGTTTTCAGTTGTTGTTTTTTCGCGGTATGTACAGCGATGGCGCCCTGTACCCGCTGGGATCATCAATGGCCTATGGTCCTGCCGGAGATGAAATTGCTGAAATTGAATTACAGCTGCCTGGCGAAAAAGGTCTTTTTGTAAACTACCTGAAACCCTGGCTTGATTTTATTGACGGCGCCGAAACCGTAAAAATGGATTTCGACATTTCCCCTCAACTGCTTTTTGATTTACTGCAACTCTTTTCGGTTCAGCATGGCCGGCAAAAACGTAAGGTACTGGTGAATGGCATCGCATATATTCCCAAAAAGTTTTCTCTGATCATCAGCCTGGGCGGGATTGATAAATGTGAAGGCACACTCATAAAAAAAGGAGGGATCTCCTGATGGACGACTTTAACCTTGAAAAATACAATGAGGATGTAAAACGCCAGGCTTTTAATACCAGGCGAAGAATAAAAAGCATGGCCATGCGAATGACCGTTCGCGGGAAAACCCAGCTTTTGAAGGAAGTTAAATCAGCCCGGGCCCGTAATGCAATGATGCGCCGCATAAAAGAAGATGTGGTTCTTTCCCGCGGGATCTTCACAAACTTTGGTAAGGTATACGGCGAAATTGACCGTATAGGATATAAGTTCCCCTTGCACGGAATATATCTGCATCATGGTGTGAGCCGTGGTCATCCGGCCGGTAACCCCCGTAAAAGAAAAGACTGGTTCAACCGGATCCTTGATGATGATATTCCAAAACTTGCCGATGTTGTGGCAAAGCATTATGCCGATGCAGCTTTGAATTCAACCAGGATGAAAATATAAATTGAAAATGGCAAAAACTGAAAACCGTCGCGTTAATCTGTGGATCAACGGTAAAGAGGTCCGAAATGATATTGCGTCAATCCGCAAGGAGATGTCAAAGCTCCAGGGTCAGCAATCCCGTATGATCCGCGGATCAGAAGAATATGTCAGAACCGGAAAAGAGATCCGCAGGTTGCGTGGTATTCTTCAGCAACATCAGCAGGATCTGCGGCGTACATCTGCCAGCTGGCTCAGCATGAAAAATGCTGCAGCAAACTTCAATAAGTATTTTGGGATGATCACAGCAGGCTTTGCCACGATTGCCGGAGCTATCTTTTCTTTTCGCAAGGCTGCCGATGCTGCGAATCATTTTGGTGAGCGCCTCAGCAACCTTTCTGCACTTACAGGTTTGACCGGACAAAAACTCAAATGGCTTGCCGATCAGGCTAAACAGCTTTCTGTTGGCATGATCGAGGGCCAGGTAAGGGTCAAACAGAGTGCCGATGAAATTGTTGATGCTTATACAAAAGTGGGTAGTCAGCGTCCGGAGCTTCTCAAGAATAAAGAAGCCATGAATGAAGTGACCAAAGACGCCATCATATTGAGTGAAGCTGCAAAGAGTGCACTTGATCCGGCTGTTTCAGCACTAACTACTACAATGAACCAGTTTAATTATGAGGCACGTGAGTCACGCCGCATTATCAATTCCCTGGCCGCCGGCAGTAAAGAGGGAGCAGCTGATATTCCATACCTGAGTACTGCAATAGAAAAAGCCGGTACCTCTATGAGTATTCTGGGATTATCTGTAGAGCAGGGTGTCGCCCTTGTCGAGTCCATCGCGCCGAAATTTAAGGAAGCCCGCATTGCCGGGAATTCTCTCGATAAGGTGCTGTTGAAAATGAAGGAGCAAAACATCGGTTATGTGAATGGCGTATTCGACATCAATGCCGCCATGACAGAATTGAAGATGAGATTTGCTGCCGGAGAATCTGCCGGTAAACTCTTTGGCGTTGAACACGCGAAAATGGTAGAGGTTATGGTTCAGTCCCAGGGTGAATATAACCGTTACCTGGCTGCTGTTACTGATACGAATGTTGCCCTGGAACAAGCCAATATCAATACCGATAATAATGCTGCCAAGCTTGCGCAAGCAACTAACAAAGTGAAGCTTCTGTCAATTGAACTTGGTGAAAAACTTTCTCCCGCTTTAACAAAATCACTTTTCGGTTTTGGAAAATTCCTTAAGTTAGTAATTGCCATTCCCAAATTTATCAAGGAAAACCAGGTGCTGCTGATCGCATTGGCCGGGGCTGTTTTAGCTTATAACGCAGCAAAAATCCAAAGCATTGCAATTACCCTGAGAGAAATTATTGCTGCAAAGGCCAAGTTGGCTACCGATAAGGTTATGCTGATTTTGGGGCGCC
>Ga0334898_1001501_pt1 | contig 25413 bp, 29 predicted proteins | sample GraSluR3_MG_10_FD_207228 | JGI IMG/M metagenome (GOLD analysis project Ga0334898, IMG submission 207228) | Sludge microbial communities from methane-producing bioreactor in Wageningen University, Netherlands - Granular Sludge_3_08-R3 | ecosystem: Engineered > Bioreactor > Anaerobic >... | reverse complement strand
TGAAATGATGGAAAGTTGCAATATTGGAATAATGCAATGATGTGAAAAGGCAATGCAATGATGGAATAGTGCAATATTGAATAATGGATAATTCAAGGAATTCCAAGTCTATTTATAATATTATATATTTATTTACCATTTTTTCGCTCTTCCAATTTTCCATGTTTCAATAAAATACTTTCCTTGTGGGTATAAGGGAATGAGATTGCCTATTTAGTTGTTGGTCGTTAGTATTTAGTTTAAATACAAGACATAATCTGCCGGTCAAATATCGTATTGCATATTGCGTCGTGCGTATTGCGTTGAGAATACTATAATTCAGCTTAACCAATTAATAGGAGAGGCTCTCGGTTTTAAATTTCTTTAACTACATACACGATATTAACGACTTGATACTATTTTATAAGTGGATGAGATTGCTTCACTCCCTTCGGTCGTTCGCAATGACAGAAAAGAATGGTGTTCGCAATGACAAATAAAATAGATTTTGATTTTTATCTTATCTAAAAACCATAAACTAAAAACAAAAAACCTCTCTTTCAGGAGAGATTTGTTTTATTCATCTTAGTATTATTCATATTACCTCAGGTAAGTACCCCTGGGTAAGAAATGTAAGTAGGTTGTTACCTGAGGTAAGCAGGGTCAAAGTTTATCTTATAAGAATATTTTTAAACTTAGAAGTATTATTTTAATGAAAATTATCTATTATCTTTTATATTTTTTTATTATAATAGATTAGTTATTGAATTCTTAAGAACCGGGGGGGGTTGCTTTGAATACATTAAATTGGGGTCTATAATTGGAAAATAACCCCCAGTAAATTTAATAAAAGAATAATCTGATCAATCAGGATAGTCAAAAAACTTTCTTTATGCCAGAATAAAAATCGATCCTCGGAGTGAGAAGGCTAGGAAGAGGGGGAGATTCAAACTAAAAACCAAAAACATCTCTCTTTCAGGAGAGTTTTGCTGATCTTAAAAAACCCAGCTAAAAATAGTTCATTTTTGGTTCTGTTATCATTATAATATTTATAATATATTTATTATATATTTCTTTTTTTTATAGTGTTGAATTAACTATGTAATTATATAAATTGGAGGACTATTTTGAAGAAAAAAATATTTTACTTTTCTGTCTTTTTGCTATTTGCTTTGTTTCTATCCGGTTGTGATTCTATTATTGTTGGTAATACTGAAATAGATATAGAATTAGAAACCAGGAGAGTTGAAGATGTAGTACATGGCTTTTGGGAGGCAATTGATGCTCAAGACGGGTGGAAGGCATATTGGTATTGCAGTGAAAATGGTTATAAACAATTTGTCGAACCATATGGTGAAAATATAATTTTGCTCAGACAATTGTGTCCCAATATAATTATTGATGTTTATTCGGTTATCAATGATATATCTTTTAAATGGGATAAGCTGGGTAATCCCAGGGCAATAGTAGATGTTCAAGTAAATAGAATTGTTATGGGCTGTGGTGATTTAGATAACACAAAAGCTGAATTTGGGACCATGGAATTATCATACTATGGTGGGGCTGCTGATGTCTGGTGGATAGTAGACAAAGTTGATATAGATCTTGTTGATAATATAAATTTGTAAGTAAAAAGTTTAAAAGTAAATTTAAATAATAAGAAGGAGTTTCCCTATGAAAAATTTGAGTAAGTTCCTGTCTTTAATCTTATTATCTCTAATTATAATTGTTTTTAGTGGCTGTGAAGGATTTTTTCCTTCGAATGATATACCAGAGGATATTACAGGAACTGAATGTCCACAAGCCGGTTATATCTATAATGGAAGTACCTATAATCCTATTTGGGTTAACGGATATAGTATTGGCGATGGAAGTCAATACCTGTATACAGATAGCATGTATCTAAATGCTGATCAAAGTAGCGGAATTGCAGAAAGAAGTTATGTTACTGATAATCCGATAGAACTCACCTGTATCAATAGTATAGTTGTAGATTGGGAAAATGTCGGTTGGGATGGTGAAAACAATAGAAGTTATATCGTTATATCATCATCTTCTAAATATGGTAAATATGATGATAATGAAATTAGTTTTGGAAAAATTAGACCTTTTACCAGAAGGAATGACACTTTAGATGTCAGCTCTTTAACAGGTAACTATTATATTAGGGTTCATGCCATAGATGATGGATGGGATGGTACGTCTACAATCAATGTATATAGTATTGAATTAATTGAATAGTAAGACTGTAGGGGAGACTGGGAGACTGAAGGCAAATATCTCTATATTTTGATGAGTTCTGTGAATCAGTTCGGTCAAACCAGGTTGAGCTTGCTCAACAGCTTAAAATATACTAATTTATTTAATAAAAAGGATATTTCACAGGGAGGTTTAACTTTAAAATGAATAACAGAAAAAAGCTTTCACCGGGACAACAAGCAGAATTGCTAAATATACTAAAAAACCGTTTTAATAAGAATATGAATCGACATAAAGGACTTAAATGGAGTGAAGTAGAAGAAAAGCTGAAAAATAATATGGATAAGTTGTTATCACTTAACAAGATGGAACAAACCGGAGGTGAGCCGGATGTCGCAGATTATGATAAAAAGACTGGTGAATATATTTATATTGATTGTTCAGAACAGAGCCCTGCAGATCGTAGAAGTATATGCTATGACCGGGAAGCCTTAGAGGCAAGGAAAGAACATAAGCCCAAAAACAGTGCTATTGATATGGCCAGTGAAATGGGAATTGAGATTTTAACTGAAGAACAGTACCGTCACCTGCAGACATTTGGCAATTTTGATACGAAAACATCAAGCTGGGTAAAAACACCTGAAAAAATTAGAAAACTTTGTGGTGCCATCTTTTGTGACCTTCGCTATGACACTGTCTTTGTATACCATAATGGTGCAGAATCTTATTATGCCGATAGGGGATTCAGAGGATTGCTGAGAATCTGAAACTAAAAAGTTTTAAAGGAGATAATAAAAATGGGAACTAAGTATACACATATTAATTTAGTGGCAAAAGACTGGAAAAAATTATCAAAGTTTTATATTGATGTTTTTAATTGTATACCAAAACCTCCAGAAAGAGATATATCCGGTGATTGGTTAGACAGGTTAACAGGGATTAATTCAGCTCATATAAAGGGTATTCATTTATTGTTACCAGGCTTTGAAAGCGGAGGACCTACACTTGAAATATTTCAATACAATGACACTATTCAAGATGATAATAAAAGTATTAACAGAGAAGGGTTTGCACATATTGCTTTTGCAGTTGATGATGTTGAGGAATGCCTCGATAAATTAAAAGAAAATGGAGGAACAACTGTTGGGGATATAGTTATGGGAGATATTGAAAGTGTAGGGAAAATACATGTAGTATATGGAAAGGATCCAGAGGGCAACATAATTGAAATACAAAAATGGGAGAAATAACGAGGCTTAGCTGTAAGGACTTGCAATTTTTTGTTCTTATTCAAATTTTGTGAGGTATTAAACTTGATATTAGGAATTAGTCATATTACTTTTATTGTTAAAGATTTAGACAAAACAGCAACTTTTTTTAAAGAGATATTTGATGCCAAAGAAGTATACTTTAGTGGAGAAGAGCATTTTTCTATATCTAAAGAAAAGTATTTTTTAATAAATGACATCTGGATTGCAGTTATGGAAGGCAGACATAATGAAAAAAACTATAATCATATAGCATTCAAAATAGATGAAGCAGACTATGAAATGTATCTTAAGAGAATAAAGAAACTTGGATTAGAAATAAAAAAAGGAAGAAAAAGAAGTGCAGGAGAAGGACGTTCAATATATTTTTATGATTATGACAATCATCTTTTTGAATTACATACAGGAACACTAGAAACCAGACTTCTTCATTATAAGAAAGAACAAACTAATTAATCAGAGAAAGAAATACAACGGGTTCTAAGAAATTAGAATAGAATGGGTCTATAAAAAACACTATCTGCCGTCCCCTGTATGTCAAAATGGAAAACCAGATAAAGGAGAAAATCCAGTGAAAAACATTCCGGGCTTTCCCAAAGATATTGATGATTATATCGCAGGTTCCCCTTCTGAAGTTCAAGAGATTCTAAACCAAATACGCTCTACAATAAGAGAAACAGCCCCTGATGCGGTAGAAACAATCAAATATCAAATACCTACGTTTGTTATGAATGAGAATCTGGTGCATTTTGCAGTTTTTAAGAACCATATTGGGTTTTACCCGACACCCTCAGGAATCAAGAGATTCCAGGATGAGCTGACTTCGTATAAACATGCAAAAGGTTCGGTACAATTTCCCATTGATAAACCAATTCCCTTGGAGTTAATCAAAAAGATTGTGGAATTCCGGGTAAAAGAAGTCAAAGCAAAGACTCATGCTAAAAAGAAAACATAAAATAGCTCCAAAGTCTTATGTTGTAAGGTTGGAAAGAAGTTAAAATGTAATGGAGCTGGAGGGACACCAGGAAATACTAAAATCTTTGGTAGACCGTTCCAGTAAAGAGAAGATCACCCTATTGTTCAGTTCCAAGAATATAGAAAAAGAATAATGCTCCAGTTTTAAAATAATTTCCAATGAAATTAGAAAATGAATAAAATCTTTTTTAAAAAAGGACTTTCATTATGAAAAAAATTCCTGATATAGTTAGAATAGGAACCTGCAGCTGGAAATATCCCTCCTGGAAGGGAATCATTTATCCAGAAGGTGTTAGTGATAATTATTTATCAGAATATGCTAAACACTATGATACAGTTGAGATTGATCAGTGGTTCTGGTCTTTGTTTCCCGGGAACAAGGTGGTTTTACCTAAATCGGAAGTTGTCAGAGAATATGTTTCTTCTGTCCCCAAAAACTTTCGTTTTAGTGTGAAGGTTCCTAATTCAATTACATTGACTCATCATTATTCACAGGACAAAAATATACCATTAATCGAAAATTCCTTTTTTCTGTCAAATGAACTGTTTGCTGACTTTTATCATTTATTAGAACCCATGAAAGACCATCTTGCCACGCTTATTTTCCAGTTTGAATATCTTAATAAAAAGAAGATGTCTGATCAGCAAGTCTTCCAGGAAAAATTCTCTAAATTTATCTCCAAATGTCCATCTGGTATGAATTATTGTGTAGAAATAAGAAATCCCAATTACTTGAATAAAGAATATTTTACATTTTTAAAATCCTCTAACTTGAGTCATGTATTTTTACAGGGATATTATATGCCACCTATCTTTACCCTGTATGAAAAATATCGTGATTTTATTGAAAAGTTTGCAGTGATCAGACTTATGGGTGGGAATCGAAAGACGATTGAGGAGAAAAGCCAGGGTAATTGGAGTCAATTATGGGAACCTAAAGATGAAGAGCTGGATCATTTAGCAGTTATGATGCGTGACATGATATTCAAGAAGATAGTTCTATTTATCAATGTCAATAATCACTATGAAGGCTCTGCGCCGTTAACCATAAAACGTATTGTCAGTCTTTTATAGCCAGAGGGAAGCATTATATAAACGATGGTAATAATAATTTACTTGATTTACTTGACATAATGATACTATAAGAGTATCATTCTATTATAATGATGTTATATACTATAATTAAAATTTATACCCTGCAAATTCAAGCCTGAATAGTAGCAAAAACAGGAGGTAATGCTTATGAAAGAAACAAAATATGATGGGCAGATCATACCAAGTATTAGGAAAAACTTTACAGGTGTAGCATGTTTTGCTTGATATGGTTCTGTTCCTCACCCCATGCAGGAAAAATACTACATTGAGTGGATCAAGGTTATCACCAACCAGGGCTCCTGCAAAAAATTCTTTCAGCCCGGAGATGCCCGGAGGTAGAATTCGAAGGGGTAGATGTAATTGAAATAAAGAAAGTTAGAGAACATTGCAATATTCATGTTTTATGAAAAAATGATAAATTATAAGCAAATGATAAAAACTATTAATTTTCAAATAGGTAAATAATATAATTAAGGAGGAAGAAAATGAATTTAGTTAAAATTAGAACAAAATCAGTATTAGTATTGACTATGACAATTTTACTGGCATTCCTATTATCAGTGACTATTTCTTCTCTTGCCCAGCAGGTTACCCCCACTGGCGGACAGGAAGAAGTAACAATCAGTGCAGCTGAAGAAGCCCGCAATCCATTTGCCTTCCGTTCTTCGGATATCATCGGTTCAGATGTACAAAATCTCCAGGGCGAACAATTAGGTAACATAGAAAATCTTATAGTAGATACCGAAAGTGGACAAATTATCTTTGCTGTCTTATCCTGCTGTGGTTTTCTGGGATTTGGCACTGATTTATTTGCAGTTCCCTGGGAAAGCCTTACTCCCAAACCTGCCTTAGGAATATTTATCCTGGATGTTGAACTTCAAAGACTTCGAGAAACCCCAACCTTCTCTCCAGATAATTGGCCTGCAATTGGAGACCGTCAATGGGGTAGAGGAATTTTAGAATACTATGGTTATCCATTCTCGGCATACCCTGGCAGTGGATACGGCTACTGGCCTTATTCTCCAGAACCGCAAATGGGCTGGGGAATGGATACAGCTTATGGTATGCAATTCAACCCGGAAACTGTGGAGACATTTGAAGCCGAAGTAATCAGGATTGATCGTTTTGTACCGATGACCGGCATGGACGAGGGTATAGAATTAATCATCAATTTAGAAGGAGAACCCACACCGGTTCACTTAGGACCTAGCTGGTACCTGCAATACCAGGATTATGATATCCAGGAAGGTGCTACGATGGAGATAACCGGTTCCCGCATTAACCTGCAAGGATTGCCTGTTGTTATCGCCACCAGGATAGTATCTATGGAGGGAACTTTGAATTTGCGCAATGAATTGGGTTACCCGTTTTGGTCACAAGTACCTCCCATGGAGACTGTTGTGATTGTAGGTGAAGAAGCCTTTGTAAATATTTATGAGCATCTATTTTCCCCGGGTGCAATTGAAGTTACTACAGGCACAACCATAACCTGGGTAAATAGAGACCCTGCTCCTCATACGGTTACCAGCGGAGTAATTGGAGATGATAACACAGGTGAGGTTTTTGACAGCCCGGAGCTGCAAATCGGTCAGGAATTCAGCTATACTTTTAATGTACCAGGGATATATCCTTATTTTTGTAGCTTTCATCCCAATATGACCGGAAGAGTTATTGTTTCAGACTAAAGGAAAGGGCAAAAGGGGTGCTTTATATTTACTTTACTGTTTTCCCGAAAACATAGAGCAAGAATCCAATGCATGAACAAATGAATATTTTATAAGAGATCACTCGAATGAATATTATTTGGTTAACCAGGCGCCAATTCTATGGAATGGTGCCTGGTTAAATATGTCTGTCTACTATCTATGGAACTTAAAGTATTATCTTTATATTTTGAAAGATTGGAGGACAACATAATTGTTTTGGAAAAAATTATCTCAGAAAAGGGTGAGAATCTAATCAAGAAAGTAAGATCATTTAATAAAAATTATCAAGTAATTATTGAAAAAATTTATACTACTGTATTGTATAAAAAGTTATATTGATTAAATCTGTCTATGATATTTGTAGTAGTAGAGGAATTGATACCTGCCTCACAGCAGAAAGGACACACTGATTTAGCAACCATGGGAGTGCTTATCGGATTTGTGTCAATGATGATACTGGATTTAGCATCACACTAAACTAAAATATTTCCTTGATACAGTAGATTGATTCTTCATTTAAATTCATGTAGTTGCCAGTAAAAAACAAGAAGATTTAAAAAGTGTTATCAACTAAATTATTATAAAAAATTCAGGCTTGGCAGTTTGTACTACAAACAAAACCAAGCCTGTTAAAATTAGCAGCTATAAATTTATAAAACCCATTATATGGCTTTAATGCTTATGGGGATTCCATTCTTTCCAGACTTTTCCTGTTAAAGCCGGTGAAGGCTTTAAGGTAGTTCCGCCTTCTATCCATCCGGAAGGCATAACTTCACCTGTTTTCTGATGATGCTGATAAGCTTTAATCTGTCGCATAAGCTCTGCAGGATTTCTTCCAACTGGTGGGCTTAAAATCTCAGCTGCTTGAATAATACCTTCGGGATCAATTAAAAATCTTCCTCGAACATTTGTTCCCGAATTTTCATCATATACCTCATAGAGACTGCCGATAGCTCCACCCTGATCTGACACCATTGGGAATGGGATATCATTGCCAACCATTTTGCTCAGCTCGGTTTCGTTCCAAATTTTATGTGAATGCACACTGTCTGTACTTACTGAAAGCACCTCTACATTTAATGCTTGAAGTTTATCATAGCTCACGGCTATGTGTGAAATTTCGGTTGGTCAGACGAAGGTAAAATCACCAGGATAGAAGCACAAAACCACCCATTTTCCACGATAATCTTCTAAAGACACTTTTTTATATTTCCCCTGGTGAAAAGCAGTACCAGTGAAATTAGGTGCCTTTTTAGTGACTAACATACATATCAACTCCTTTCATAATAAATATTAAATAGTATTAGTTACAATTTAACATTTATAAGTATGAAAGTCAATTAAATACAAGGAATAAGAGAAACTTAGTAAAGCCAGACAGCGCCTTTTTCAGCTCCGGAGACGCCCTCTCTGTAAGCTTTCAACATCCCATTTACTTTTTTTACCGGTTTTCTTATATAATTTTTACGTTTTTGTAATTCTTCAGCTGGAACTTTAAGTTCTAATATCTTCTTTTTTAGATCTATTTTTATTATATCACCATCTTTAACTAAAGAGAGTGGCCCTCCAGACCATGCCTCAGGTGCAATGTGTCCGACACATGGACCTCTTGTTGCACCGGAAAATCTACCATCCGTAATCATTGCAACTGATTTATGTAAGCCCATCCCAACTAACATTGCAGCCGGAATTGATAATTCCCTCATTCCGGGACCGCCTTTTGGACCTTCGTACCGTATTACGAGAACAGAGCCTGATTCAACTTTTTTGTTTAAAAGGTATTTTCTTACATCATCTTCAGAGTCAAAAACAACTGCTGGTCCGGTGTGACAAAACATTTTTGGCTCAACACCTGTTTTTTTTACAACTGCTCCTTCAGGGGCAAGATTTCCGGAAAGAACAGAGTAGCAACCTCCTATATTCATGGGTTTTTCTAATGAATGAATAATGTCGCGGTTAATATAAATCTTGTGTTCCTCAAAGAATTTTTTCAAAGTGCCCCCTGTAATTAATGGGGTTTCCAAGTCAAGATATTCCCTGATAGTTGATAAAACTGCCGGAACTCCACCTGCCATATGATAATCATTAATATTGAAGTCAGCAGAAGGCTTGAACTTAGCGATTACTGGAACAGCACTTTGTATATTGTCAAATTTTTTCAGGTTTAAATCCAATCCCATTACATGAGCTAGCGCTATAATATGTAAGACTGCGTTTGTAGACCCACCAGTGGCAGAAATATATCGAATTCCATTAGTGAGTGAATTTTCATTTAAAAAATTTGAAAATATATTTTTTTCTTTAGTCAACTTAACTATAATTTCGCCAGTGTCTCGCCCCTGTTTTACTTTGTTTGATTCACAAAATAGCATTGTTGAGGAACCAAATGGAGCTATTCCAGTTGCTTCAAGAAATGAACCCATAGTATTAGCTGTGCCATACATCGAACAAGTTCCACAGGAAGCGCATATATTGTTTTTCCATTGGTTAAATTTATTGTTATCTATCTCACCCTTGTTAAATTTACCAATAGCCTCTTTTAAATCACTTGTAATATAAGTTTTTCCATCTTCGTAATAAGGTAACATTGCGCCGGCTGTAAGGAATACTGAAGGTAAATTCAAATGTCCAGCAGCCATTAGCATTCCCGGTATAATTTTGTCACAAGAACATAAAAATACCAATCCATCAAATCCATGAGATTCAACCATTGCTTCAATAGAAGCAGCTATCAAATCTCGTTGTGGAAGAATATAGTGCATACCTGAGCCCTGTGCCATACCATCGCAGGGAGCAGGTACATTAAATTCTGCCGGTGTTCCACCTGCTGCCCAGATACCTTCTTTTACATTAGTTGCTAATTGAGCTAATGGTTTATGACCTGGATTTACTTCGTTCCAGGAATTGACAATCCCGATAATTGGTTTTTCGAAATCTTTTTTTCTATAGCCGACCGAGCTCATTAAACCAATATAATAGGCTTCTGTGATATCATCATAACTTCCTCTTCTAAACATAATAACTCCTTTATAATTAAAATATTAATATTATTGTTCCCGGTATTTACATTATATAAGTATAACAGAATGCGCAAATTCATTTAGTGTATTTTTTTATTATAATAAAAAAATGTTGAAAAAATTTTTAAAAATGGAAAAACATGGCCAAGTTTGTAGACGAATTATATTATAATAAAAAGGCAAGGTTATAAAATAAAGTGATAATATAAAAATTAATAATAGGAGATGAAAAAAATGCTTAAAAAATTGGGACATATCGGAATTGCTGTAAATAATATCGAAAAAGTATTAGAACAATTTTCAAAAATCCTTAAAAAACCAATGCCGGCTATAAAAGATAATAAACAGATGAAGGTTAAAACAGCCATGATTCATTTTAATGGAATTGGTTTTGAAATTTTACAACCCTATGGAGAATCAGGTATGTTGGCTGAGTATGTAAAAGAAAAAGGAAATGGCATTCATCATTTTTGTTTTATAAGCGATTCTTTAGAGAATGATATGGAGGAATTGAAAAATATAGGTTTTGCATTTAGGCAGGAGAAACCTGCAAAAGGAGTACGTGGAAAATTGAGAGCAACAACAAAAGATGATGCTCTTGATGGTATTCCTTTTGAGATTTCTGAACCATAATAATTAGCACATAATAATTAGAACTTAATAAACAAGAAATGGAATTGTAACAGATTTGGGGAAATATCATGTTAAAGGGGATGTTCAGAGAACAGGGATACAAATTTGTAAATAATTATTATCTATATTACAATAAGAACCAACTATTTTAAAAAATAATTTTTTAAAACAGGAGGTAAAAAAATGCTGCAAAAAAGTAAAACCATTTCATTATTGTTAATCCTTTTGATATTGATGTTGTTTGGGGGAATTGCATTAGCAGGAGATGTTGAAGGTGCCAAGGACCATCCAATGATTTCACGTTTTCCAGGTTCTGAGATACTTTTTTACCATGAAGTGCCATATGATGAATATTACCTTGTTTTAGGGCCTGTAGAATGGGAACGTGATGCAGAACAAAAACTGGTTTCAACTATTACTGATGGTAAATGGCTGGAAGGTAAAATTACCCGAATTCAGTATGAGGCTCCCGAAGGTCATTCTACTTTAGAAATTTTCCGCAGCTACGAAAATGCTCTCAAAAATGCCGGTTTTGAAATTCTATTTTCTGGCTCTCGCGATGAATTAGGCCGAAGGTTTGGTAATGCTATTTACAATCAAGATATTTTTAGTGGAGGTTTGGCTGGAGGTTTCGCTGCTAGAGGCAGACTTTCTGGTTATTTGCAAAGCCAGGAAGAACATCAGAGATACCTTGCTGCCAAATTATCCGGAGAAAGTGAAGATACCTATGTTTCATTATTTACCAGCATTAGTGCTCTCAAATCAGAACCGGCTATCCAGCTGGATGTGATAGAAGTGCAGTCGATGACAGAAGGGTTGATTACTGCTGAAGTGGTTACAGCCAGTGATTTATTAGCGGAAATCGATAAAACTGGGAAAGCGCTGGTTTACGGTATATATTTTGAAACAGGAAGCTATCAGATTGAAGCTGATTCTGAACCTACTTTAGAAGAAATTGCTCTCTTTTTAGAAGAAAATCCTGGCATAAATCTTTATGTTACCGGTCATACAGATGATACAGGTGATTATGAATATAATGTGAATTTATCAAAGCAGCGAGCTCAATCAGTAGTAGAGTGGCTGGTTAACAATTATGGTATTGATTCTAACAGAATGCATGCGGTAGGGGTTGGTCCGGTAGCCCCGGTAGCCAGCAATGAAACAGAACAGGGCAGAAGCCAAAACAGAAGAGTAGAACTGGTAAAACGCTTATAGCCAGTAATAGTGAGAAATATTCAACAGGCAAACATTAATTGACGAACATGAAAAATATTTGGAAAAAGACTGACTCTTAAATAACAGGTTACAAATATTGTCTGTAAAATATAAAAAATTATAAAATTAATTATTTCTATATTATTGACTAATGATATAAGTTTTATAAACTTTGGAAAGAATATAAGAAATTAAAAATAACAGTTTGGCTGATTAACATTAGTTATCCGGGGCTTTTGGAATAAAAATACTTCTGAGTTTTCCCGATACCTACTTCTAAATAAACAGGAAAAAAGGAATAATGATATGAATATGGCTATCTTTAATCTGCTGGGAGGCCTGGCCTTATTTTTATATGGACTGTATACCTTAAGCGAAGGGTTTAAGAATGTATTTTTTAAAAGTCTTAAGGATGTTTTAAAAAGCTTGACCAGCAGCCCTGTTAAAGCAGTTGGGTTGGGTGCTTTTATTACTTCAGTAATCCAGAGCTCCAGCATAACTATAGTAACCCTGATTGGTTTTCTGAATGCTGGATTGATGAACCTGGGACAGGCAATAGGGGTAATGCTCGGGGCAGAAATCGGAACAACAATAACTGCCCAGGTTGTGGCTTTCAAAATTGGCTTGTATTATTTCCCTTTTATTATCCTTGGCTGCTTACTCTTCTTTTTTTTCAAAAAGAAAGAAATCCAGGTTATCGGACAGATAATGATTGGATTTGGAATACTTTTTTTGGGAATGCAGACAATGTCTCAGGGGGCTCGTGTTATTCAAGGAATCCCATTTTTCCTTAATATGCTGGACAGTTTCAGCAGTATTGCCATTCTGGGTGTTTTGGCTGGTGCTATTTTTACTGCTTTTATCCAATCTAGCTCAGCAACTACCGGTTTGGTAATTGCTATGGGAATGGAGGGAGCCTTATCTCTGCCTGCTGCAATTGCAATAATATTAGGTGCCAATATTGGCACCTGTATTACCGGTCTTTTTGCTTCCATGAAATCCTGTAAATCTTCAAAACGCCTTGCAATTGCTCACTTGTTGGTGAACACTCTTGGGGTGTTAATCTTTGTGTTTTTAATCCCTCCTTTTAGCAGGGTTGTTGCATTAACCAGTGCTAATTTAGGCCGTCAGATTGCTAATGCCCATACTATTTTTAATGTTTTAGTGGTTTTAGGTATCTTGCCAATGCTTGGCTTTTTTAGAATTTTAGTTGAGAAGATTGTACCCGGTGAGATAACCGAAGTCGAGAGGGGAGTCAAGTTTTTAGAATATAAGATATTACATATTCCCAGTCTGGCAATTTCCCAGGCTCAAAAAGAAGTATTGCGAATGGCCTGGATAACTAAGGATATGCTGGAAAAATCTCAGAAAGCAATGTTTACCGGAGATAGTGATTTAATTAAGGTTATTGAAAATGAAGAAGAGAGTGTTGATGAACTTCATCATATTCTCGATGATTATCTAACCAAAATATCTTCCCAGGGTATTTCCAGGGAAGAATCTCAAAAATTAGCCATTTTAATTCATGCTGTTACCGATATTGAGAGGATTGCAGACCATGCCAATAATTTAGCCGAAATATCTGAATTTAAGGTAAAAAATAAAATAAAGTTTTCGGCCTCAGCGGAAAAAGAGTTGAATATAATGCTGTCAAAGGCTATTGATGCTTTTACCCATTCTATTAAAGCCCTGGAAAATAATAATCAAGAGATAGCCCAAAAAACCCTGTCCCTGGAAAAAGAAGTTGGCAAATTGGAAGGACAATTAAGAATAAGCCATTATGAAAGATTAAAAGACGGCATATGCCAGCCACAGGCAGGTCCTATATATCTTGAAATTATAATGAATCTGAAACGTGTTTCCGACCATTCAGAAAATATTGCCAGCGGGGTAATAATGGGCTTTTAGTTCAGGATATACCCATCAACCTTCCTGATTCCCACTGGCTTTTCTTCCATAGCTTATTGCATTTTCCGGACATATTAATTGACAGTTAAAACACTGATGACATAAACCAGGGTTGATATTGGCCTTTTTGCTTTTTTTGGAAACTTTGACTGCTTCGGAAGGACATACTGTTTCACACAGTTTGCACCCGATGCATTGAACATGATTGACCTTCTCAGTGAATAGTGCAAATTTTCCTGTCAGGTTTTGTAAGGGTTCAAAAGGGCAGATATAGTTATGAAATATTTCCGGTTTGTATCTTAAAGTAACAATTACTGAAAAGATTACCAGATACAGAAGTATTGGTATTTGAACACCAAACATTCTTTTTGCAAATATCATAGTGGCTATCATTATGAATAACATTATCCAGGGAATAACTCCAGATTTCAGCCAATTTGGAGCATCTTTTGTTTGTAAATTTAGTTTTTTTGAAAGCCATTCTGTCGGGAGCATTACTGTATTCATGGGACAGATCCAGCCGCAAAATATTCTGCCTAACAATAATGCTAAAATCATAGTCACCCCGAATATTCCCAGCCACATTACCATTGCACCCCTTGTTACCAGCAGTAGAAATATTATTAAAAACAAAATTCTTGATGCATTAATAAAGAATTTTATCATTTTACTTTCCCTTTCTTTTTAAAAAATATTTTAGAATAACTAGTTTTCTCTTTTAAAATAACCATTCTAATGATAGATAGGTTCCCTGTGAACGTTCCAAATGACTTAGTTTAGAATGTACACCACCCAGTCAAAAGGAGTAATGCAGTGATGCTGAAACATTATCGGTAAGTGGATAATCTATTTTTTAGAAGATAAAGATTCAACAATGGTGTCATTTTTTGTTTTTATAATCCCGGAGATAATAAATTTGGAAAACATCTCAATAACTTCCTCAGTAGAGTAGGGAAGCCTTGATATTACTTCTGGATTAACGACAGATTGAATTGAGTTAAGGATTAGCAATACAATAATTTCAACATCAATGTCAGCACGAATGATATCTTCCTTTTTTGCCTGCTCAAGAACTTCTCTAAGCTGATTATTAAACATTTTTTCCCGAAGAGTGCTAATCATTTGCCATGCCTCCGGGTTATTTTTTCTGATGTCCTCAAAGGCATGTATACTAAATATTGTGATTTGCTCTTGTATTAAAAATATAATTTGTTTTAATGAAGTAAGGGCACCATTATTTTTTCTGTTGATAATATCGTTTATACTATCCTGAAATTCCTGAAAAAAATCAGATATCACTGCTTCTAATAATTCATTTTTACTCTTGTACAGCTGGTAAAGCGTTCTTTTGCTCATATTAAGGTCAAAGGCCAATTCATCCATTGTTACTTTGGAATAACCAAAACCAAAAAATAATTTCCTGGCATTCCAAAGAACTCTCTTTTTATTAATAATTTGCTGATTTTTCGGCATACCTACACCTCATGTTCTAAAAAAACATTAAAACTATAAAAGTGTTTATAGTTTTCACTAATTTAATCATATTACTATCTATATGTCAAATTTTTCCAAATCGCTAATTAAAAAGTATAGAAAAAAATACTATAATTGCTATGGCAGAGAGTAAATCCAATTATAAAGTTATTTAAAGTAACAATTTAACACAAAATATTATCATGGGTCCCGGTTGTTATCAAAGTAATACAGCTTGACATTATTAGCTTAATGTGTTGATAATAATTATTATCAACACATTAAAGTATGAAAAAGGCCATCTATGGTAGGTAAAAAGGAAGGGTAAAATGCACAATAAGATGAAACGAAAAATAGAAAAAGGTCTACCGGTTATTGGTACATTTTTTGGATTAAATAGCACTCTGGCAGTAGAATGCCTGGGATTAGCTGGGCTGGATTTTTTAGTAATAGACACTGAGCATGGTCCTGCAGATGTGGAAAGTACTATGAACTCTATTATTGCCGCAGAGCTAAGGGGTATTACTCCAATTGTACGAGTTAAAAATCATAGCCGCGATTCCGTATTGAAAATGCTTGATGTTGGTGCAAAAGGTATATTAATTCCTTATATCGAAAATTTCGACGATATAAAAAAGATAGTAAAATACGGCAAGTACTATCCAGTAGGTCGGCGGGGTGTAGCAATGAGTAGAAGCGGTGGTTTTGGTTTTGAACCTTTTTCAAGCCAGGGTATAGAAAAATATTTTCAAGTAAGTAATCAGGAAACAATGCTTATTCCTCAATGTGAAACTAAAGGGTGCCTGGATAATATCGAAAAAATATGCTCTCTTGATGGTATCGATGGGATATTTATCGGTCCCTATGATCTGTCGGTTGCTCTTAATAAACCTGAAAAATTTAAAGATGCTGAATTTATTTCCGCCATACAGAGAATTTACAATGCTGCTAAAGAAGCCGGGAAATTTGTCCTTATGCATTGTAAAAGCACAAAAGAAGCAAAACAATACCTTCAAAATGGTTTTAATGGTGTCACGTTTAATCAGGATGTAGTAGTTTTCACAAATGCTTTTAAAGAAGCTGTAGAAGATATCAGGAGATAAAACCGGGTTAAGGTGTTTCTAATCTGCTGTTTTTTAATGCAATATTTCCCGGTTAGAGTATAAAAATTGTATTTTTGATATATTGTGTTAAAATAATATTAACAGGCAACCTCATAAGGCAACACTCTTCTGAAGGCTCTCCTTGTTTAACAAGGTGAGTCTTATTACTTTCATTGGCTATCTTTATTATATAGAGTAGTGTATTTATAGATGTGATTAACCCAAAATAAATTTCAAAAACAGGTAATAGGAGGTTTTAAAATGGAATATAGAAAATTAGGACGAACTGAGCTTACGGTCTCGATTATTTCCTTTGGGGGGGTAATGGCAAGAGACATGGAACAAGAGGAAGTAAATAAGACGGTTGTTAAAGCAATCGACAGAGGGGTAAATCTATTTGATGTTGGCCCTACCTATGGAGATGCCCAGAATAAAATAGGACCTGCCATTGAAGATTATAGAAAAAAAATTATCTTAACCTGTAAAACTGAACCGAATAAGACAAAAGAAGAAGTTAGAAAAGATTTAGAAAATTCGCTTAAGTTATTAAGAACAGATTATTTTGATGTTTATCAGCTGCATGAAGTCATTAACGACGATTCCCTGAAAAAATCACTGGAATCTGGTGGCGCATTAGAGGCTATTCTGGAAGCCAAAGAAAAAGGTCTTGTCCGGTATGTCGGATTTTCTGCCCATAGCGAAGAATATGCACTAAAACTTATTGAATTATATGATTTTGATACTGTTATGTTCCCGATAAATTGGAATTACTGGTTGAATTACAATCAAGGTGAAGCAGTTATTAACAAGGCACGTGAAACAAATAAAGGAATATTCGCCATTAAAGCCCTAGCACAGAGACAGTGGAAAGAAAATGAAGCAAAAAATGATTATAAAACCTGGTATAAACCTCTGTTTGATAATGATGAATTAACTAAGCTTGCGTTTAAATTTACTCTATCCAAAGATGTTGATACAGCTGTTTCTCCAGGAGATAAAAGGTTGTTAATAAGAAGCCTTGATTTAGTTGATGAATGTAAAGAGAATTATATTCTTTCCGTTCCCGAGAAGGAAAAATTAGAATCTTATCTTGATACACATGGAGGCAAGCTATACCCAATGCCTAAATTTTAGAGTTTTATAATTTAAGAAGGGACTCAGGTTTACTTATGAAAAACAAAAAAGGCCTTGCTTTTATTACACTATTAATGGTGCAGTCAACCTTTCTCAAAAGGCTGGACTATATGACCCATTTACTGAAATGGCAATGGACAAAGAAGACTGGTTTCCCAAAATAGCTGACTCTCCGGGCCAGATTCAAATTATTTTAGAAGAAGATACTTTTTATATTCAAGGGCATGGTTTTGATGGTTTGCTTGATGAAGTTTTTACAGTGGAAAAATAATTTTAAAATAGAGGTATTATTGTCTTTTAAATTTATAAAAACTGGTTATTCATTCTGGAAGACTTCTTTTTTATCAATTTCGCCGGGTACTTCTTTATTAAACACTCTTTTATAGGTATAACTTATTGTTTCATGTTTAATTTTAGTTGCATCAAATTTTAGCAAATTGAAAACTATCTGGATACAAAAACCAATCCCGAAAGCAGCAAGCACTGTACCAATACCAACCATTCCACCAAGCATCCACCCCGATAATACCACTAAAAGTTCAATAATACCCCTACAGGCACCAATAGGGAGGCCGGTTATTCGGGTGAGAGCTACCATCAAGCTATCCCTGGGACCTGCCCCGAGAGCGGTCCCTATATAAAAATAGGTAGCGAAAGCAATAATAAATAATCCAATAAATAACATGATGATTCCTAGTAGTAAATTGTTGGCTACCGGGATAATTTTAAGTGCATATATCATGTCAAAAAAAAGTCCCACAAAAATCATGTTCAGAATAGTGCCAATTCCTACTTTTTCACCAAGCAATACTGCTATAATTACAATAAAGACTCCCAGTATAATTGAAATTATCCCTATACTTAGTCCGATAGTATTTGCAAGGCCTATATGCAAAACATCCCAGGGAGCGTACCCTATATGGGCGTTTATAGCAAACACCACACCAAGGGCATACAGGAAAAGCCCCCACATCAAGCGAAGTAAACTGAAACAAAGACTTTTCATAAAAAATCCTTTCAAGGGCGCCTTACTCTAAATATAATACTTAAAAAATAAACATTTTTATATCGATACAGATTTTTGTTGAGGATATAAAAATTGCCAAGTGTTTTCTATTATATCTTTAATGGGAATAAAGTCAACAGAGTAAACTAATATGGTAGAAAGTAATTATTTTATAAATGTTAGAATTTATATTAAAATTGATATAGCATGAACAAAAATTATTTTAGTTAGCAACGTTTTCAACAGGAGGCTTAATTGAAGAAAATAGGATATGTGGTTTTTGACTTCGGGGGAGTAATCAGTAAAAAACAAAATGAAAAGATTGTTAAAAAAATGTGCCGGATTTTAAATATTCCAGTAACTGAATTTGAATCACTCTACACTGCCCAAAGGAGAGATTATGATTCAGGAATAATTGATGTGAATACATATTGGCAGAAGACAGTCGAATTGATAGATAAAAAAGTTGATCAAAAAGACTTAGATAGATTAATTGAATATGATATTAAGAGCTGGCTGGATATCAATCAGGAAACAATTGAATATATTCGAGCAATCAATGACATGGTTACATTAGGATTATTATCAAATATGACTTATGATACCTTAAGAGAAATATCTCACCTTTATTGGTTTGATTTCTTTAAAGCAAAAATCTTATCATGTGAAGTAAAAGTAGCCAAGCCAGATTTTAAAATATATGGTATTTGTTTACAATCTTTGAATGCAAAGCCATACCAGGTATTGTTTGTGGATGATTCTGAAGAAAATATTGGGGCTGCCCGGAAAATAGGAATAAATGTTATAAAATTCACTAATTGCAAGACTCTGAAAAGTATAATAGAAAATAAATATATTTTAGGCAACTAATTAAAGGAATTTTTAATAGATAGCCAAATACATGTTACCCCTTAGGAACAATTACTGAAATATTTCCCGGCTGTACCTTAATTCTAACTTTCTTTAGTTCATAATATTCTTCATCAAAAAGCCAGAGAAGTTTTTTATCAGATTCAATAGTGATATCCTTAATTTTTTTATGAACCATCGATACAGGGCTCTTATTTAAAATTGAGCTGAAAGCAATTTCTGACAATGTACTGATTTTGGTATTTTTTAGCAATAACAGATCTAGCTTTCCATCAAAAGCAGATATGTCAGGATGAACTTTTAAGCCTTCAATTCCAAAACCGGCGTTGTTTGCAATAGCCAGCAGCTGGCATTCTACTTCTTTTACTTTTTTATCTATAGTAATTTTAAATTTTATTTTTTTGTCATTTGCTGAATCTTCCAGCAGCTTATATATGTATGCAAAATAACCCATTTTATCTTTATCTTCCCGGGATATGTCATGATATTCCTTGATGTAGGAACCGACAGCTACTTTAAAAAAACATTTTTTTCTATTAGCCAGAATAACATCCATCTTCCTGATTTTCCCATTAGCTAAAAGCTTTAATGCTTCATCTATTTTAGCTGGAATATCCAGGTCCTTAGGGATAGTGTTAGCCGTTCCACCGTGCAGCATTAAAATTGGTTTTTCTTTAGCCTGTCTTGCTATATCGGTAAAGGTACCGTCTCCTCCATAAACAACAATAATGTCATATTTTTTGAAATTAAATCTATTGCTACTCCTTTTTGTAACAAAAATGTCCCAGCTGGCATTGTATTCACTGAAAAATTTGTTTAGCCTGGCGAGAATGGGAAATTCTTGCCCTGATGATGGGTTTATGACTATGGCAATATTTTTTCCGTTTAAAGATTTTTTATTCATGAATAGAAAAACCACCTTTTATTTAAAGCCATTTTCAGTATTTTTTATGGTACTGAAAGTCTAATGTGCTACCAATAAATAGAATGGGTAATTAATATATAATTACTTACATACACTATAACACAATATCTCAGGGCAGGTTAGCTATTTTTTATAGATGAATATCACCGGTATTAAAAAAATAGGAGACTAATTACTAACTTGCACCGAGACATAGAATATGTATTATTGATAATAACAACATTAAGTGATATTTTATTAGAGATATTCAAAATAAGATAGATTGTGATTAATTAATATGCAGGTGAGTTAAATATGAATTTTGAAAAAGTAAAAGCCCTGCTGGCAGGTGTAAATGTCAACAGCGGGTATAATTTCAGAGAATCAATGGATGAATTAAAAAATTTAGCTATAGCTTGTGAGTTTGAAATAACAGGGGAGATTGTGCAGAATTTAAAAAATTACAACCGAACTTTTTGTATTGGCGCTGGCAAGCTTGAGGAATTAAGATTATTAATGGAAGAAACTAATTCAAATGTAATAATCTTTGATAATGAGCTATCACCAACACAGCTTAGGAATCTCAGCAGGGTACTGGAATCTGAAATAATGGACAGAACAGGGCTTATTCTAGAAATATTTGCCCGAAGAGCAAAAACAAAAGAGGCAAAAATTCAGGTTGAAGTGGCCCATTTGCAATATATGTTGCCACGACTTATCGGACTAAAAGAGTCTCTCAGTCAGCAGACAGGTGGTGTTGGCACGACAACCCGGGGTTCAGGAGAAAAGGCTTTAGAGCTTGACCGGAGAAAAATCGAAAAGAAAATATCTGCACTTAATAAAAAGCTAGAGCTACTCAAAAGCGAACGCCAAACACAACGTAAGAAAAGAAAAAAAGCTGGATTACCATCTGTTGCCCTGGTTGGATATACTAATTCAGGGAAATCTACGTTAATGAATACCATAATAGGGCATCTCAGTAAAGCAGAAAGAAAAAAGGTATTGGCAAAAAATATTCTATTCGCATCATTGGATACCACTGCCAGGAATATAATTTTATCTGATAAAAGGAGTTTTCTTTTGTTGGACACAGTTGGTTTTGTAAATAAATTACCGCATGACCTGGTTAAGGCATTCCGTTCTACTCTTGAAGAAGTCAGTACAGCAGATTTATTATTGCATGTTATAGATGTTTCAGCACAAAATCATGAGCAACAAATAGAAATAACAGAAAAAACTTTACAACAAATAGGAGCCGATGGTATTCCCTCTATTTATGTATATAATAAAACGGACTTGACAACGCTCAGGATGCCTATAGTGGGAAAAGATAAACTATATATTTCTGCAAAGAAAAGGATTGGAATAGACGCATTGATTAAAATAATTTCAGAAAAAATATTTAGCCATTACGTTAAATGCAGTATGCTTATACCCTATGAAAAAGGCAATTTGATATCATATTTAAATGACAATGCCTATATAAAATCAGCAATTCATCAAAAGAACGGGACGCTTATTAAATTAGAATGCCGGAAAGCTGATTATGAAAGATACAAAAAGTATTCCAGTAATGAAAAATAGAAAGCCGTCTGAAATTATAAATAGATAAATAATTATGTCTTTCCCAGCCAAATTTTATCTGAATCCTTTTTCATGAATAGTTCCATAAGGACACCAATAATTACTATTACAGCAAAAGTTAGTACGAATCTTAGGAGTACGAAAGAACCTCCCAGAAATTTAATTTCCACCATAAGCTGGGGTATTTTCAGAGCAGCCCAGGAACCCAGGAATATTACCATATTATTAATACTTGCCCCCTTTTTTAATAAAGAAGCCGTTAAAGGAAAGGCGACATACAAAGGCCCGGTAGGTAAAGTCCCCATTAAAAAGGAAATGAAGATACCTTTCATTCCGGAGCTTGTTCCCAGCCATTTTTGAATTTTATCCTTAGGGAGCCATACCTCCATAAGGCCCATTAAAACAAAGACGGCAGGCATAATAAAGAACATTTCTTTGGCATAATCAATGGCTACTGAAATTGATTTTTCTGCTGTATTTGGTAGCCAAAAAATCAAAATTATATAGACCAATCCGAGAAAAATAGGAAATTTAAATATTTTCCAAGTAGTCATTATAAAATTACCCCCATTATAGCAGCAATTATCAAAGCCCCTAAAAAACTTAAACCATTGCGTAAAAGTGTAAATTTTTTACCAAGAGATTTTATCTCCATGGGAGCAGTTACTACACCTACCATGATTAGTGTAGTAATGAAGGCTGATATAGTCATGATTGTTGCGCCTGAACGTAGTAGTGAGCCAGCAAGGGGGAAAGCAACTAAGGATGGAATCAAGGTTATAGCTCCTAATATTGCAGCTATAACTGTAGCAGAGTAACCTGCCTCAGCTCCAATTAGTTTGGAAATAGTTTCAGGAGTTAAAATACCTAGAATTAAACCGACAATTCCCAATATAGTTAACAAACTGGGCGCCATTTTTAGAAATGCTTTTCCGGCAATCAAAAAAGATTTCAAGGTCTTTTGACGGCTTTTCCAAAAAGATAGGAGCAGACCAATTGTCAATATGCTATAGATAGTAATAATGGTAGCCATCCCTTGTTACACTCCTGTTTCCTTTGTATTAATTTGAATACCCATTAACATAGCACCCGAGCTACTCTTCATTGACAAAAGGGCAGGCTCAGTGATAAAAACCTGCTTTTCCTTTAGCGTTGCCTCATGTCCATTTTTTCTTAATAACACCTCACCCTTGATTACATAAAATATGACAAAGCAGTCCATCTGACAGTCTGGAATACTTTCTCCCTCTTTTAAGTTAATGGTTCTTGTTTTAAAAAGTTCATTTTGAAAGAAGACGTTTTTATCTCTATTTTCATAACTTTTAGTACTCATTTTTGCAAAATCAAATATTTTCATTACCTGCTCACCTTACTTTTTATTTTTATCTTTGTTTATTTTTCCATAATTATAAATCAATTTACTGATTCTTTTTTTTCTATTTTTAAGCACTTGAACCCACTGTTCAAGTGTATTTTCCCCAATTTCAGTAATCTGATAGACTCTTTTTTTGGGTCCTTGTTCTCCTGCTTGCCAGTTAGAAGTGACAAGATTATCTTTTTCCATTTTTCTTAATGTTCGATACAAAGAGCCAATATTTAGTTCATCTTTAGAAAATCCGAAGTAGGTTAATTTTTCTGCTAGGGTATAACCATGACTACTCTGCTGGGATAAGAGCAGGAGAAGGCATATTTCCATAAATCTCTCCATATTATGCGGCTTCCCTTTGCAGAATAAAGATGTTTCATTTTTCATTAGAAATTCCTTTATTAAATGTAATCAATATATATTCAATATGCATATAGTTTTTATAAGAATAACTATTATGTTACCGATTGTCAAGAGAATATTACTGGTGCCGTGATAAGCTTATATTGTAAATTAATTTCTTTCAAAATTTTAAAAAATATTTATATTTTTTAAAATTATCTTTCTTCCTATTTTTATTATATTTATTGATTGGCTAATTTAATTGCATTTATCCATTACCTTTATTAAGTTTTTACTTAATACTTGATATTCTCCAAACTAAACTGTCCCACAATCATTTCCGCACTTGTAGTTCATTCATATCTTAAGGCATCAACCGGATTCATCTGCGCTGCCTTCATGGCTGGATACAATCCAAAGAAGATTCCTATAAATAAGGCAAACCCAAAGGCTATAATAACAGAAATTGAAGAAATCACCAGAGGCCAATTTCCATATTGAGATAAAAAGTAGGCAGCTACCCAGCCAAACCCAATCCCGATGACTCCGCCTAAGCTACTTAAACTCAATGATTCCATCAAAAACTGGAACAGTATATTTTTATTTTTGGCTCCCAATGCCTTGCGGGTACCGATTTCCCGGGTTCGCTCAGTAACTGATACCAGCATAATATTCATAATACCAATACCACCAACCAATAAAGAAATAGCAGCAATGCCACCCAGCATCAGACTCATGGTATTGGTAACCGAACTAACTGTACCAAGAATTTCATCCTGACTGACAATTCGAAACTGTTCCATATCTTCATCTTCCAGGTATTTTATCATAAAATGCTCTATTTCTTTCACGGCACTGGTGGCTCTTTCAGATGAATAAGCCTGGGCAATAAAAGAATCCACATAGTTATGAGTAGTCATCCTGTCCATAGCTACCGATAAAGGGATATAGGCACGTTCATCCAGATTCCCGGCCATAGAACCGCCTTTTTCTTTCATTATCCCGATTACGGTAAATGAAAAAATTCGACCATCATAATTTATTTTAACTGTTTTACCTATTGGGTTTTCATTATTAAAAAGATCTGTTGCCAGTTGAGAGCCCAAGACAATAACCTGTCTTCTCTCGCGATCATCATCTTCGCTGATAAAGGCACCACGGGCTACTTCGTAATTATTGACCTGAGCATAATCAATCCTGGTACCAATAACCGTAGCATCCACATTGATACTATCTGATATTAATTTCCCATTGATTTGTTTTACCGGAATAACTGTCTTTACTGAAGGGGAAAAAGCTTCCATATAATCAGTTAATTTCAGTGTAAATTTTTCCTGAGAACCTCCGCCGCTTACTCTGCCCAGCTGCCCCCTGACTATTCTGGGGGAAATAGTAATCATGTTGGAACCTAAATCGGCAATACGGGAGGTAACCTGTCGAGTAGAACCGGTACCTACCGACACAATAGCAATCACGGCACCTACCCCAATGACAATACCCAGCATGGATAGAAAAGTACGCATTTTGTTTGCCCAGAGACTCTCCAGGGCAATTTTTAAGCCTTGTAATATCATGCCACTACCTCGTCTTTATCAATCAATCCATCTTTTAAATGAATAATTCTTTTAGCATA
>Ga0334898_1001496_pt1 | contig 25519 bp, 19 predicted proteins | sample GraSluR3_MG_10_FD_207228 | JGI IMG/M metagenome (GOLD analysis project Ga0334898, IMG submission 207228) | Sludge microbial communities from methane-producing bioreactor in Wageningen University, Netherlands - Granular Sludge_3_08-R3 | ecosystem: Engineered > Bioreactor > Anaerobic >... | reverse complement strand
CAAATTCATCTCAATACAAGCATCAGGAGTTTATGCAATGGTCTTTCACATCAATATTTATTGATCTCTTTTTTTAATTTTGAATTAGCTCTTCCTGAGAGATGCCGTTTCAGAACAAGGAGCGGGAGAGAAAGCGGTTGAAGCACTTCCTCTCCCTTCAGCGTTCAGTGTTGAGTGAATGTTTATCTCATGAATGGATACTCGAAGTCCGTTGCGGGTACGAAGTTTTCTTTGATCGAGCGTGCGGAAATCCAGCGCTGGAGGTTCAACGCAGAACCAGCTTTATCGTTGGTTCCGGAAGTTCTGGAGCCACCGAAGGGTTGTTGCCCCACTACCGCGCCGGTAGGTTTATCGTTGATGTAGAAATTACCCGCACTGTGTCTTAGCTCGTTATAAGCCATGCAGATAGCATTGCGATCTTGGGCAAAGATAGATCCCGTGAGTCCATAGGGAGAAGTGGAATCGCACACAGAAAGGATCTCCTCGAACTTATTTTCTGGATAGGTGAGCACCGTTAGAACCGGGCCGAAGATCTCTTCATGCATCGTTTTAAAGTTGGGATTGTTGGTTTTGATGATTGTGGGTTCTACGAAATAGCCCTGGCTGTCGTCGCAGTTACCGCCCCAGAGGATCTCGGCATCGCTGGCAGATTTTGCGAAATCGATGTATTGCTTGATATTATCAAAGCTCTTTTTGTCGATCACTGCATTGATCAGGTTCCCAAAATCACGGACATCACCCATCTTTACTCTGCTTATCATCTCAGTCATGTGATCCAACCATTCGGGATAGAGTGAGTCTGGGATATACAACCGTGATAGCGCGCTGCATTTCTGGCCTTGATACTCAAATGCTCCGCGCAGGGATGCCACAGCAAGAGCTCTTACATCGGCGGATTTGTGTGCCACGATGAAATCCTTGCCACCGGTTTCACCCACTATTCTGGGATATGATTTATAGAGGTTGATGTTGTTAGCTGTTCGTTTCCAGATTTGGTTGAAGACTCCCGTGCTACCGGTAAAATGAACTCCTGCCAGATCTGGAGAATCCAATACGATGTCTCCGATTTGTGCGCCTGATCCGGGGATGAAATTGATTACGCCATCCGGGAGCCCGGATTCCTGCAAGATCTTCATGATATAGTAGCCACTATAAACTGCGGTTCCGGAGGGTTTCCAAACTACTGTGTTACCCATCAGGGCAGGGGCGGTTGGCAGGTTCCCGGCGATAGCGGTAAAATTGAAAGGTGTAACAGCAAAGATAAAGCCTTCCAAGGCTCTATATTCGCTGAAGTTCCATTCACCTTTGGGAGAGATCAGGGGTTGTTGTTCATATATCTTCTCAGCAAAGTACACATTGAATCGCCAGAAATCGATCAATTCGCAAGCGGAATCAATTTCTGCCTGATACACGTTTTTGCTTTGCCCCAGCATGGTAGCTGCGTTCAGAAGATATCGGTATTTTGTAGAGAGTAGTTCCGCAGCTTTCAAGAAGATTGCGGATCGATGGTAGAATGGCATTTCAGACCAGTCTTTCTTTACCTGATTAGTGGCTGCGATTGCTTGGCTGATCTCGGAATGACCCACTTTGTGATAGTGGCCAAGTATGTGTTGATGGTCGTGGGGGCAGATGCAGTTTTCGGTGGACCCGCTAAAAATCTCCTTCCCACCGATTATCGACGGGATTTCGATCTGTTGATCATAGAGTTTCTGAAGCTCTTGCTCTAGAAGTTTACGCTCAGTTGAGCCGGGCACATAACTTTGGATCGGCTCGTTTTTGGGCAGGGGTACGCTAAAGAACATTTTGTATCTCCTTTTCGTTGATGCGAAAAGGAAACGCTAGCATACAGCGCACTAATGCCGCAAGCTAGTGGATTCACCTTTTCGCACTGGAAGGCACATCTGTTTCCGGATGCACCCTATCGGTGGAATGGCCATGCTCTATTCGGCAGTTTAGGTCCATCCACTCGGTGACATAACCACGATGCCCAAGTGCTGTTTTCCGTCAAGCAGTCTTTTTTCCTTTTCACATCCCCCCGTTTTTCAAACATGGTATAAAGAGTCACCGAAAATTGCAAATCCGCTCACCGAAAATTGCAAATGCCAAAACATATACATATCCAAGAATCCAATTGCTTCCATACGTAATCCGTATTTGTATATTGCATATATCATTACGGGTTTATTCTCTTGATTCTGGAGCTGATAATAGTAACTACCACTTGGACAAAATAGTGTCCAATTTGCAGGTTTTGGTGATCAAAACAGGGAAATTTACTAAAACAATGTCCAAGTGGTCTTCTGCAAATGCTCTTCGGATATTCTTTTGTCTCTTCGACTTATCTATTTTGTCCAAGTGATCGCTATTTGCAATTATCGGTGACTCTTTATACCAAGCCTCGTGCCAGCATTATGATGCAACACACGAGATTTTTCTTGACAGGTAAGTGGCTATTTGGCGGAATGACCAAATATAGAAGACTAAGGAGCTAATTATGTCTGATAGAGAAAGATATACATACATGGCAGCTGTGATGAAGGCTTTGGCGCATCCCACTCGCCTTTTCATCATAGATGAGTTGGAGAAGGGGCCCCGCAATGTCAGTGAGCTTACAGATCTTGTGGGCATTGATATGTCTACTATGTCTCGCCATCTTGCCACATTGAAGCAAGTGGGCATTATTGGCTATACCAAGGTGAACAATCAGATGATATATCGTCTCTTATGTCCATGTGTGATGGATATGCACAAGTGTGTCGTCAAGATTAAGGAACAGGAGGGTAAACGTGAAAGTTAACTGGAAAGAAATCAAGATCTTGGGGATTATGCTGGGAGTATTTCTGGCGGCGTATTTTGTACCATTTGAGTCTGCCCGGTTCAAGGGCGGGATCTTGGAAGCATTTTACATGCTCCAGGATTATGCGCGATTGCATGTGCTGCTTTGCTTGATACCGGCGCTCTTCATTGCCGGAGGAGTGAGCGTCTTTATCAGCAGCGCCAGCGTGATGAAGTATCTTGGGCCGGCAGCCAAGAAAGCAGTGGCATATGCTGTGGCATCGGCATCAGGCGCGATCTTGGCGGTCTGCAGTTGCACCATCTTGCCTCTTTTTAGCGGAATTTACAAGCGTGGCGCGGGCTTGGGTCCGGCGATTGCTTTTTTATATTCCGGTCCGGCGATCAACGTCCTTGCCATCGTGATGACAGCGCGCATATTGGGACTTCAGATCGGAATTGCCAGAGCCGTGGGCGCGGTGGTGTTTAGCATCATCATCGGGCTCATTATGCATCTGTGGTTTCGAGAAGAAGAAACAGAGCGGCAGAAGAATGCTGCCGGCTTTGGTGGAGATGAGGAGTCCCGCCCCTTGTGGCAGACGATCATCTATTTTGCCTTGATGATCTTGATTATGATCTTTCTAAATTGGGCAGAGCCAAATAGCGCTACGGCTGCTGGATTTGTGGTCTGGGCATACGGCTGGAAGTGGGTCATATCTGCGATATTGGCTTTCTTTTTGGGGCTAAGTCTGCATCTGTTTTACGGCTTCAAGATGTGGAAAGTACTGATCTCGACATACGCTGTCGTGCTTGCCGGATTCCTGTTCCCGACGCAACCTTTAATTGCGTTTGTTACTTCGATAGTAGCCCTCAGCCTATTCTTGGCTTTTGAGAAAGGAGAGCTGAGGGATTGGTTGGGCTCCACATGGGATTTTGCCAAGCTCATCATACCTCTGCTGTTTTTAGGCGTGATGATAGCAGGTGCGCTTTTGGGGCGTCCCGGTTTTGAGGCTTGGATGCCATCTCGATGGATAGAGATAGCCGTGGGCGGAAACTCGCTTTGGGCAAACTTCTTCGCATCGATATCGGGAGCATTCATGTATTTTGCCACACTCACGGAGGTTCCGATCCTTCAGGGTCTTCTGGGAAGCGGCATGGGTAAAGGACCGGCATTGGCGCTTCTTCTGTCCGGACCGGCACTATCGCTGCCCAGTATGTTGGTGATCAATACCGTCTTAGGATTCAAGAAAACCGCTGCCTTCATTCTATTGGTGGTGATCATGTCCACCATCACCGGATTTGTCTTTGGGGCAGTTTTTGGATAGATAAACAGCTAAAAGGAGAAAAAAATGATTATCAAGATAATGGGCACCGGATGTCCTAAGTGTAAGAAACTGGAGGAAAATGCCCGTCAGGCCGCGAGCGAGCTCGGCCTCACAGCCGAGATCGAGAAGGTCGCTGATCTGGATGATATCATGGATTATGGCGTGATGATGACTCCCGCGTTGGTGATAGACGAGAAAGTGAAATCCAGCGGCAAGGTGGCATCAGTCGATGAGATCAAAGCCATGCTCCGGCAATATTAGAGTAGCGACAGATGAGCAGATTCATACAGAGCGAAGGGCTTGACGGATGAAGAAGAAAGTCCTCATTCTCTGCACCGGCAATTCCTGTCGCAGCATCATGGCAGAAGCTATGATCAATCACTATTTGGGCGATCGCTATGAGGCATATTCAGCAGGAGTGTCGCACTCGGAGGTGAATCCCATGGCTATCAAAATCTTGCAGGATATGGGCATTGAGACTGCCGGTTTTCGCTCCAAGAATGTCTCGGAATTTCTAAAAAGAGATGATCTGGACTTGGTTGTAACAGTCTGCGATCACGCCAAAGAGAGCTGTCCTGTATTCTTAAGACCCATAGCTAAGCTTCACATCGGAATCAAGGATCCGGCGCCATATACCGATCATCCTGACGCCCTAAAATACTTCCGGAAGACCAAGGAAGAGATCATGAGCAAAGTGATCTCATACCTCATGGGAGAGCTATGATTCCGGGGATTCGAGAATATTCGATTTCTGCTGCTGGATATGCTGATAAAACTCCTTGACAGATAGCTGCTTTTTCAAATCTTACAGATCAGCATTCAAATAAAGTCAAGGAGATATCGTGACAATGATCAAATCATCGATTGCTCCGGATGGTAGAGAATACCCTCTTCCTACCGAAGAAGAAAACGAGCAGGAACGAAAACTTTTGTTGGACATCACCAAGGAGCAACGAGCCCTTGGCAGAAAGATTGTAGCCGTGCAAGGCTTGGGATTTGTAGGTTGTGTAATGGCTTCCGTGGTGGCAGACGCCAATGATAAAGACGGCAATCCCATCTACTTTGTGCATGGTCATCAGCGAGCTTCCAAGCGTTCATTTTGGAAAGTGCCGGTGATCAATAGTGGAGTGCCGCCGGTGAGTTCCTCGGATCCGGAAGTGCCCGAGATCTTTAAGAGAACCGTCGTAGAGAAAAAGAACTTCCGAGCCACGAGCGTCGAAGCGGTCTACTCCATGGTGGATATCGTGGTGGTAGACATCCAATTGGACGCTACAAAGCCGGCTTTTGGGCAAGCGGAAAAAGGATATTGCGACATCACCGCCTTCCGTGAAGGCATCCGCATGCTGGGGCAAAACATCGATCCCGGCTGTCTGGTATTGGTTGAGACCACCGTGCCTCCGGGAACTTGCGAGAAGGTCGTCAAGCCAATCCTGGAAGAAGAATTTACTAAACGCGGCATTGATATCTCCACGAATCCACCCTTGGTAGCACACTCCTATGAGCGCGTGATGCCGGGTGCCAAGTATGTGTCGTCTATCCGGGATTTTTGGCGTGTGTTTTCGGGTGTGAACCCCAAAAGCATAGAATTATGCAGAGAATTTCTAAGCAATGTGCTCGATGTGGAGAACTATCCACTCACTCAGCTGGACAATACCAATGCCAGTGAGCTTGCCAAGACGATGGAAAATAGCTATCGTGCCACCAACATCGCGCTTACCTTGGAGTGGGCTCGTTTTGCGGAACAGATCGGGGTCGATATCTTCAAGGTGCGAGACGCGATCCGCAAGCGCAAGGGGACTCACGACAATCTTCTGCGTCCGTCTTTGGGCGTGGGTGGATATTGCCTCACCAAGGATCCGGTTTTAGCAAATTGGGCGATGGGCGCTCTATTTGATGTGCCCGGGCAGCTTTCGGTGGCGATCAACAGTGTGAATATAAACGATACCATGCCACTACATACTATCGATCTGATCCGTTGCGAACACGAAGATCTGAAGAATCTCAAGATCAGCGTCTTGGGCGTCAGCTATCTGGAAAATGTGGGAGATACTCGCCATAGTCCTTCCAAGACATTGGTGGAATTTCTGCGCAAAGATCTAGCGCTGGTGCGTGCTCATGACCCCTATGTGGAGCACTGGGACGAGCTGGAGGAAGTGGAGGTGGAAAAGGATCTCCCCGCGATGCTCGAAGGCAGCCAAGTGGTGATCTTTGCCGTTGGTCATGATCAATACAAGAATCTTGAGCCCAAGGATCTGATCGATATGTGCAAGACCAGACCTCTGATTATCGATTGCTCAAACTTCCTTGATGACGTCAAGATCAATAAGTATAAAGGCTTGGGCTGCAAAGTGCGCGGCGTGGGCAAAGGACATATAGTTTAGCTGTATATAACCGGTTTAGCATTGGGTCGGGAGCGGGATAGCCATCTTCCGACCCATCCTTTGTAAGTGGATATGATATGGATTTTCAGGATTTTGATGGTGATGAGATCGGGATCAAGGAACTATTGCGGGAGAGCATAGCTCAAAGCATCCCGGGCAGCTTTTCCGAGCACCCGAGCGATCCCTGTTTTATTGCACGTGCATACTATCCGCTAAAGAGCCGGGTGGAGGATCTTCCGCTCTATCCCCAAGGGATTCCTCATATCATCCGATCCTGGGCGGGGCTTGAGGGGGATTATCAGCGCGAGGATATCCTCTTTTTGGATCTGGAAACGACCGGATTGGGACGCGGCGGGAATCTGGCTTTTATGATCGGGCTCGGCTATTATGAAGGCGAAAGCTACGTCGTAGAACAGATCTTTCTTCCGGATCCGGACGCGGAGGAGAATAGCTTTGATCGGCTGCGCGAGCTCTGTGAGAACCACAGCCTCCTTGTGACCTTCAATGGCAAGACATTCGATGTCCCCGTCCTGGAATCCCGGCTATTGTATCATCAGATTTGGCTTGACCTGCGCGGGATTGAGCATCTGGATCTTCTGCATATTGCACGCAGACTCTGGAAGCGACGTCTAGCCTCCTGCGCTATGGAAAGCCTTGAGTTTTACCTTCTGGATCAGAGCAGGGACCACTCTGAAGATATCCCCGGAGCGCTGATCCCTCAATGCTATCTGGGCTATCTGCAGACTGGAGACGTCAAGGATATCAACCGCATCTTTGGGCACAATCGATCGGACATCCTGCACACTGCCGCGCTTTTTACACTGATCTGCGACAAATGCTTTTATCCTCCTCAAGATGGCATGGATGCGCGCATAGATTATCATGCTCTGGCAAGGCTATACATCGCTCAGGGGCAGGAGGATGTGGCAAAGCGGATCCTGCTGGATCTCTTGGCGGCAAGTGTGATCACGGCAGATATCCTCTATGAACTGGGGATGATCTACAAGCGGGAAAAGGACATTGAATCAGCGCTTCAGAGTTTTGAAGTGAGCGCAGATCTGCAGCATCATAATGCCATGCTGGAAGCTGCCAAGATCTTGGAAAAAGCTAAGGAATATGACAAAGCGCTGAAGCTCAGCGAGCGTTTGATGGCTCTACAAAGCAGTGCGGTTCCGATCAGGGAGAGCCTTCTAAGGGATCTTCAAAAAAGAATAGATCGGCTCCGAGGCAAAATCGAGCGGCTCGCCGCCAAAGCACCTACGATGCACTGATCAAGCGGGATCAGATCTCCTCTGCGTCTTCTCCATAGATGGCCTTAAAGCGCTGCTTGTCAATCTCCTTGGGAAGACCCTCAAAGGCTTTGATGCCATCCTTGAGAGCGAGCACTTTGTTGCCATAACGACGCGCCAAAGATAGGAAGTGCAAGGAGCAAATCACCGCAATCCCTTCCCGATTGATCTCCGCCAGATATTGCATGATCGAATCCGCTGTGGCGGGATCAAGGCTGGCGACGGGCTCATCAGCGAGGATGATCTTGGGCTCCTGCATTAGGGCTCGGGCGATTGCCACGCGTTGCTGCTGTCCGCCGGATAGCTGACGCACCTGCCGCTTGGCAAAATCCTGCAAGCCAACCCGCTTGAGATTGGCATAGGCAGAGTCTATCTCATCCTTGCTATATGGCGAGCCCAGATGGTGATAGCCCAGTCTTCCGCTGAGCACATTGGTGAGAACTGACAGGTTCTTGACTAGGTTAAATTGCTGGAAGATCATGCCGATATTGCGCCGATAGTGCCGGAGATTTGCGCCTTTGAGCGGCATGATGGATTGACCCTGATAGATCACGTCTCCCTTGGTGGGCTCGATGAGACGATTGATACAACGCAGGAGCGTGGATTTTCCGCTGCCGGACAGACCCAAAAGGATTACGAAGTCTTCATCGCGTACGACAAAGGAGAGGTCGTTTACAGCAAAGCTCTTACCGTCATAGCTTTTGTAGAGTTCTTTTACTTCCAACAAACTCACTTAAAATCGCCTTCCATCATTTGAGCATGCTCTCAGGATCCATGTCCATGGCTTTGAGGGCGGTGCGAACCACATCATAATCCGCATCTGTGGCATATTCCAGGCTGTCCACATCATAGAGCGCTTTGAGAGTCTCGTGCCCTGCCGGACTCTGGGAGAAGGCGTATAGAGCATCAATGATCTCTTGCTCCAGATCTTCCGGGAGATTGCGGCGGAAAGTGACTGTATCATTTGGGATCCAATCCGTGAAGCCTACGATGCGCACTTTGTCGAAGATGTCCGGGTGCGTTTCATAAAGCTTTTCTCGTGCGTCCATGGGTTTCCCGGTCTCATCTTCGGGGCTCCAGTATGTCGTGGCGACATCTGCTCTGCCGCTATATACTGCCAAGATCGCCTGAGGATGCCCGCCGGCAAAGATGTGATCCTTGGGCGTGATCCCTTTCTGCTTGAGAATGGCGGAAGGATAGATGTATCCGGAAGTGGATGCGGCATCCGTGTAGGCGATGATCCTGCCCTGAATATCTTCGATGGATTGGATCTCGGGCTTCATCGCGACAAACTGTCCACGGTAGTTTTTGAGTCCGTTTCGCACGGTGATGAGGCGGACATTTGCATCATACTTTTGCTTTGCCAAGACATAGGCATAGGTCGGCAACCAAGCGATATCGGCTTGATAGCTGCCCAAGGCCTCGATGACGGCGGCATAGCTTGTGGGGACTGCCACCTTGAAGTGATATCCGGTGGCCTCATGCAGTGCATCAGCGATGGCTTCACCACTGGCGACCACCTTGCCGGCTTCCAAAGAGGGCACAAAATACATGCGGATGGGCTTCTGTTTGCTACCCAGCTTCTTATTTGCATTGGCTATCCGGGTATCCTCGCTTTGGCACCCAAACAGCGCCAAAAGGATCAGACCAAGAAATATAACGTTTAGTCTCATATTGCTATCATCTCCATAAAAAAACATAATAATCACCAAATGCCCATAGCCCCTCTTGGTCAAGAAAAATCTCAAACACCGATCTCACTGAGAGATCCCCGAGAGTCCTTGATGCCAATGTTGATGTTGCCATTTCCTGGCTTCAAAGCCACGCGGGCGGATAAACAAGAAATATTTGATTGACGGATTATCAGCTTCTGACAACAATGCAAAAAGTGAGTTTTGGCACTTTGTCGCTGCAAGCGGTGGATCTTTGTGAGATCTGCCGGAAGACTTAATCGCTATTGTGCCACACTCCTCTGCCAGAGATTGGAAGATATACTATAAAAAGCAAGGAGATAACCATGCTAAAAAGAACGATTTTATTCTTAATCATCTGCCTGAGCCTGACCTTGGCTTGGGGACAAGGACTCGAGACCTTTGATAATCTTAGCTTGACCGGTAACTCATATGCAAATGGCACTTTTCTGGGGCAAGATGGCTCAGATTGGACCTATGTACAGTGCCGCGGAGACCATGATATCGACGAAAATGCACTGATGATTGGAAGGGATAGAACACCTCAGTCAAACTTCTATTCCGGAACGATTGATGGTGGGATTGGGAGTCTTAGCTTTGACTATATGCAGGCATTTGGCACAGACGTGAATATGAATGTCTTGGTCAATGATGTGGTGGTGGGCAATGTCACCAGCAGCAGTCAACAAGAGATCATCCTGAGCTCCGAAACCTTTGTAGTCAATGTAGAGGGACCTTTCGTTCTCAAATTTCAGAACGTAAATAACAGTGATGGACAAGTAGTGATCGACAACATCAGTTGGACCGGATATACTGGCACCGGTGATCCCTATGCCTCGACCCCGGTTTTTGATCCTCCTGCCGGCACATATTTCAGTGCTCAGAATGTCAGCATCACATCTGATACCCAAGGCGCTTCAATATACTATAGTCTGGATGGCAGCACTCCTGATGATCAGAGCACGCTCTATACCAGCGCCATCACCATCTCTGAAACTACCACTTTGAAAGCGATTGCCTATGCTCCGGGGCACAATCCCAGCGCAGTCCGCACAGGAGAATATGTCATCCCCACTCCGGCTTATGCCGCACTCCCATATAACGAGACCTTTGATAGCGACTTGGGCGATGCCTATGCCTTCAGCGTCCTGGGAGACAGCAAACAATGGATTTGGGGCACTCATAACGGCAATGGATTTGCCTCCATGAACGGCTATGGCTCAAACGAGACTGAGGAAGATTGGCTGGTTTTGCCCGGTTTTGATCTCGTTGCAAATCCCTATGCCGTGCTCACCTTTGATACTTGGCACAATTACGGGCAGATCGATGACAACAACTATCTTAAGCTTATGTACTCCACGGATTATTATGGCATCGGCAATCCCGGTGACGCGACATGGAATGAGCTGAGCTTTAGCTATTCTCAGAGCACCAGCACGTGGGAAGGCTCTGGACCCATCAGCCTCTCGGATGTCAGTGCCAACCCGGTCTTTATCGCCTTTAAATATCACGGGATGCCCGGTGAATATAAGCACTGGGAAGTTGACAATATCTCTGTGGCAAACATTCCTCCGCAGACCCCCATGCTCTATGTGACCCCATCCAGCATTAGCAATCTGACATACATCACGGGTGAAGGTCCTTCTGCCGCGCAAAGCTTTAGCCTCAGTGGAGAAAACATTGGTGCAAGAAACATCCTCATAACAGCACCTGAGAATTTCCAGATCTCTTTTAGCTCCGATAGCGGCTTTACAAGCAGTCTCAGCGCGACTGTCTCGCAAGGAGCATATGGTCCGGCGGACATCTATGTGCGTCTGATTAGCGGATTGGAGATCTCGCCCTACAACGGAGAGATCACCATCTCCGCGGGCGCTGCCATCCCGGCGACAGTCTCTCTCAGCGGAGCGGTGACTACTCCGCTTCCTGTGACAAGCATCTTACTAAGACCTACTCAGATCGACATCAGTGATGCAAATCATGAAAGTGCTGTCCTAGTCAATGTGCAAAACTACCCCACAGATGATGCCCGCTATCGGCTCTATAGCGGCGGGAATCAATATGCCCCTTGGGATAGCGATGCAAACGAAGGCCAAGGAGATTGGATCACGAGCACAAGCTACTCAAACGGTCCTCAGATCCCCGGCAACCCAAGCACAGGCGTGAGCTGGTGGATTCCCTTCCGCATTGGCTCAAACCCGAGCACTGCTGCTTCATACCGTGATCGTCTGGGCCCGGGATATAGCACAAACTACCAGACCCAAGCCCTGCCGGCAGCGACTCAGATCCAAGACGCCGCAGTGATCACACAGAACCATGTGGGCCTCAATGCCTTGATAGACTACAGCCGAAAGCACATCGTGCTGGCATACGACGCACCGACGGGGGGAAACTTGATCGCCGCCGCCTCCACTGCTTTACAGACGGGAGTCTTTAGCATCCGAGTGGAATCCGGCACAGCGATTCAGCGCATTGAGATCAGGGATGTCATGAATAGCCTCCTGGATTCCGTAGTGGGATCTTGGCCGATAGAAGGCGACCTTGAAGTGCCTGTGGTGGAGATCTCACGCACCATGGATAGTGTCACCTTGAGCTGGGCATCAATTCCGGGAGCGGTCGGATATAGAGTCGAATATTCCGATGATCCCTATGGAACTTTCCAACTTCATGGCTACACCGGTGATACTCAGATCACTATTCCCAATCAGCAGGATCAGAAGAGATTCTACCGAGTGATTGCAAGCGATACTCCTCCTGCCAGATGAGATAGATCAAGATAGACTTGCGGGATGCCACACGGTGTCCCGCTTTTTTGTGAGAAAGAAACTCAGGGGGGAGTGGGCTTTACTTGATGACGGCAGTTAGCTGGCGCCGATAGACCTTGCCGCCTGCGCCATCTTGGGACTCCCAAAGGATAATATACAAACCCCGTTTGGCATATGCTCCCCGCTGATCTTTCCCGTCCCAGGTGATCACTCCTTGGGGAGATAGAGTCTCATTGTCGGCCAATTGTCTCAGCTTGCGTCCGGACAAATCGTATATGCTGCAATTTGCTCGGATGGAGGAGTTCGGGAACTTGTAGCTGATGCGAATCATCTCATGATTGCGGGGATCGCCGGGTGAGCCAAAGATCTTGACTTTGCCCGCGTGATCAGGCAGATCATCATGGGCAGAGAGGTTTTCCCTCCCCGGATTTGGGACTCCCAATCTCCAAGAATCTTCCATGTCCGGATCCATAACCCTTTGCAGTGCCATGCCGCTGACAGCCTGCGCCGCGCTATAGCTCATGCTATCGAGGATTTCGTCATTTTCCACAGACATGAGGATAAGACTGTCACCATCGTTGTTTAGCACAGCCCACCCGCTGGTTTGAATGACGGCTGCCGGAGGACAGTCCGGATATAGGGCAAGAAGGCCTTCCGGATCTCGACACAGCACAAAGTAACCCGGGATTGGCGGCAGACTAAAGCGGGTGATATTATCTGCGGCATCATAGATGATATAATCCCGATGAGCCCTTTCTGCGGCAGGGGAAAAGAGCTCGATCCACTCTTGTTCACCGGAAAGCGGTACAGCATAGATCTCAGATAAGATCGGACTGAGTCCTTCAGCTCCCAAAGCACTGATATAGAGCACATTGTTGATCTCGATGGGATCATCTTCCAGGATAATCTCGGCAAAAAGAAGCTCATGAGCTTCCTGCAACCAGATCGCCAGTTGACGACTCTCCCCGCCTTCAAGCGGGGGAACATCTTCTTCGTGTATCAGCTCCGCGCCGCTATAAAGCCGAAAGATGGCAGCATGGTTTGGAGCATAGTCAGATAGGTTGCTTAGCCAGATCTTGATGTAGGCGCCGATCGGCTCGGGTTGGTATTGAGGATCGGATAGAGCATAGTCCACTATGACCCGATTTGGCATCCCCGGTGTGGGATTTGGCTCCACTCGAAAGTCTATGGCACATAGATCGCTATCCAGTCCATCCTTGGTTCGGGCGAGTGAGCTTCCCTCGGGGGCATCCTCTGCCAAGCTAAATGCCGGACTGCCGGAATCGTCAATGAGCTCATTTTGATTGGGATAGTCATAGACCACGGTGTCCGTATATGTGCTGTCTGCATTGACATAGCGAATGCCATCACTGGCACTACCCCCATTTTGGAATCTAAAATTGTGCGTAAAATGCCGATTTGGTACTTGATCACCGCCGACGAGCACAAATCTCCCCGGACGCAGAACAAAATAGGGGAAAACAAAATCCAGACTATAGTTGCTGCCCCCGCTATAGATCTTGCTTCCGGTGAGGTCAATGTTTGCCATCGTGGGATTGTAGAGCTCTATCCACTCCTTGCCAAGATCAGCCCCGGGCGGGTCATAGCAGACCTCGTTGATTACGACTCCGGCAAAAAGCTCCGAAAGCGCCAGCCAGACAAGGATGATCAGCAGTTTCCAAGGCATCTACGTGCCCAACACAAGCTTGACGGGCTCAATCTTCCAGATCTCCTCTGCGTATTGCCGGATGGATCTATCGCTGGAGAATTTGCCGATTCTGGCGATGTTTATGATCGCTTTTCGACTCCAAGCTTCACGCTCCTGATAGAGCGCATCCACCTGATGTGATGCATCCACAAATGAGCGAAAATCTGCCATATGCAGATAGGGATCCCCATCCTCCATGAGTGACTTCCAGATCGGGCTGAAGATACCTGGCTCATTCCGACACCAGCTATCATCCAAAAGAGAATCCACCACAGCGCGCAACTCGGGATCGCTCTCGTAAAAGGAACGCGGATTGTAGCCACGTTGCTTGATCTCGCTGACCTCGTCGGATCTCAGCCCAAAGATAAACATGTTTTCTTCGCCGATCTCCTCTGCCATCTCCACGTTTGCTCCGTCCATAGTCCCTATGGTAAGAGCGCCATTGAGGGCAAACTTCATGTTTCCGGTGCCACTGGCTTCATAGCCCGCGGTGGATATCTGAGATGATAGATCCGCTGCCGGGATGATCTTCTCGGCAAGAGAAACGCAGTAGTTTGGCAAAAATACGACCTTGAGTCTATCCTTGATATCAGGATCTTTGTTGATGATATTGCCGAGGTTGTTGATCAGCTTGATCAGCCGTTTTGCCATAAAATAGCCCGGAGCTGCTTTGCCAGCGAAGATCACTGTGCGCGGCACATAATCCGCCTCCGGATTTGCTTTGATCTGTTGATAGCGGGCGATCGTGCCCATCACATTTAAAAGCTGCCGTTTATATTCATGCAAGCGCTTGATCTGCACGTCAAAGATGCTGTCCGGACGCACCCGGATCCCCGTCTCGCGATATATATAGCGGCTCAAGCGCTTTTTATTGATCTCCTTGATCTCAAAAAAGCTCTCCAAAAAGTAGCTGTTATCAAGCTGCTCTTCCAGCTTTCTAAGCTGTGTGAGATCTTGCGTCCAGCCGTCTCCGATGTGTTCGGATATCAGGCTGGCAAGCAGAGGATTGGCTGCCAATAGCCAAAGCCGAGGCGTGATCCCATTCGTCTTGTTTTGCAGCTTGCCGGGATAGATCTGATTCAGGTCACTAAAGATCTTCTTGCGCAGAATATCCGTGTGTAGCGCTGCTACTCCATTGACGGTGTGTGAACCGTGAAAACAGAGCTGAGCCATGCGCAGGGATTTTTCCTTGCCTTCTTCGATGATGGAGACATTGCGCATCTTCACGATATCTCCGGGATACCTAGCGCTCACCTCTCGCATGATATGATCGTTTATCTGATAGATCAAACTTAAGTGCCGTGGCAAGAGCTCCTCAAAAAGAGCCACAGACCAGCGCTCCAAAGCCTCGGGTAAGATGGTATGATTTGTATAGCTAAAGACCTCTCTGGTCAGATCCCAGGCTGCCTCAAAACCCATCCGCTCATTGTCGATTAAGATGCGCATCATCTCAGGAATCGCCAGCGCCGGATGTGTGTCATTGAGCTGGATCGATATCTTGTGAGGAAGATCATCAAAACTGCGATGATCCTGCTTGTACTGATGAAAGATGTCCTGCATGGTTGCGGATACGAAGAAATACTCCTGCTTGAGTCGCAGAATCTTGCCCAGATGCATGTTGTCATTTGGATACAAGACCTTGCTGATATTCTCACTGTTTGTTTTCTGCTCGACAGCTCGGACGTAGTCTCCGCTATTGAAATACTCTAGGTCAAATTCATCAGTCGCTGTCGCCTCCCAAAGGCGTAGGTTGTTGACATTGTCCACCCTAAAGCCCGGTACCGGAATGTCCCAAGCCACAGCCATGACATCATCTGTATCAATCCACCGATATACAGCTCCATTGCCGCTCACCTTCTCGCAAGTGACGCTGCCGCCAAACCTCACCCGATAGCTGATCTCAGGACGCTTAATCTCCCAAGGACAGCCGTTTTTTCGCCAATGATCAGGGACTTCTCTTTGGTAGCCATTGCGAATCTCTTGGCGAAAAATGCCAAATTCATAGCGGATGCCATAACCATAGGCAGGATACGCGGAAGTGGCAAGGGAATCCATGAAGCAGGCTGCTAAACGCCCCAATCCTCCATTGCCCAAGCCCATATCCGGCTCCAATTCTGCTATGTCTTCCAAAGAATAACCCATCTCTTTGAGCATGTCATAACACTCATTGTACAGCTCAAGATTGATCAAGCTATTGCCCAAAAGGCGCCCGATGAGAAACTCCATCGAGAGATAGAAGACTTTCTTGACATCCCGTTTGCTATATTCATATTGCGTGCGCAGCCACCGCTCAATCAGACGATCCCGCAAACTAAGCCCCAACGCATAAAAGATATCCCATGCCTCAACCGTGCTGGTATCCTTGATCAGGGAATATTCCAAGTGGTTCAAAAATCTACTCTTTATGTCATCGCACATACACTCTGCTTGGTCGGAGAAAAATATGGACGAAGTATCGCTTTTGCTAATTATTCCTTCTTTCATCTATCATACCTCTTTCACTGAATTCTCAGTTCTTATTTCATGCAAGGATAAGGGCTTATTTGTCAAGCAGATTCTCATACTCCGGCTTTTAGCCGCCCGTATTAGACGCGACATCTTTTCGCGTGGGATGATAGCCGCCCATTCGGGCAGGAAGCAGGGATATGCTTCTCAAGCTTCTAAGCCTAATCTGTGCAAATTTGTGTCAATATGTGGACAGATTATGGATTCCGGATAAGCCTCACTCCGTTCGACTTTCCGGAATGACTGGTGTAGGGGTGGCTTGTAGCCGCCCATAGTAGGCGCGAGATCTTGTCGCGTGGGATGATAGCCGCCCATTCGGGCAGGAAGCAGGGATATGCTTCTCAAGCTTCAAAACCTTCTAAGTCTAATCTGTGCAAATTTGTGTCAATCTGTGGACAGATTATGGATTCCGGATAAGCCTCACTCCGTTCGACTTTCCGGAATGACTGGTGTAGGGGTGGCTTGTAGCCGCCCATAGTAGACGCGACATCTTGTCGCGTGGGATGATAGCCGCCCATCCGGGCAGGAAGCAGGGATATGCTTCTCAAGCTTCAAAACCTTCTAAGTCTAATCTGTGCAAATTTGTGTCAATCTGTGGACAGATTATAGATTCCGGATAAGCCTCACTCCGTTCGACTTTCCGGAATGACTGGTGTAGGGGTGGCTTGTAGCCGCCCATAGTAGGCGCGACATCTTGTCGCGTGGGATGATAGCCGCCCATTCGGGCAGGAAGCAGGGATATGCTTCTCAAGCTTCAAAACCTTCTAAGCCTAATCTGTGCAAATTTGTGTCAATCTGTGGACAGATTATAGATTCCGGATAAGCCTCACTCCGTTCGACTTTCCGGAATGACTGGTGTAGGGGTGGCTTGTAGCCGCCCATAGTAGGCGCGAGATCTTGTCGCGTGGGGTGGCATCCGCCCATAGTAGGCGCGAGATCTTGTCGCGTGGGATGATAGCCGCCCATTCGGGCAGGAAGCAGGGATATGCTTCTCAAGCTTCTAAGCCTAATCTGTGCAAATTTGTGTCAATCTGTGGACAGATTATAGATTCCGGATAAGCCTCACTACGTTCGACTTTCCGGAATGACTGGTGTAGGGGTGGCTTGTAGCCGCCCATAGTAGACGCGACATCTTGTCGCGTGGGATGATAGCCGCCCATTCGGGCAGGAAGCAGGGATATGCTTCTCAAGCTTCTAAGTCTAATCTGTGCAAATTTGTGTCAATCTGTGGACAGATTATAGATTCCGGATAAGCCTCACTACGTTCGACTTTCCGGAATGACTAGTCTAGGGCTGCTGGGTAATTTCTATAGATTCCGGATACACTTCTTAGCCCCACAAAACTCCAGCACTCCAGCACTCCAGCACTTTGGAACTTCAGCACTCCAAAACCAAATCATAAGAATCCGTCAAATCAGTTAAATCTGCGTTCTATATTCATTGATCTACAGCGCCAAAAGCGACACGATTATTCTGAATTTTCAATTAGATTAACCGCGAAGTGACCGCCAACTAAGAACTAAGAACTAAGAACTAAGAACTCTCTAAGTCCCTATTTTCTCACCGCTTGCACGCTCGACCGGTGAGCGACCGGTGAGGGAGGCGTGAGGAGCCCATATATTGCAAGCATTTACGAGCCCGAAAAATCGAGGATTTTGCCAATATGCTTGTGGCTTGTTATATGAAAATTCAAGAATCCTCTTGACAAATATCTAGGCCTAGAATTTAAGGAAAAGACCACGTGGAGGATTAGTCCTAATTGGTAAGGCAGCGGTCTTGAAAACCGCCGGGTTCTGCCCATGGGGGTTCGAGTCCCTCATCCTCCGCCATCATATAGTTGTGATTTATTTTAGTGCCTGGAGAGGTGACCGAGCTGGCTTAAGGTGCACGCCTGCTAAGCGTGTGTAGGTCAAAAGCCTACCGAGGGTTCGAATCCCTCCCTCTCCGCCACTTATCTTATAGTGTTGGGCAGTCGCCAAGCGGTAAGGCAGCAGGTTTTGGTCCTGCCATACGGGGGTTCGAATCCTCCCTGCCCAGCCATGATACTTTTGATGGGATGTCGTCTAATGGTAGGACAGCGGACTCTGGATCCGTACGTGAGGGTTCAAATCCTTCCATCCCAGCCAATCAATTGCCCGGCTAGACCGGGTTTTTTTATAGGAAAAATTTGGGGTGATCCTGCATTAAGCAAGATCACCCCTTTGTTATTTAACGCTGGTTTATTGGTTTTTACATGCCTCAAAGAGCTCTTTGGCGGCGTCGCCTGCGGCGTCCGCAAAGTCTTCGTTGTTGGAGGCGAAGATGATGCCTCGAGAGCTATTGATCAAGATGCGGGGCTCCTGTGGGCTATGGGTCGCATGCTCAAGGACAGCCTTGAGATCTCCTCCCTGAGCGCCCACTCCGGGGATCAGGAAGAGCCTTTCCGGCATCGCTTCGCGCATCATCTTCAGGTCGTTAACCTGAGTGGCTCCGACCACTGCGCCAAAGCGCTCAATCGGATAATCTGCCAGCCAAGCGGGCACAGCGTCTTTGAGATGATGGCGGTGGAAGAAGTCGTCGGCTGAGGGGTTTGACGTGAGCGCCAGAGCAAAGCCAAAGCTGTTTTCAATCTCCAAAAGCGGTTTTACGACATCAGCGCCCATGAGGGGATTGATGGTGATCGCGTCCACTTTCAGTTCTTTGAAGAAAGCGCTTACATAATTTGCCATAGTCGAGCCGATATCGCCAACCTTGCAATCCAAGATCACGGGGATTTCCTGTGGAATGCTTACAATGCTGTCGTAGAGGGCGGTCAAGCCCCGAAGGCCATCTGCCAGATAAAATGCCAGATTCGGTTTGTATGCCGTGGCATAGTCCTGAGTCTTCAGAATGATGGCTTCATTGAAGTCCCGAATGGGATTTGCGGAGCTCATCACGCATTTTGGCAGGCGATCAAGCTGGGAATCCAGCCCGATGCAGACATGGCTGCCGAGTTTCTTGACACGATCTTGATATTTAAGCCAAAACGATTTTGACACTGTCTTCTCCATCAATATCTTCGAGGGCTACTTTGATGATTTCTTCTTTTGAGGTGGGCACGTTTTTGCCCACATAATCTGCTTTGATGGGCAATTCGCGATGTCCGCGATCGATCAGGACTGCCAGTTGGATGTGTTTTGGGCGTCCAAAATCCATGAGGGCATCGATGGCAGCACGCACTGTTCTGCCGGTGAAGAGCACATCGTCTACCAGGACCACGATCGCGTCTTCGATCTCAAAATCCAATTGCGATCCCTTGATCACGGGTTGGTGAGCAATGGTGGATAGATCGTCCCGGTACAAAGTGATATCCAAGATACCAACCGGGATTTCCTGATTTGAGATCAATCTCAAATAATCCGAGAGGCGATTCGCAATCGGCACACCACGGGAGCGGATGCCGACCAAGCGGATCTTCTCCAAGCCACGGTTTTGTTCGATAATCTCGTGTGCCATACGCTGAAGGCTGCGCTCCATCTGAGCGCTGTCCATGATCTGACTTTTTGTCTTCATAAATCTCTCCTTAGTCTGCTTTGACTATTGCCAAGGTGTCGCCTTTGCTGACGTTTGCGCCGGATGAAAGCGGAGTCGCGGATACTGTTCCGTCCACCGGGGAGGGGATGTTGTTATACATCTTCATAGCTTCGAGCACGAGCAGGGTCTCGCCGCGCTTGATCTTTTCGCCCACTTGCTTTTCATATTTGATCAGCATTCCGGGCATGGGAGCGGCGATCTTTTCACCATCCGCAGTTGCCGGAGCGGCAGCAGGAGCAGGGGCTTTAGCAGGAGCCGGACTTGCGGCTTGTGGAGCCGGAGCTGGTGCAGGGGCAGCATCTGCGGGTCTTGGAGCGGGGGCAGCCGGACGACTGGAGACTATCCGGGGACTTCCACCTTTTTCGGCAACTTCCACCTTGAAATAGCTTCCGTCGATAAAGACGTCAAATTCTCTGGCATCTTCCGGTTTTGCGGGCGCTTCAGGCTTTTCAACTAGTTTGCCGGCGAGGGCTTTTTTGATCAGCTCATCCTGTGCCTTCACCTCTTCCATGGAAGTGGCTTTCATCTCTTCCGGCATGGGGTCCATGCCATATTTGATGCGCAGGAATTTCTTGCCGGTCACGTTGTATAGCGCTACGATCAATTGGTCATCAAGATCTCGGGCGAGTCCTTCGGTCTCTTTCTTGACGTCTTCCAAAGCAGGAGGGATCACGTCTCCGGGGCGCACTGTGATGGGAGTCTCGCCTTTGGGATACCCCTTAAGCGCTCTGGCTTGCAGTTCTTTGTCCATGGGCAAAGTGGTCTTGCCATAGAGGCCATAGCAGAGGTCTTTGACTTGCTCGGTGATGCGGGCATATTCACCGGGTTTTTCATCGAAGAGGGCGTTGTTTACGCTTTGGATGCCCACGATCTGACTTGTGGGAGTCACCAGCGGGATCTGACCCAGGTCTTTGCGGACTTTGGGGATTTCCTCAAAAACATCGTCCAGCTTATCTAGGGCGTCCATTTGCTTGAGTTGATTGACCAAGTTTGAGAGCATCCCGCCCGGGGTTTGGTGGATGATGACGTCTGTGTCGATGATTGAGTATTTTGTGCTGTTTGCAAATTGCAGGTATTTTGGGATGTCCTTTTCCATCTCTTTGCCGATCTTATTGAGCAGATTGATGTCCATTCCGGTGTCGCGGTTTGTTCCCAAAAGTGAGATGATCAGGGGTTCGACTCCGGGATGGGAAGTGCGATATGCATAAGGTCCCATGCAGGTGTCGATGATATCCACTCCGGCTTCGATGGCTTTGAACAAGGAGAGATCTCCCATTCCTGAGGTGAAGTGCGTGTGGAGGTGGATCGGTGCTTTAACGTTTGCTTTGAGGGCTTGCACAAGGTTGTAGGCATCATACGGAGCGATCAGCCCTGCCATATCCTTTATGCAGATGCTGTCGGCACCCATATTTTCGAGTTGTTTGGCTTTTTGGACGTAATAGTCGACGTTGTAGATGTCTCCGCCCATTCTTTGCTCAGTGAGCGAATAGCAGATGCTGCCTTGGAAGTGTTTTTTGTTCTTTTGCACGATCTTCACGGCGGTTTCAAAATTGCGGAAGTCATTGAGGGCATCAAAGATCCGGAAGATATCTATGCCGTTGTCGCAGGCGCGCTGCACAAAGGCTTCCACCACGTCGTCGGCGTAGTTTTGATATCCCACTAGGTTTTGCCCTCTGAGGAGCATGGAGAAGGGGGTCTTTTTGATGTGTTTTTTCAGAGTGCGGATGCGCTCCCAAGGGTCTTCTCCGAGAAAGCGGTGCATGGCGTCAAAAGTGGCTCCGCCCCATACTTCCATGGAGTAGTAGCCTACTTGGTCCATAAGCTCCGCTACATGCAAGAGATCTTCGGTCCTGCCTCTGGTGGCAAAGAGCGATTGATGTCCATCGCGAAAACTGAGGTCTTGTATCTTGATTGGATTTGCGGCTTTGGGTCTGTCATCCGCATATTGCATCTTGGTCATTTCGAGGATGCCGTGCTTATCCATTGTTTCTCCTTTTATCTGCTTCTTTTTATTATTCTTCTTTGACAAATGTCGCGGTATTGCATGGTTGAGCTGCGGCCATATGCCGCCCATGGATGGGAGGGATTCCCGGGGATGGGGGCTTGATAGCCGGGTGCACTATTCTCTGAGGAGATCAGCGCCAAAACAGCTGAGATAGCGGCAAGTTCACGTTTGTCTTTGTGCATATTCTTCTATCCTTAGGCTGGGATGTTGCCGTGTTTTTTGGGTGGCAAGCTTTCGCTCTTGGTGCTCAGGATTTCCAGAGCATCCACCAGGCGTTTTCTGGTCTCAGACGGCAAAATCACTGCGTCCACATAGCCCCGTGATGCTGCCACGTAGGGGTTGTTGAAGCGCTCTTCATAATCTGCGATCAGCTCATTACGCTTTGTGGCTTGGTCTTCTGCTGCGGCGATTTCCTTGCGGAAGATGATGTTTGCCGCTCCCTGCGCGCCCATCACGGCGATCTCGGCAGATGGCCAAGCAAAGACCATGTCCGCGCCCAAGTGACGTGAACTCATGGCGATATAGCTGCCGCCGTAGTCCTTGCGGGTGACCACTGTCAGTTTTGGCACGGTGGCTTCCGAATAGCACCACAAAAGTTTGGCGCCATGACGGATGATTCCGCTGTGCTCCTGATGTGTGCCGGGTAGATATCCCGGGACGTCTACGAACGTGATCAGCGGGATATTGAAGGAATCGCAAAAGCGGATGAAGCGAGTCGCTTTGTCTGATGCGTCGATGTCCAGACATCCTGCGAGCACCATGGGCTGGTTTGCCACGATACCGACGCTGCGGCCATTTAAGCGGGCAAAGCCTACGATGATGTTCTGAGCATAAAAGAGATGGGGCTCAAAAAAGATGCCGTCATCCACTACGCGCTTGATCACATCGCGCATGTCATAGCTCATGCGGGGGTTGTCCGGAATCATGGTGTTTAGCTCTTGGCATTCACGCCAAGGATCGTCGTTGCACTCAGTGCGGGGTGGATCTTCCATGTTGTTTGCCGGCAAAAACGAAAGCAGCATCTTGATCTGCTCGATGGCGTCTTGATCGCTCTCGCATGCAAAATGGGCATTTCCGCTTTTGCTGTTGTGTGCCATGGCTCCACCAAGCTCTTCTTGGTTGGTCACTTCACCGGTGACGGCTTTGATCACGTCCGGTCCGGTGATAAACATAAAACTGGTATTTTTGACCATGAAGACAAAGTCCGTCATGGCGGGTGAATATACAGCGCCTCCGGCGCAAGGACCCATGATCGCGGTGAGCTGAGGGATCACGCCGCTGGCACGGGAGTTCCTGAAAAAGATGTCTCCATATCCCTTTAGGGCGTCGACACCTTCTTGGATGCGGGCTCCACCGGAGTCGTTTATCCCCACGCAAGGGACTCCGCTCTTCAGAGCCATGTCCATCACTTTGCAGATCTTGGCAGCATGCATCTCTCCCAAAGAGCCTCCGCGGGCAGTGAAATCCTGCGAAAAGGCAAAGACAGGACGTCCATTTACCAAGCCGTGACCGGTGATAACCCCATCCGAAGGGATGTCGATATCTTGCATGCCAAAATTGTCACAACGATGCTTAACAAACATGTCCAGCTCACGAAAGCTGCCCGGATCAAACAAGAGATCCAAGCGTTCGCGGGCGGTGAGTTTTCCGGCAGATTTTTGTTTGGCGATCGCTTTGTCGCCACCCATCTGCGTAATCTTCTTTTCTCGTTCCAGAAGGCTTTGGATATTTTCCTGTGTAGTGTGCATTTATACCTCGTTTTTTGTTCTTTTAAATCATTAAAGTCTGTTTAGCGACATAGCCGGGAAAGGCATGGCTCTGTCAATGAAAATCGTTCCAAACTTAGCTATTTAGTGGTTTATCAAAGCCGACGATATGCGGATTCAAACTCAAGCAGCCTATGCTCGGCATCGGGTCTTGGAAGATTTAATGGGCCCCTGCAGCTGATCTTGTGATCTTGGACACAAACAAGCTGCTGCCTGAGCCGCTGAGATGGAAGAAAATCCACTCTCCGAGTGCCACGTTTGCCCGATTATCTCTTGACAAGTTGCCGGCTCAAGCTGATGTAGCAAGATATATAAAGGAGTATCTTATGAAAACACAGCTGATAGCACTTTTTATCTTGTTTGCATTGAGCGCTACATCCTGCATCATCATCGAAGAAGAAATGCCACAGCATAATGCAGAAATCCGCATCACGGAAGCGTTCTCATATGGAAGCCTGATATTATCGACGGGAACAGCAAGCTTGGATCTTCGCGGAATCCCCTCGGATATGGTGGATCTCCTGATCACATACAAAGAACATGAGCCTTCCGATGCCGTATTATCACTCACACGAAGAGGGATCGAGACCGAGACTAAGTCCGGCAAGAACGTGCTCATCACATCCATAAGCGGAACCGTCCCGGAAAATCTGGATATCTTTGTGAATACAGGGACAGGCGCGGTCAATCTCAAATCAATCTACCATAGTGCCACGATTGAAGTTAAAAGCGGGACAGGAGCGGTGGACATGTCTGATATTCAGTCAGTGAAGCGTGTGAAGGTAAACTCAGGCACGGGACGATTCCGGCTCGAAGAAGCAGATATCGATGAGCTGCTTGTTACGACCGGCACTGGAAGCGTCACCTTAATCGGCAGTAAGATCGACTATGCCTCCATCGACACAGGAACGGGAAGTATCCGCTTGGAAAAAACCGCCATTGCAGAGCAAGAGCTACATACTCAAACGGGAAGGATCATCCGGGATAAAGCCTTTTAGCTGATGGCATAAAAGAGTTAGACACTTGCCCAATGCAAACAAAGATGCGGCCGGAGCACAAAAAAAGCGCATCCTGATCGCTCAGAATACGCTTGAAAATGGGGTGGATGATGGGACTCGAACCCACAACGCCCGGAACCACAATCCGGTGCTCTGCCATTGAACTACACCCACCACAGATCTATATGGGGATATCTTTGTATTAGCTGGCACGCCAGAAGGGATTCGAACCCCTGACCCGCAGCTTAGAAGGCTGCTGCTCTATCCTGCTGAGCTACTGGCGCAGTCAATATATAGTGGTAGCGGCGCAGGGATTTGAACCCCGGACCTGCGGATTATGATTCCGACGCTCTAACCAGGCTGAGCTACACCGCCACACTATAAAAAAAACGAGGGTCTCTCGCTTGTCTTGTATAAAGTTTGGTAGCGAGGGGAGGATTCGAACCTCCGACCTTCGGGTTATGAGCCCGACGAGCTACCAGCTGCTCCACCTCGCGTCATTGTTCTACCAAGATTATTCAGCCGAACAATCTGTCAAGAAAAATCTTTGGCAATCCGCTGATGAAGAGGCCTCATGCCGCTGATTTACGTGCTTTTACCCGGTGGCTCACCGAGTCTGATCATCAAGCATCAAAGCTAGTCACTTCAGATAAACCGCCGCAAAACTGTACTGGCATGACCCCACGGAATCCCGCAACACCCCGAGTCTCTCGCAGAACAGAGCCAATCTCCAAAGATAAGCTCAGCTGGAGATCACTTTTTTGT
>Ga0334898_1001484_pt1 | contig 25703 bp, 24 predicted proteins | sample GraSluR3_MG_10_FD_207228 | JGI IMG/M metagenome (GOLD analysis project Ga0334898, IMG submission 207228) | Sludge microbial communities from methane-producing bioreactor in Wageningen University, Netherlands - Granular Sludge_3_08-R3 | ecosystem: Engineered > Bioreactor > Anaerobic >... | reverse complement strand
ATTCAATTGCCTTCGGCGAAAATTTTTGGAGATTTGTCAAGGGTTTTTGATGAAAAAAGTGGAGGTTTTTTAAAAACATGGGATTCAAAGCACTGATTTTTCGGGCTTTGTAATTCCGAGAGACTATACTTTATAAATAGGAGGAACAAAATATGAGTGGAAAAATGAAAGTAGCCGTAATGACAGGCGTTGAAAAAATTGGTTATGAAGAAAGAGCGATACCGGTATGTTCTTCTGATGAAGTGCTAGTAAAAGTTGAATATGTAGGTATATGTGGATCAGACATGCATTATTATGAAACAGGAGCAATCGGTCCTTACGTTGTAGATCCACCATTTGTTTTGGGACATGAAACAGGTGGTACAGTTGTTGAAATTGGCGAAGAAGTGACACACCTCAAAGTGGGCGATCGCGTTGCTTTAGAACCAGGAGTTACTTGCGGCCAATGTGAGTTTTGTAGATCAGGTAGATATAACTTATGTCCAGATGTTGAGTTCTTTGCTACCCCACCATTTGACGGAACATTTCAAGAATATGTAGCGCATAAAGCAAATATGAGTTTTAAATTACCGGAGAATGTTTCCACATTAGCTGGGGCTATGATTGAACCTCTAGCCGTTGGGTTACACGCAGCGAATCTGGGCGAAGCAGAGCTAGGTAAGACAGCGGTAGTTTTAGGAGCAGGAGCTATAGGATTAGTTTCTATGATGGCATTAAAAGCTAAGGGTGTAAATACAGTTTATGTCGTTGATATTATGCCAAAACGATTAGAGAAAGCTATGGATTTAGGAGCAACAGGTGTTATCAATGCAAAAGACGTTGATGCGATTGAAGCTTTATTGAAATTAACGGATGGCAAAGGTGTGGATATTGCTATTGAGACAGCGGGCACAGAGATAACAACGAATCAGGCAATTTATATGGTGAAAAAAGGAGCAAATATTGTTTTAGTAGGATATTCAAGTACTGGTAAGATGAATCTGGAAATGAGTTTTGCACTAGATAAAGAAGTGACGTTTAAAACAGTATTTAGATACCGACATATTTACCCAATGGCCATTGAAGCAGCAGCTTCAGGAAAAGTAGATTTAGAAAATTTGGTAACCAACATTTTTGATTTTGATGATGTGCAATATGCGATGGATACAAGTGTTCATAATAAAGCTGACATTGTCAAAGCGGCAGTGAAGATTGGATAAGAAAGAAGGTGGTTTTTTGATTGGAGGAATAGAAGCTGGTGGAACAAAATATGTGTGTGCTATCGCAGATGAACATTTTAATATTGTTGAACGTATAACGATAGCATCAGAAGATCCGGAAAAAGCCTTGAAACATAGCATCGAGTTTTTTCAAGAATACAAGATTGATAAACTAGGAATCGGAACGTTTGGTCCGGTAGATATTAATCCAAAGAGTAATTCATATGGTACTATTCAAAACACACCCAAGATAAAGTGGCAAAATGTAAATTTGTATCAAATATACAAAGAAGCGCTTGGGGTTCCCGTAACAATAGACACAGACGTGAATGCTGCGGCATTGGGAGAATATCATAATGGATTTGGGATTGGAAAAAAAAGCGTATTGTATATAACCATTGGTACTGGAGTTGGTGCAGGATTGGTTGTTAATGGCAAAACATTCAATGGATTAACACATCCTGAAATGGGACATATTAGTATTCGACAAAGAGAAGATGATAACTTTGAAGGAAGCTGTTCTTTTCATCAATCGTGTTTAGAAGGACTGGTATCCGGACCGGCAATAGAAAAAAGAATGGGAATACAAGGTCAATTGATTGAAGAAGATGCATATGTATGGGACCTTAATGCTGAGTATATAGGCCAAGCATTAGCGAATTACAACTTGATTCTTTCTCCTGAGATTATTTTAATCGGTGGAGGAGTATCTAAGCAAGAGCATATGTTTCCAAAGATAAGAGCAGCATTCAAAAAGTATTTGAATGGATATATTGTTCATGAGAGATTGGAAAACTTAGCTGAATATATTAAGTACCCTAAGTTAGGCCAAGATGCCGGCCTTATTGGATCATTCTATTTGTGATAAAATCAAACAAAATAAGATACCTAAGCAAAATTAGCCACTAGCATTCTTTGGATGAATATTGATGGCTAATTTTTTACACAAAAAAAACAAAATATGATAAAATTTATAGAAAAAAGAATTTGTAAAGGAGGTAAATTAAGTTTGAAGAAAACAATATCCTTTGATATTCAACGGACAGGTTTATGGCTTGATGCTGAGGTGACTTTTGCACAGGTTGGTAATTGGTTTGGACATACGTCGAGAGATTTGAAAATGGATGTGATTGCACCCTTTGAAAATCAAGATAAGAAGTGGCCATGCATTGTATGGATTTGCGGAGGTGCCTGGATACAAATGGATTACCATGCCCATTTACCAAACTTCATTGAGCTTGCTAGATCAGGTTTTGTTATTGCAAGTGTCGAATATCGTGATAGTAATGCAGTGACCTTTCCGGGCCAGCTGGAAGATGTTAAAGCGGCTATCCGATATTTACGGGCTCATGCAGATCGTTATAACATTGATCCTAATCGTATAGGGGTTATGGGTGAATCGGCAGGTGGTCACCTAGCTGCCATGGTTGGAGTTACCGGAGAGAGGGAGGAATTTGACAAAGGTGCCTATTTAGATTATAGTAGCTCAGTTCAAGCAGCTTGTCCATGGTATGTTCCTTCAAGCTTTGACAAGATGATGCATGGGGATGTAGATACTGGATTATTACCGGAGTCCCGATTAATAGGTAAAGATGCATCGAAAAATCCGGATTTAGTACGTTTTGCAAGTCCTATAAGTTATATTTCAAAAAATACACCGCCATTTTTACTTTTACATGGAACACATGACCAAGTTGTTCCCTTTAGTCAAAGCGAGTATTTATATGATGCACTTGAAAAGCATGAAGTGCCGGTTGACTTAATAGCAATCGAAGGGGCGGATCATGCGGATATCCATTTTTTTCAGCCGGAGATTATAGAAATTATTGAGACGTTTTTTAAGAAAAACTTGTAAGTAGAACATTAAAGAAACAAATCAGACAGAAGTTAAGAATCTGTTACGATTTGTTTTTTTTTGTATATTTTTTGTCAATAAAATGCTATAATTCAGAATATGAACAAAAATTATAAACCTTGAGGGAGGTATATCGATGAAAAGTATTAAAACCAAGCTTATTGTCTTTTTTTCCGTTATTTTATTAACAACATCAGGTGTTATTGGTCTAGTTACTGTGGTGGTTGCGGGAAATGCATTAACCCATGAAGCTGAAGAAGGCCTTAAAACTATTGCCCATGATGGTGCGATAATAACAGAGAGTCGTATTCAAACCCAATTGCAGGCATTGCATATGATTGCTGGAATGGAAGATATTGAAAGCATGACATGGTCAAGACAAGAGGATGTCCTAACACGCCAAGTAGCCAATACCGGATTTGAGGCATTAGCTATTATTGATCTTGATGGAAATGCTCAATTTAATGATGGAACAAGATCAGATTTGAGCGACCAAGAACATGTACAACGTGCGCTTGCAGGTGAGGATAGTGTATCGGATGTTATTGTGAGTGAATTATCCGGTGAGTTGGTTTTGATTTATTCAGTACCGATTATCGTTAATGATGAAGTGTTTGGAGCTGTCATGGGGCGTCGAGATGGATTGGCTTTAAGTAACATCACGAATGCGATGGGGTTTGGAGAAAAAGGTTATGCCTATATGATTAATGATGAAGGAACGGTCGTTGCGAATCCAACAATGGAACGCGTGATAAACCGATTCAACCCGATTAATGAAGTTGTGGGCGATGCATCATTACAGTCTGTTGCGAATTTATTTCAAGGAATTTTGACAGAAAAAAGTGGTGTATCAGAATACTTTTTCGGAGGACAGAATATGTATGCCGGTTATGCACCGGTAGAAGGAAGTCAGTGGGTGATTGTGGTTACAGCTAGTACAGATGAAGTATTAGTCGCCTTGCCAATGATGCAAAGGATTATTCTTGCAGTTACAATAGGAATTCTAGCACTTGCCATGATACTAACATTTTTTGTTGCATCAAGTATAGCAAATCCCATAAAAAAATTAGAGGAAAAAGCGCAGGTGATTGCGAATCTTGATATAACAGGAAATATCGATCAAAAATTACTAAGAAATAAAGATGAAGTGGGACGATTAGCAAAATCATTTCAACAGATTATTGATAGTTTACGGGATACAATCTATGAAGTGGTGAAAGCATCGGAACAAGTGGCATCCTCATCAGAAGAATTAACATCATCAGCAGAACAATCGTCAACAGCTATTGAAAGTGTTGCACGGACAGTGGAACAAATCGCAGATGGATCCTCGGAACAGGCAGAAAGTACATCGGATGGATCAAAGCAGGTTGAGCGATTAGGAGAAACCATTCAAGAAAATGAAGACAAAGTTGACACCATGAACCGAGCAACAAGACATGTTGTAGATGTTGTTGCTGAGGGACTTATAACCATGCAAGCATTGATGCAAATTTCAGAGAATAGTTCACTAGAAACAAAACGTGTTCAAGAAGGAATAATAAAAACAAATAGAAGCGCAGAGAAAATTAGTGAAGCGAGTAATGTGATTGCAGCTATTGCCGATCAAACAAATCTTTTAGCCCTTAATGCGGCAATTGAAGCAGCAAGAGCAGGAGAAGCCGGTAAAGGTTTTGCTGTTGTTGCAGAAGAGATTCGCAAGTTGGCGGAACAATCGACAGAGTCGACGAAAAAAATCGATATTATTGTTAGTGAATTACAGTTGAATTCAAAAGATGTTGTAAGTATTATGGAAAAAGTTGCCTCGATTATGAAAGAGGAATCTGAAAAAATTCATGAAAGTAAAGAAAAATACATGACAATCGAATCCTCTATGAAAGATACTGAAAATTGTGTAGAAGTTCTTAACCAGACAAGTCAGCAAATGAAGAATATGCGTGATAGTATGTTAGGCATGATACAAAGTATGGCAGCAATTGCAGAAGAAAATGCGGCTTCAACACAAGATGTATCAGCATCAATGGAAGAACAATCGGCATCAATGGAGGAGATTACAGCCTCAAGTGAAAATTTGGCTTCTTTAGCAGAAGAATTGCAAAATATTGTACTGCGATTTAAAATATAATGACAATAAAAAGTCGGATTGAGGAAGCGTTTTTCCTTAATCCGACTTTTTTGCTTTATTTAATCTTCGTATACGATGACAGCTTCTCGTGTGCTATTAATCCAATCAACTTTACAGTTTAGATTTTCAGCTGCAAAACGGACGGGGACGTAAGTCCTTCCGTTTTGAATTGTCGGAGCCACATCCATTGTTTGAGAGATTCCGTTGACTAGTATATTGGTTCGACCAATCCACATTTCAACAACATTACCTCTCGCACTGAGTGTGATTTTCTGCGCAGTACCTTCCCAACCAACGGTGCCATCCATAGCTTCAACAATAGCACGAATAGGAACCATGGTACGACCGGAGATGATAATAGGTACGGTGCCACGACCGGGGTCGATTTCTTGAAGCGTACCATTTTTTGTAAGGTATGGATTATCCAGTTGTAACATTAAGAAGTTTTTACTTGTCCCTGGTTTATAAGTTGTATTACCAGTTCGTACCGTATAAGTTGCAACTGTTGCCCCTAGTTTTTCTTCAATACCTTGATAGGGATTTGCTTCTTGAAGAACTTCTTTTACGGTATAATAATAGGTTGTGTTTGGGTTAACATTAACATCCGCATATCGTGTACCGGTTAAGTAAAAATCAGTAACGGAAAGACCTAGAACACCGGACTGTGTTGACCTGAATATTCGATAACCAATGGCAGAACCTCTTGATGGCCAACCAATGCGTACGCCGGATTCAAAAACTTCGGGTTGAGAAATGGTGGTACCGGGATTATTTGCAGGTGGCGCCGGTGTCGGAGAACCGGTATTTGCAGATACAGTGACCGATTGGGAGCTGCCAAGTCGCGTATAACCGTTATCTAAGAATAAGCGAAACTCGTATTGACCGGCTTCTTTTGGAGCAGTGACTGAATACTGACCGGAAGTTCCCTTCAAGAATTCATAACTGGTATAGGAACGATCAGCATTTCCGGATTTGTAAAAACCAATCCATGCGGTCGAGTATTCCGGAGCATTTGCATAAGAAGCCGTTATTGTTTGCTCCGGTTGAAATTGAGTGGCATTGACAGATATTGTTGGTGTATATTGAGCGACTTGATAAATAGAGCTTGTTCCGATTTTTGTATATCCATTGTCTTTAAAAAAACGAAATTCATATGAGCCGAGTTCTTTTGGTGCCTCCACAGTGTATTGTCCGTTCGGAAGTTTATTGATATAGGCATAAGACAGATAGGAGCGATCGGCAGCATCGGATTTGTAAAATCCAACCCAGCTATATTCCGTTTGTTGATATCCGCTTGCGTTGATTGTGATTTTGTTTCCGGGTGAATACGAATTAGCGGATAAAAGTGTCGTTAATGAAAGTGTGAATAAACAGATAAATGCAGTGAGTTTAAAGAGTTGTTTAGAAATTTTCATATAATCATCCTTTCCCTTTAGGGTTGATATAAGTAGCGTCGTGCTATATATATTAGTATAATCTGTTTATTACAATGATAGGAAGAATGACATTACTTGTCATTGCCAACCCTTGTCATATGAGAATCAAATATAAAGAATTACAATTTTCCTCTTGACATAATGAGAATGATTGTTATAATAAATATCAACGGATAATAATTATCCGATGCAAGAAGTATATTAATTGAGTTAATAGGAGGAAATAGTATGTCATTAGTAGGAAAAGAAGTACAGCCATTTAAAGCCCAAGCATTTCAAAACGGAAAGTTTTTAACAGTAACAGACGAAGATTTAAAAGGAAAGTGGAGTGTCGTAGCCTTTTACCCGGCAGATTTTACCTTTGTATGCCCAACAGAACTTGAAGATTTACAAAACAATTATGCGGCTCTAAAAGAGTTAGGTGTTGAAATATATTCGGTCTCAACAGACACACATTTTGTGCATAAGGCATGGCATGATACATCCGAAGCCATCAAGAAAATAGAGTATGTTATGATAGGGGACCCATCACATGTCCTTTCAAGAAATTTTGATGTATTGATTGAAGAAGATGGCGTAGCAGATCGTGGGACCTTTATTATTGATCCGGATGGAATCATTCAAGCCGTTGAGATCAATGCAGGAAATATCGGACGTGATGCATCGGCATTATTTGATAAAATTAAGGCGGCTCAATATGTAAGAAAGCATCCGAATGAAGTATGCCCCGCAAAATGGAAAGAAGGCACAGATACACTTAAACCCGGACTTGACCTTGTAGGAAAGATTTAAAGAGGTGTTCATATGCTACTAGATGCAGATATTAAACAAGAACTTGAACAATACCTGGGTATGTTGGAAAGCGATATTAATATCCAACAAAGCTTAGGCCAAGATCAAGTATCTAAAGATATGGCTGCACTTGTAGATGAGCTTGCACAGATGTCATCTCAAATTCATGTTGAAGAAGGCGCCCTTGAACGTACACCGAGTTTTAGTGTAAATCGTCAAGGCCAAGATACCGGCATTGTTTTTGCCGGTATTCCTTTAGGCCATGAATTCACATCGCTAGTGTTAGCTCTACTACAGGTGAGCGGAAGAGCCCCAAAGATTGATCAGAGTTTAGTTGATCAAATTCAGGCAATTAAAGGCAAGTATATTTTTGAAACATATGTAAGTTTGAGTTGTCATAATTGCCCCGATGTTGTTCAAGCATTGAATATTATGAGCGTTCTTAATCCAAATATTCGTCATACCATGATTGATGGTGCTGTGTTTAAAAAAGAAGTTGAAGAAAAAGAGATTATGGCAGTACCGGCGGTTTATCTCAATGGCGAATTTCTTGAAAGTGGGCGCATGGAAATCGAAGATTTACTCAAACTTATTGGTGAATCAACAGAAGAAAGGCCGGAGATAAGCGAAGAACCTTACGATGTTTTTGTCATTGGTGGAGGACCGGCAGGTGTCAGTTCAGCAATATATGCTGCACGAAAAGGAATCCGTGTTGGATTACTGGCTGAACGCATTGGAGGTCAAGTATTGGATACGATGGGAATTGAAAATTTAATCTCTGTTCCATATACGGAAGGGCCTAAGCTTGTAAATAACTTAAATGAACATCTTAAGAACTATGATATGGATGTGATTTTAAAACAGCGCGTCAAAGAAGTTCGGCGAAGTGAACTTATAGAAATTGAATTAGAAAATGGTTCTGTTGTAAAGAGTAGAACAGCAATTATTGCAACCGGTGCACGCTGGAGAAATGTCAATGTTCCTGGTGAACAAGAATTTAAGAACAAAGGTGTGGCTTATTGTCCTCATTGTGATGGACCCTTTTATGAAGGAAAAGATGTTGCGGTAATTGGCGGTGGAAATTCAGGGATTGAAGCTGCAATTGATTTAGCGGGAATTGCTAAGCATGTTACTGTTTTAGAGTTTTTGCCGGAACTCAAAGCGGATTCAGTGCTTCAAAAACGACTCTATAGCTTGTCCAATGTCACTGTCTTAACAAATGTTGAAACAGAAGCCATTACCGGTGATACAAAAGTGACTGGGATTGACTTCATGGACAGGGATACAAAAGAATCGGAACATGTGGAGTTAGACGGTGTGTTTGTACAAATCGGTCTGGTTCCCAATACAGAATGGGTTGGTAAAACAATTGCTAAAAATCACTTTGGTGAAATTATAACGGATGCCCACGGAACAACATCCCTAGAAGGTGTTTTTGCAGCAGGTGATTGTACAAATAGCGCCTATAAGCAAATTGTCATATCCATGGGATCAGGAGCGACAGCAGCATTAGGCGCATTTGACTATCTCATGCGTCACTAATATTAACTTAAAGGCAAGAGAGAAGGTTGACGACAGGTGCTCTTTAGTTCATAGTGTTTTCCTTCCATTGATGCATCTTGAAAACCGTGCATTATATCTAGAACATGGTAGGTCATTTCTGAATGCGCTCGATGCTGTTTTCCGGAACGAATCGCATAAGCCATATCTGACACACCTAATCCTCGGCTATTCTCAGTATAACCATGGCTAAGGGGAACCTCTTGCCAATCATTTTGGCCTAAGCGGTTGATTTTGACGGGGCCACCAAAAGTATTGGGGTCAGGTACGCTAATGCTACCCTCAGTCCCGTAAATCTCAATCCTAGGTAGGCTGGATTGCCATACATCAAAGCTTGTAATAATGGATCCGATAGCACCGTTTTCAAAATCTAAGACACCAACAATATGGGTCGGTACCTCAACCTTGATTTTTGTTCCATACTTTGCTTCACTTGTAATAAGACGTTCATCAAATGTTTTCCCGACAGACCCAGTGACTCTTTTTACAGGTCCCATTAATGCGATAAGTGCGGTAAGGTAATAAGGTCCCATATCTAGCATTGGACCGCCACCTTCTTTATAATAAAATTCCGGGTCAGGATGCCAGTTTTCATGCCCGTGACAAGTCATAAAAGCTGTTGCAGCAATGGGCTTACCAATCCAACCATCATCGATTAATTTACGACAGGTTTGAATGCCGCCTCCTAAGAAGGTATCAGGAGCTCCGCCAACGAGTAAGCCTTTTTCTTTAGCAGAAGCTAATACTTTTTTAGCATCTTCACGACGAATGGATAAGGGTTTTTCAATATAAACATGCTTACCGGCTTCTAAGGCTAAGAGGGAAACATCTGCATGCGCCTTTGGAATGGTTAGATTAACAACGATTTCGATTTCTGAGTCGGCTAAGAGTTCATCAACAGAGCAAGCCTTTGCAATCCCATATTTTTTCGCCTGTAATTGCGCTCTTTCTAATATCATATCAGAACAAGCCGTTACTTCTATATTATCAAATTTTGTGGATAGATTTTCGAGATAAATACTACTGATATTTCCACATCCTATAATACCTACTTTAACTTTTTCCATATAGATCTCCTTTTAAAACATTTTCGCTTCATTTTCATAGATGGATCGATCTAGTTTTTCTTCTCGTGCAATAGATTTGCTTTCTGCAGCCCATAGGAAGCCTCTTCGCATTAATTCCTTAACTTGGTCGATTTCCATAATGTCTGCGTGATGACCTAATGAATTATAAAAGACGCGTCCGAGTCCCCAACGTTTTGTCCAAACGACAGGCATATCAACACAACCATTAGCTGAATGATACCAATTTACCGTTGGAAAACGTGTTGAGGCGAGTACTTCAATAGCGGGATCGACGTGTAAATAATATTGTTCAGTGCACACTGTGAAATCTTCAATCCCCTCAGTTATGGGGCTTGAACTTTGTTTCATGTTAATTGTGTGTTCAACGTTATCACCACCTGGATGAGACACCCAGTTGCCACCTGTCATAAATTGCCATCCGACACTGTTTCTAAAAGCATCACACATACCGCCATGACAACCGGCAATACCGACACCACTAGCAACAGCTTCAATAACGGCTTTTTCCTGTTCAGCAGTGATTTGACCCATGGTCCAAATAGGGATCATTAAATCAAGTGCATTCATTTTTTCAGGATCTAAGAAGGCATCTATAGTATCTGATATTTCTACATTAAAATGTTCTGTTTCAAGAATTTCTTTGAAGATGAGTGCCAGTTGACTCGGTTCATGACCATCCCAACCACCCCATACAATTAATGCGTTTTTTTTCATATAACCTCCTGTTTGATTTCAATATATTGCTTGATTGTTTTGTTATATATAAATATTATGCTATAATTTAAAGGAATTCAATAAAAGAAATTATTATATACTTCACAATATTATCTGATTTTGATAAAATGTAAACATATTAAAAAGGGAGAAAATAATGGAACTTACGCAATTAAATAAAATTAATCCGCATATTATCTCAAATATCTATATTAATGAATTAAATGCTATATCAAAAGGAAAAAGTTATGGACAACGTCTTGTGGATAAGTATGAGTTGGAATTCATGTTATGGGGGAATGGGTATATTCTTGTCGACGGTATTAAGCACAAAGTATCGCAAGGAGATATTTTTTTTAAACAGCCGGGAATGATTAACGAAGGAATTGGGTCATACCATTGTTATTATCTAATCTTTGATATGTTTCATAATGAAGAAGCTTATAGATTAAAAGAATTCCCCGTCGTCATGAATATGAGACAATGGAGTCGATGTGAAATGTTATTTTCAAATATATATAAAGAATACATTTTAAACGGCAATACAAACCAGTTTATCTTAAAATCATATCTTATGGAAATATTAAGGATGGTTTATGAAGAGTGGAAGGCAGAAAATTGGATGATGAACACCAGTCAATCGATTCGAAATAATTATCCCAGGATCAAAAAAATACAAACTCATATTCTAGAACATATTACACAGACCTTTACATTAGAAGAGCTTGCTGAGCTTGGGGGACTGAGTCGTAATTTTTTTTGTAGAATCTTTAAAGAAATAAGTGGTGAATCACCCATTAACTTTATTAATAGAAACAAAATTAATAGGGCCAAAAAAATGTTGATTGAAACGAATATGAATGTTAATGAAATTGCCTATAATTGTGGCTTTGAGAATATTACGTATTTTTATACGCTCTTTAAAAAACATGAAGAAACGACTCCCTTAGAATTTCGAAGCAGACATATGTTTCATGTAAATTCGTAATGGAATATGATATAATAATGAAGTGGATTACTATATAAAAGTGACATAGAAAAGGAGATAAATGTGGATAAAGTCAAGATAGCAATCGTTGGATGTGGATGGTTTGCAAATTTTCACCTAGACAATCTATTAAAAATGGAAAATGTGGATGTCGTGGCATTTGCCAGTGGTAATAGAGAAAAATTAGAAGCGATTGGGAAACGAGTGCCAAGTGCACGACTTTATGAAAACCATCAGTTGATGTATGAGAATGAGGAAAAGATTGATGGTGTATTCGTATGTATTACTCCAAATCGTCATGAGAGTGTTGAACGATTAGCGGCTTCTTATGGAATACATGTCTACGTTGAAAAACCCATTGAAGTATCTCTAGAAAGGGCTCGTGAGACAGCACGTATTATTCAAGAAACAGGCATAATTACCAGCGTCGGTTATCAAGAACGATATAATGCAGAAGTGGAGTTCTTAAAAAAACATCTTCAAACAAAGAAAATCGGGTTGGTACATGGAAAATGGATTGGTAGTATGCCGGGTGTTTATTGGTGGCGTCAAAAAGAAATGTCTGGAGGACAAATCGTTGAACAAGCGACGCATATATTTGATATGTTACGATATTTATTTGGTGAAATTGATACGGTATATTGTGTTGCTGTCAAAGGCTTAGTCGAAGATGTTGAAAACTATGATATTGAAGATGCATCAGCAACAACACTAACCTTCTCATCAGGAATTGTTGCAACGATTTCCACGGCGTGCTACGGTGATGAAATTATGGACTATGATGGTGTTGGATTTCAAATTATTTGTTCGGATGAAGTCATTGATTATCGATGGAATCAAGATATTTCTTATAAAAAATCAAAATTAAGTGCTTGCAGAGTTTTTGATCAAGATGCACATGAACAAGCCGCAAAAGCTTTTATTCAAGCGATTCAAACAAAGGATGCTTCCCTTATTAAGTCAAATTATAGTGATGGATTAAAAACCCTCGAAGTGACATTAGCTGCAAATGAATCGTTAGCAAGCCATAAACCAATAAAATTATCGAAAAAATAGGGTGGTGTGGCAATGAATATAGCAAAAGTAATGAAAGCAATGATTGGCTATTATTCCGGTGATATAAAACGGATTAATCATTTTGTGAAAGTCTATGGTTATGCGAAAACTATTGGTGAATTAGAGGGTATTGATGAGTTGACTCAGGAAATTCTTGAGATTGCAGCCATCACCCATGATATAGGAATCAAAGTGAGCGAAGAAAAGTATCAAAGTGCATCGGGACATTATCAACAAATTGAAGGCCCGCTTGAAGCGCAAAAATTACTAAGCAAATTGGAAGTAGATGAAGCGACAATTGACCGATGTTGTTGGCTCATAGCTCATCACCACACCTATAATGCGATTCAAGAAATAGATCATCAAATTTTGGTCGAGGCAGATTTTCTTGTAAATATTCATGAAAGTGAAATGGGAGAAGATGCCATAAGAAACGTTAAGAATACTATTTTTAAAACAGATACAGGTAAATATTTTTTGGAGAATCTTTTTTTATGCTAAAGTAAAGGTTCTTAAAAAAGGAAGATGATAAGATGCAGAATGATAATCTGAATATGACCTATCAGACCATGTATAATCAAGCTATTGTGGAAATACAAGAGGGAAGAGTTCAGATTGATCATCGAATCGACGACTCGAGAGACAAGCGGTTCGGCATAACGCTCTTGATTCGGCCTTCTTTTGAAGTACGACAACAAATAAGCGGTTTTTTATCACGAATCAAAGCAATCGAACCTGAACAATATTACTATCCGTCATCAGATATGCATATTACCGTATTATCTATTGTCTCCTGTTTTGAGGGCTTTGATTTGGATCAAGTAGATGTAGATGCGGTCAAAGAAATTCTTAGGACATGTCTTAGGGATATTTCAAGTTTTAATATATTTTTTCGGGGTATAACCGCATCACCTTCTTGTATATTAGTTCAAGGATTTCCTGAACAAGAGGAATTAGAAAAAATCCGGCATCGTCTAAGAAGCGCATTTTCGCAATCAGAGCTTAAACTGTCCATTGATCGAAGGTATAAATTGACAACAGCACACGCAACAGTTATACGATTAAAAAAACCATTGCGTGACAGTGAAGTCTTCTTAAAAATGATTGAATACTACAGAGATATTGACTTCGGTCAGTCAAGAGTCGGGCAAATGGAGCTTGTCTTTAATGACTGGTATCAAAGAGAAGACCGATGTCAAAGGCTAGAATTATATACCTTGTCGTGAGCGAACAAACCGAGCAACCTGTTGAAGTTTATCGGCGCTATGCTTAAAGAAGATCTTATAGGATTCACAAAAATAATTGTCGTATAAGTCTTGGTCGGATTTTGAATGTGTATCAGCAAACATTTCTTTATGACGCCTGCAACCGCTCCGGCAGAGTTGGTAATAGGGACAAGCGTCACATTCTTCAGCATGTTTGCTGCCACTAGATACAAAATTATGGGCAAGAGCACCAGTGATCATGCTTTCTAGAGAATCGGTGTTGATATTACCCAGTTTCCACTGGTCGAGGACATAAAAGTCACATGGATAGACAGAACCATCGGCTTCTATAACTGGGTTGACGCTACAAAATCCATTCATATCACAGCTTTCCGGAGGCATGCCTAATAGCATTTGAACATAATTATCAAAGAGGCGAATACTTACGTGTTCGCCATTTGTTATGTCTTGATACCATAAATCAAAGAGTTGAACAAGAAAATTGCCGTATTCTTCAGGTGTAATATTAAAGGCTTGAAGCTTGGAATCATTGAAGTCACTAATACACGGAATAAATTGAAGATATTGATATCCTTGAGATTTAAAATAACGATATATTTTTTGAACATGGCGGACGGTGTTTTTAGTAACCACGGTCAAAATATTAAAGTCAACCTTATACTTTGTCATCAAACGGGCAGCTTGATCAACGGATTTAAAGCTTCCACCTTTCTTGGCGTCGATTCGATTAAGATCATGCATATCCTTGGGACCATCTAGGGACAAACCAACAAGGAAATTGTTTTGGTGCAAGAAAGCACAAAATTCATCGTTGAGAAGGGTTCCGTTGGTTTGTATGGCATAGTGAATGGTTTGGGTTGAGATATGTTGATTGACAGTTTTAACAAATTTTTTGAAATAGTCCAACCCAATGAGCGTCGGTTCACCACCTTGGAATGCAAAAGTGATGTGGTCAGTGGCGCTATCAAGTGCTTTTATAATAAGAGCTTCCATTGTCGACGCATGCATAAAACCGAAGCTCTCATGGTCGCGATTGGCAGCAACGTCGTAGTAAAAGCAGTATTTGCAAGCTAAATTGCAATTTGAGGATGAAGGTTTTATAAGTAATGAGATGTTTTTTAACATGTGAATTTGATTCCTTTCATATGGAAAAAGCTTCAGAGACTCCTTAATAATTATTTTGCAAAAAATCCGAATCCACCTTTTCCATTTCGTTTTACGGCATACATAGATGAATCCGCATTTTTTAACAGGCTTTCACTATCTTCTCCATTTTCTGGATAAATAGCAATACCAATAGAAGCATTGGTGGTACAATTAACTGAACCGATATGCATTAATTCGTTTAACGATTGAAGAATTTTGTTGACAAGATGGTCGAGATTTTTTTTGTCGTCCATGTTACGAAGAATAATCGTAAACTCATCGCCACCCATTCGTGCCACGGTGTCGGATTTTCGAATACTGTGTAGCAATCGATTTCCTGCGATAATCAAGACTTCATCGCCAACATCATGACCATATTGATCGTTAATATCTTTAAAACCATCTAAATCAATAAAAAGAAGGGCAAACGATTTTTTGTCGCGTTTATTTTCTGCAATGATTTGCTCTAACCGTTCAAAAAATAATCGGCGATTGGGTAGACCGGTTAATTTATCATAGTTCGCAGATTTTTCTAATTGAAGTTCTAGTTTTTTACGCTCCGTAATATCCATAGCTGAACCTACGATATAAGACACATCATTATCTTCGATAATAGGTGTTAAAGTTGTAGACCAAATGTAATTACCCCCAGGTAAATCCAAGGTTTCTTCGTAAGTTATACTTTTTCGAGCATCAACACATGCTTGGTAATTTTTCGATACGATATCGCCCAACTTTTTTCCAAGTAATTCCTGGGGTGTTTTATTCATTATATGATTAAGAAGAATGCCTGTTTTATTTTGATGGGCTAGATTATTTCGAATATAGATAAAATCTCCATTATCTAAAACTTTCATTAGAAACATAGCGTCTTGTGTACCGTTAAAGACTTTTTCATATTCTTTCGTTAATCGTGACATCTCTTTTTCTGTTTCTTTTAAATCAGTGATATCCACATGAGCGCCTAGCATACGAATCGCTTTTCCGCTTTCATCTCGGATAGCCAGACCTCTACATCGAATCCATACTGTAGAACCATTTTTGTGTTTGTATCGTACAATTTGATCGTAGGGATAACTTGGATCACTACAATGTTTATTAAAATTCTCTGTAGCTAGCTTCAAATCTTCTTGAAAAATAATATCTTGCCATTCATTTGCTTGATGTTTTTTTTCGTCCGGATCATATCCGAGAGTTTGCCAAAATTTTGGACTCATCCATTCGTTTTGAGGATTTTCTAAATCCCAATACCAAATCCCATCCAGAGAACCAGACTGAATAAATTCAAAAATACGTGTGTCGCTATTCATTAAATCGTACAATTCACTTTTTAGATAATTTTCTTTCATAATAACAAAGTCCTCTTTTCGCAGATAACGTAGTACAAATAAATGGTATCCATTACTGTAAAGTATATGATACTTTTAGTATTATTTCAATGTAAAAGGAAATAAATCCTAAAAGCCTAGTTATTTTGCGTAAAATTGTTTGCAAAGCAAGATATATAAAAAAAGTAACAATAATCATGTATTCGTAAGAAGATACAATGCTTATAATAATGATATCTTATAATAAAAAGGAGAAGAGATATTATGAAAAAAGCACTAAGTATTTTATTAGTCATGGTATTAATTGCAGGGTTATCTGCAGGATGCCAAAACAATGAAACATCGAATTCAGGGGAGACATCAGCAGCTAATGGAGGTGAGATTTCTAATGAAGCGGCTACAGATGAAGCAACAGATGCAACAGCGGGGGATACAGAAGAATCAACATTAACAGTAGCAGCAATTGAGACAGCATATGGAGCACAGATGTGGACAGATGTTGCAGCGGCTTTTGAGAGTGTGCATCCAGGTGTAAATATTGAGCTTATTGTGGATAAGAATCTTGAAGATGTTATCAGTCCAAGCATGAAGGCTGGAGACTATCCGGATGTTGTTCATTTAGGAGTGGGGCGTCCTGCGGCTTTAACAGAGACATTGATTAAAGAACAAGCCCTTTTAGATATTACAGAGGTATTATCCATGACAATACCTGGTGAAGACATCACGGTATCTGATAAGTTGATTCCGGGATTTACATCAACTCGAATTACCAATCCATATGGCGACGGTCAAACTTATTTGGCACCAATGTTTTATAGTCCTTGCGGATTGTTCTACAATGCAGCATTATTTGAAGAAAAAGGTTGGGACGTTCCAACAACATGGGATGAAATGTGGACACTTGGGGATATGGCCCAAGAAGAGGGAATTGCCTTGTTTACCTATCCGACGACAGGCTATTTTGATGCATTATTCTATGGATTGTTAAATGTAACGGGTGGTCCGGCATTATTTAACGCAGCTATGACCTATGAAGAAGGTATTTGGACAACCGACGAAGCGCAAAAAGCCTTTGATATCGTTGAAAAATTGGCTGCTTATACAGAAGCAACTACACCTGCAAATGCCAATAATGAAAACTATTTAAAAAATCAACAACTCATTTTAGATAATGAAGCCTTGTTTATGCCTAACGGTACTTGGGTTATCGGAGAAATGGCGGATGCACCAAGAGTAGAAGACTTTGAGTGGGGCTTTACAGCTTTACCGGCACTTGATGCAAATTCAGATCAATATTCCTATACATTTTTTGAACAGGCATGGGTTCCGGCAGCAGCAAAAAATCCTGATCTAGCTAAAGAATTTATTAGCTTCTTATATTCGGACCAAGCGGCAGCGATATTTGCGAACAGTAACGCAGTACAACCTATTTTTGATATGACAGAATATCTTTCTGGTGAAAACCAACTTTTCTATAGTGTTTATAATGATGGAGCAAAAGCTGCTATGGGTAACTTTGCGACAACAGAACCTGTAGAAGGGGTTAATATGGCTGACTCTTTATTTGGAACAGTTGACAGTTTAGTAACTGGTGACAAGACTCGAGATGAATGGGTTTCAAGTGTTATCCAAGCAAGTGAACGACTTCGAGAAGCCTTGAAATAATTAAAATTGATCGAATGAAAAATGTAAGGAGATCTTTAGACAAATGAAAAACGGAAAAAGCAGTCGGTTATTTATTACATGTTGTCTTTCTCCTGCAGTGATTTTATTTATCGTTTTTATGGTTATACCTACAATAAACGTATTCAAAATGTCGCTGTTTAAATGGGGAGGCTTTTCGCCAAACAAAGAATTTGTTGGATTAAATAACTTTAGAATTCTTTTTGAAGACCAACGGTTCTATCAATCGTTTCAAAATACATTGTTATTATTAATTCTCGTAACACTCATTACCTTTGTATTCGCGATATTGTTTGCGGCAATCCTTACCCAGGAGAAAATTAAAGGGGCGAATATCTTTAGAATTGTATTTTACATCCCGAATATATTATCTGTTGTAGTCATTGCAGCTATTTTCAGTGCCGTATATGACCCTAAAAATGGTATACTCAACAGTTTCATTCGTTTAATTCGACCTGACCAACCCGATATATTATGGCTAGGCGATCAAAAGATCGTCATCTACAGCTTAGTTGCCGCCATGGTGTGGCAGGCTGTCGGATATTATATGGTTATGTATATCGCAAGTATGTCAAGTATTCCAAAGAGTTTGTATGAATCTGCCGGCATGGAAGGTGCCGGCAAGATTACTCAATTCTTCCAGATAACCTTACCACTCATCTGGACCAATATTCGAACGACACTCACTTTCTTTATTATTAGTTCGATTAACATGAGTTTTCTTTTCGTGCAAGCGATGACATCAGGTGGACCGGATGGAAGTACAGAAGTTTTCTTAAGTTATATGTATAAACAAGCCTATACGAATTCAAGTTATGGATATGGTATGGCGATTGGTGTAGTTATCTTTATCTTCTCTTTCGCTCTATCGGCTGTTATTAGCGCAATCACAAAACGCGAACCGCTTGAATTCTAGGAGGATATTATGAAAAAACAAAAAACAAATTCGTTATATAAAATTTTTATATATGTTGCGCTAATTACCTTGGCGGTCACAATCATTGTTCCTGTAGGTTGGGTGTTTTTAGCTTCAATCAAGGAGAATTCGGAGTTTTATGGTAACCCTTGGGCAATGCCGGCCGGTTTCTATATACAAAACTTTGCGGATGCTTGGAATAAGGCCAATATGGGCAGTTATATGTTGACATCAGTGATTGTTACTTCACTGGCGATACTTATACTCTTGGTCGTTGCCTTACCGGCGTCCTACGTATTAACCCGATTTAACTTCGTGGGTAAGAAGTTTTTTAAGGGGATGTTTATGGCAGGCCTATTCATTAACGTGAACTACATCGTTGTCCCGATTTTCTTAATGTTTGTCGATGGAGACAAGTGGCTGAACGTGACCTTTGGCAATGGATTTTTACTAAATAATATATTTGTGCTAGCCCTTGTATATGCTTCAACAGCCTTGCCTTTTACGATTTACCTCTTATCGGGGTATTTAATAACACTTCCAAAAGACTTCGAAGAAGCGGCCTACGTTGACGGGGCAGGTCATTTTCGAACCATGTGTCAAGTTATCTTGCCCATGGCAAAACCAAGTATTGTTACCGTTATACTCTTTAATTTTTTATCTTTCTGGAACGAATATATTATCTCCATGACCTTGTTAACAAAATCAGGAGGCCCAAGAACCTTGCCGGTAGGTTTGATGAACTTAATGAAGGCGCAAAATGCGGCGGCGCAATACGGGCAGATGTATGCTGGATTGGTTATGGTTATGCTGCCAACATTGATCCTTTATATTTTTGTACAGAAACGATTAACGCAGGGAATGACATTAGGAGGTTTAAAAGGGTAGGATGATAAAAGACGAATATGGAAAAGACCTAGTTAAACGAATTTTTGCATTCTTATGGGTTGGTGTCGGAATAATTTTGGTCATTACAGGACATAAGGATATAGGAGTTCAAGGATTAATGATACAAATGCTTGGTTTGAGTATGCTTTTACTCGCGCTATACGTATATAACAAGCCACATTCAAAATAACGAGGAGTACAAAAAATGAAAGATAACTTAAGAGGAAGACTGACGATACCAACAGATACGGATATTGTCGATGAAACACTACGAATTGTCGATTTTTTAGGGGCAGATGCGGTACGTGACTGTGATGGAACAAAGTTTCCGGAAGAGTTAAATACCATAGATGCCAAACGCTATGCTACCTACTATACAACACGAAAAGATAATGTATGGGCAAAACAAAATCCGGAAGAAGTGCAACAATGCTATATCATGACAAGTTTTTACCTGGCATCAGAAGAAACCTTAGAGATCCCTCTAATGAAAGGGGTCAGTGATGAATTGATGCAAGTCAATGATCGAGATAATCCGAAGCGTTGGTGGGAGGTTATTGACCGAACGACCGGACAAGTTGTTGACGCTAGCCGATGGGACTATAACCATGAGACCGGCCGTGTTGTAATCAATGGGTGTAAAGCCTTTCATGAATATACAGTAAGTTTTTTGGCCTATCTTATCTGGGATCCGGTACACATGTATAACAGCGTGGTTAATGACTGGCAAGATGTTGAGCATCAAATCACTTTTGATGTACGTCAACCCAAAACCCGTGAATATAGTATACAAAGATTAAAGAATTTCTTAGAGGAAAACCCGGATATCGATGTCATACGTTTCACAACTTTCTTCCATCAGTTCACCCTTGTCTTTGATGAGTTAAAGCGAGAAAAATATGTGGATTGGTATGGATATTCTGCATCGGTGAGTCCATATATTTTGGAACAATTTGAGAAAGAAGTTGGCTATCCCTTTAGAGCAGAATACATTATAGACCAAGGATATTATAATAACCAGTATAGAAACCCGTCCAAAGAGTTTATGGATTTTGTGCATTTTCAAGTGAAGGAAGTGACCATTCTCGCCAAAGAATTTGTTGATATTGTTCATGATTATGGCAAGGAAGCCATGATGTTCCTTGGGGACCATTGGATTGGAACAGAGCCTTTTTTAGAAGCCTTTAAAGAGATTGGATTGGATTCTGTAGTCGGAAGTGTCGGTAACGGAAGTACCCTTCGACTCATTAGTGATATTGAAGGGGTTAAATACACAGAAGGACGCTTTTTACCTTACTTTTTCCCGGATACTTTTCATGAAAATGGGGATCCAATAAAAGAAGCCAAAGAAAATTGGGTTACAGCACGCCGAGCCATTCTTAGAAAACCCATTGACCGCATTGGGTATGGCGGCTATCTCAAACTTGCCTTAGAGTTCCCGGACTTTATTGAGTATATCAAGAGTGTAGCTGATGAATTTAGAGTCTTATATGACAATGTTAAAGGAACAACACCATACTGTGTAAAAACCGTAGCTGTTTTAAATGCATGGGGACATATGCGTGCATGGGGAAACCACATGGTACATCATGCCCTATACCAAAAGCAAAATTATAGCTATGCCGGTATTGTTGAAGTGCTAGCAGGTGGACCTTATGATGTACGCTTTATCAGCTTTGATGATGTTAAGCAAGATGCACGTCTTCTAGATGACATTGATGTTATTATCAATGTGGGTGGTGCCGATACAGCCCATAGTGGTGGCGCATATTGGATCGACGAGACAATTATCACACGTATACGACATTTTATTTATCAGGGTGGAGGATTTATTGGTGTTGGAGAGCCAACGGCCCATCAGCATCAAGGACGGTTTTTCCAATTAGCGGATGTTCTTGGCGTCGAAAAAGAAAATGGATTTACGCTAAACTATGATAAATACAATTGGCAAGAGCAAACTCATTTTATTACAAGGGATTGCCAAGGAGAGATCGACTTTGGCCAGGGACAAGCAGATATTTATGCCTTGGAAGATACGACAGTTATTGTTCAAAGAGATTTAGGCGTACAATTGGCAACAAGGGACTTTGGACAAGGACGAGGAGTATATTTTACTGGTTTACCCTACAGTCATCAAAATACCCGTATACTCCATCGGGCAATTCTTTATGCTAGCCATGCAGAAGCTTCTTTAGAACAATGGTATAGCACCAATTGCCATGTTGACGTTCATGCCTATATAAAGAATAATAAATTTTGTGTCGTAAATAATACCTATGAGGCCCAAGAGACCAAGATTTATAGAGGAGATGGAAGTGCATTTGAACTGTCTATGGAAGCCAATGAAATTATTTGGTATAATATCAAAGAATAAGCAGATTTGTCGATAAGAATTCAGTCGTTTAATGAGGGATAAACATGAGTAATCGTACCTACTATTTATCAGATAAAATTGAAGACATAAATTATGGTGAGCTTGTATATGTTGCCCATTCTTCCTATGAAGGAGAATGGGCAAGTATAGCTCATACCCATGTTCTTTGTGAGATGTTCTTAGTCATCGGGGGGCAAGGGAAAGTATATATTGAAGACCAGGAGATAGCTATAGGTCCCTATGATTTTGTTGCAGTAAATCCCAACGTAAAGCATAGAGAGGTCTCAAGCGAGGAAAATCCCCTTGAATATATTGTCTTTGGTGTAGGTAATATATCCATTGAAATGAATAATAATTTGTATTCCAAGGTTTCGTTCCTATCCTTAACCAAAAAAGTAAATTTTTATACAGAAGAGATTTTAAACATTAATGACCGTAAAAATAAACATCACTTATTAATGATTCAAAATATATATGAGCTTTTATTTTTAGAGTTTTTAAAACTATCCGGGAATAAAGCTGTGGCTTCAATCACCCAACAAGTCATGCGTGAATGCAGTCAGGCAAAGCGATACATGGAAGCCCATTATGCTGAAAATATTAGCTTAGACTATTTGGCAGAAGAACTTCACTTGAATAAATATTATTTATCTCACTGTTTTACAAAAACTTATGGGATATCTTTAATGAATTATCTGACGAGTGTTCGTATTCAAGTCAGTAAGAAGCTTCTGATTGAATCAGATTATAATATCGCATCTATTGCAAACTCTTGTGGATTTACTTCGCAAAGTTATTTTTCCCAATCCTTCAAAAAAATAGTCAAAATGACACCTTATGAATTTCGTAAGCACAATAAATGACCATTGTACTAACATTTAGTTAGAGCAAGGGTCTTTTTTCTTTTTCGGTCGATTTCAGATGTGCTTTGCACCGTTTTCATTGTAAAAAATAAATGATTAAATAAAAAGTTGATATTTATTGACAAAATGCTAAGAACAGGTTAGTATAAAACGAGAGTAACAAAAAAAGTTACCAGATAACTTTCGAGAACTTAAAATACCTAAAAAAAGATTGGTGGTAAAATGAAATTAACAAAATCAGAAAATGAGTTGATGCAAATTTTTTGGAAAGAAGATAGACCACTAACGAGTGTTCAAATATTAGAATTGTCAAAAGGACATTCATGGAGTGGACAATATCTGCATAAGATGCTTAGGTCACTAAAAAAACAAGGGATTATAGATGTTTGTGGTTCTATTCAGTATGGGAGTCAATATGCTAGACAATTTAAAACCTTATTGACCAAAGAAGAGGTTGCTGCAAAGAGCATTATATCGCAAGGATTTAGCCGAGATAGTATTGCAAAGATAACTATGGCACTTGTAAAAGAAACAAAAAAATCAGAAAAAAAAAATAGTGATGACATTATTGAGACATTAGAAAAAATGATAGAAGCATATAAGGCGGAAAATGATAATAAGGGGAGTTCAAGGTGAATATTTCAATATTTTCTTTTATAAGTGCAATTGTCTGGAGTACGACTTTTGTAGTTATTACATATTTTATTCGTAAGAATAATAGTATGAAAAAATATTATGGGGTAGGAGCGTTATTCGTTTTATATATTTTTTGTTTTGTTCGAATTTTTCTCCCTATAGAGTTTAGTTTTACAAAAATCATTCCGGCAAAAAACTTGTATGCAGACATATATAGGGAAGTGCATTTAGATAATATTGACAATAAAGTATATATTTTGAGTTTGGCTATATTATTTTTAGTTTGGATAGGTGTTGCAGGGATAAAAATAACAAAGTTTGTTGTGATTTATTGTAAAACCTATAGAAGTATTTTGATGAGGGCTGATATTTGTGAGCAAAAAGAAGTTGAAATTTTAAATAGCATAAAGTTAAAGTTGAACAAAGATTTGAAGATAGATATCTATAGAAGTAAAGAGATAGATATTCCGATAAGCATGGGCCTTTGGAAGAAGTCAATAGTTCTCCCTGATAAAAAGTTAACAGACAATGAACTTTATTATATTTTAATACATGAATATACGCATTTTTTGAATAAAGATATTATAGTAAAGATTATGACAAAAGTTTTTTGTGATTTGTTCTGGTGGCTTCCTCCAATACAGTTATTAAAGAAGGATTTGGAACAATTGCTCGAAATAAAATGTGATTTAAGGGTAACTGGGAAGATGAATAAGAAAAGTAAAATTGAATATTTAACCGTCATTGTTAATATACTTAGGAATATATCAAATAATCAACGTGAAATTGTCATAGGAGCGACATTAGTTGAAGCGCAAAAAAAATCAGAGATTACTGAACGTTTTGAAGTTGTGATGAATTATAAAGCGAGTAAATCAGTAAAGGTCGTATCTTTTTTTATTATAAGCATCTTCTTAGTTTTGAATATTTTATCGTATGCATATATTGTGCAACCAGCCTATGAAGCACCGGAAGATAACTCGAAAGCGATAACGACGGAGGACGCATATATTTTTAAAACGCTGGAAGGTCAATATTTATTATATATGGATGGCATACTTGTTGGAGAGATGAGTGAGGAAAATATGAAGGTCTTTAGTGAAGATAACTTTAAAGTGATTGAGGAGGTCGTAGAATGAAAAAAATTTTGTGTGCATTATTCGTAATTTTATCAATGGTACAGCCAGTTTCTGCAACTATAGCTTTAGAAGATGCAGTTGCTGTAGAGCGAGCGAATGAAATAATGAATGCAAAGAATCAGCGCAAAGATGTTATTGAATATAGATTCAGAACATATAATGGTATAAAGCAATATAGGCGTTGGAATGTTACACAGAATAAGTGGGTAGATGATCGATGGATTAATCTGCTATAGTTCATTGCGTGAACTTGATATAAGCTATTCATAGTTTATATAGATAGGAATAGAATTTAAACAATATTAGAAAGGGGTTGTTGCATATGAGAGTGAAAAAAATCCACGTAACATCTAATGGCTAGGAACCTTTGTTGTTTAGAACAACAAACAGAAGTTATGTGGATAAGAAAAGTATACTATGGATTTATATTTTAAGAAAGAGTGTTTCTCAGTAAATGAATAATAATGTCAAAAAAGATGTAATTTAAGAAAAGTTTTAGGAGGAAATTAGAATGAAAAAGTTTAGGTTTAGAATTTTTACATGTGTACTTACATTTATAATGACGATATGAGCGTCAAAAGGTTCTAGTTTTTTCCCTAGACCGCTTGAACCTTGAAAATTTAATACAGTTTTTTAGATTAATGAGTTTTTCTCCCTTATCCTATACGTAAATCAAGGCGCTTCCTACCCA
>Ga0334898_1001482_pt1 | contig 25721 bp, 24 predicted proteins | sample GraSluR3_MG_10_FD_207228 | JGI IMG/M metagenome (GOLD analysis project Ga0334898, IMG submission 207228) | Sludge microbial communities from methane-producing bioreactor in Wageningen University, Netherlands - Granular Sludge_3_08-R3 | ecosystem: Engineered > Bioreactor > Anaerobic >... | reverse complement strand
TCTAAGCCTCAATCTCTTATCGCATTATTTTAATACATAATACTCAAAGTTAAGCAATTTTTTTAAAAAAGATGGTGTGACATTTCTATTTGCATAAACTGTGACATTTTAAATTTAATACAACACAAGAACGAGAAAAAGCTTAAAGAATATTTGCGTCATAAATTTGAATTAGATAAAATCCACCGCTTTGTTCGGCAATTTCTTAATACCGATGCCGGGGGGTTTGAAAATTATGATTTGAGTTTGCTCGGATTGTTTTATGAAAGCGGGTTTGGAGCCAATAAATATAAGTTTTATCAGGATAAGGATGATATTTCCGTATTTGCTTTAAATTTCTTTGAATTGTTTATTAAACAGTTTGAGAATTTTTTAAGCGATAAAACCGAATTGGAGGAGTGGGGGCAGACAACGATTTTTTCAAACGATTTTTTTATTATGGAACTTAATAAACTTCGCGTCCTTGTTCATCAACTTTCCAAAGATATGTTTTCCTGCCCGCATTTTTCACGGGATAGGTTTATCCATATTAAACTCGGTACCGGCACAATATCTCCTTCGCCTGAGGAAGCAATCATTATACGTATGATAAATGACCTTTCCGACTTAATAGTGGAATTGGGTAAAAAAATAGGGCAATTGTCTATGAATCACATTCCCGATAATAAAATACTTTCAGAACCCAAAGAACTTTACAAACCGATAGACCCTTCTATTTTGATTGCAACATCATATACGGTGCCGTTTTATAACAAAAAAATCAGAAGCACCGGTTTCTTAAGTGATAAAACATATCTTGAAGCATTAAGCGATATTTCGACTATTTGTATTCTTGCCGGAATGTATTTTTATAACGAAAGCCTTAGCTCTCTAATCGAAAAAGAGATTGAAGTTAATGACGTTATCAAGAAAACAAAAACCAATCTTGAGCGTATTGCGGACGTGGCTACCTATGAAAAACTTAGGCACGTTTATAATTTTTAAAATCAAACGGCCTTTTCCAATTCATCAATAACGGTTTTTAATACCTTAATTCGTGCAAAATATTTTGAGTTTGATTCGATAATAGTCCAGGGGGCATAAGAAGTGCTTGTTCTAAAAAGCATTTCATCCACAGCCTTTTTGTATTTATCCCATTTTTCGCGATTTCGCCAATCCTCTTCCGTGATTTTCCATTGCTTATTAGGGTCATTTTGCCGCGCCTCAAATCTTGCGAGTTGCTCATCCTTGCTTATTTGAAGCCAGAATTTAATAACAACTCCGCCGAAATTATAGAACTGCTCTTCGGTTTCATTGATTTCGCGATAAGCCCGTCTCCATTCGTTTTCCGTGCAGAAACCCTCGATTCTTTCTACAAGAACCCGTCCATACCATGTCCTGTCAAAAATTGTAATATGCCCCGCTTTTGGTATCTCTTTCCAAAAGCGCCATAAATAATGATGGGCTTTTTCAATATCGTTGGGTGCGGAAATAGGTATTACTTCATAACCGCGCGGGTCCATTGATGTTGTCAGGCGACGGATATTTCCGCCTTTGCCCGCAGCATCCCACCCTTCAAACTGTATTATAACTGGGATTCGTTTTACATAGATTTTATGCTCCAACTCGTGGATTTGCTTCTGGTATTTCTTAAGCAATTTGCGGTATTCTTCCCTTTCCAATGTTCGGGATAATTCCGCCTGATCCAATATAGATGTGCTGATTTCCTCAAGCGGGATTACGGATTCGATTTTTATCTCTTTAGAACTTTGCGCTTCTTTGGCTAACGCAATTTTTTTAGTTAAAATATTTATCATTGTAGTAAATATCTTAACCGTTGCAAAACGCATATTTGTAGATTCGATTATTATCCATGGCGAATATTCGGTATTGGTTTTTTGTATCATATCCTCGTATGCTTTGAGATATTTACTGTATTGCCTGTGATGTTTCCAGTCCTCTTTTGTAACCTTCCATGCAATTGCGGGATTTTTTTGTATCTTTTTAAATCGTTTTTTCTGTTCCTTTTCGGAGATATGCAGGAAGAAATTTACCAAAACATAACCTCCGTCTGCAAGTTGACGTTCAAACTGCCCGATTTCATCATAAGCCCGTTGCCATTGCTCTTTCGCAACTAAATCATCGACCCTTTCAACAAGAACTCGTCCATACCAGCTTCTATCGAAAATAGCGAATTTGCCTTCCGATGGGATTTTAGTCCAGAACCTCCATAAAAATGGTCTTAACGCTTCTTCGCGGGATGGGGGATTTGTGGGATGAACCGTAAATCCGCGTGGGTCGAGAGGTAAAATCATACGATTTATAAGGCTTCCCTTTCCTGCGGCATCCCATCCTTCAAAAACCACAATTACGGGTATCTTTAAATCTTTGGCTTCTCTTTGAAGATGAGCTAATTTAAAGCGCAGTTTGTCGATTACTTCCTTGTATTCCTTTTTGGATAATTTTTTGTTTAAATCGACTTTTTCCAGCATATTATCCCCCTTGTTTACAAGTGCTTAATCATAAAAGAATATTTGAGTTTGTCAATAGTTTTTTGATTTATTCGCCTCGTAATTAGACGTTGATGATTAATTCGGGAATATTGGTTTTAAGCAGGCGTATTAATATTTCAACGGAGAGTTCTTTCAAGTTCCCATCAAAATCAAAAGAGGTATAAGCGCTTCCGATTGAATCGGGATGGTGTGAATCCGAACCCGTAATCAGGGGGTAGGCTAATTTATCGGGGATAGGTATTGAGGTATGACGGTAAAACTTGGATAATTCCAAAGCATCGAAATTTTCTTGCGGGACAAAACCCAATTGAGAAATCAGGCTGTTTACTGCGCGGTCTATATGAGCGGGGACACAAAGCCCGCCGAGCTGATGTGTAATATTAAGTATTTGAGAAAGAGAGAGCGAAGATGCCCCCGTCAAATATTTGTTCTCCTCACCTATAATATTATCGTTTTCATCAACATAAACCTGATCACCCAAAAGTTCGGGGTCGTTAAAAATTTCAGGTAAAGACTGTTCTATAACAGCATCCATTTTCATAACCGAATCAAGATTGTCGAATATCGTAAGACAATGGACTTCTTCAGTAGTGTTTACCTCAATAGCAAACATAGTCCGTATATTCGGAATATTTTTAGATAATTCATAAAAAGCAGGACAGTTTTTTGCGCTGTTATGGTCGGATAGGGCAATGAGATTTAAGCCTTTATCAATAGCAATATTAATTATACGGGCGGGTGACATTTCTAAAGAACCGCACGGAGACAGGCAGGAATGTATATGAAAATCCGCATTTATAATCATAGCTCAAGACAATTATAAACTTTGTATGAGGCAACAAACTGATTATCCTGCGTTTTAATCACGGCAATATCCTCTTTTGTCGCCGCTTCAATCATATCATCAGGCGCTTCACGGTTGTTGCAAAGTATTATCGCCCCTATACCTGCAAGACTTGCTACCGCTACGGTGTTCTTATGTGCCTGTATTGTTATCAAAACCGAATCCTCCGGCGCATTTCCCATTACGTCGCTAAGCAAATCGGATGTATAACCGTCTAAGATTTCATTATCTAATCCCGCGTTGTTAATAACGATATAACCGAGAGTTTCGGCAAGTTCCTTTGCAAGCATAGTTTATTCTCCGCATATATGTATTTTGTTTGCAATTTTTTTATTTATCCTTAGTGCTTATCTTGTATAAAATACTGTTGAAAAATGAAGTATAATCAATGGATAACTTTCCCGATTAATTTCATCCAACATAAAAATTTACCATTGTCTTTTATATTATCTTCCAAAGCCGATTGCAACCTGTATTTATATCCGGCTTTTTCAAGCTCTTCAAGAAATTTGATATATTTTGCACTGCCGTCAGCTAATATTTCCGTTGACATAACTTTAATCTTGTTTCCTTTTTCAAGCCGTTCCTTCCAAGACTGAACCGTATAATCATTTGTATCAATCTCAGTAGAATTTTGATCCAACTGCCCGGTAAAATACTTAATGAAATACTCCGGTATTGCGTTAATGTCAAGTAATTTTTTGCTTGTTGTATGCCCATTCTGTGCTATAGCAATAAATCCGCCGGGTTTAATAAATTTACTAAAATACCCTGCATAATTTTCGTATCCGTAATATTGGTAATTTTCTATACATATTGCTCCGTCAAAATAATTGTCGGCATACGGCAAAGAATGGGCTTCCGCTTTTATAGGAATTATTTCATTTTCTAATTTACATTCTTTTATACGAATCCAGTTTTCAGATGGGTCAACCCATAAATCATTAGCTACTACTTTAACCCCGAATTCTTTTGCCAAAAATATACTGGATAGCGCTTTTCCGCACCCCATATCCAAAATACGCATTCCTTGTTTTAATTTTACGCTTTGACAAATCCATTCCGCCAGCCATAAAGGATTAAACCCCATTTCGTTTTCAAAAATCCATACAGGGTCATATTTGTTCGATAATGGAAAAGAGGCATTGTAAAGAACGTTATTTTTAATGGGTTTCCTCCAAAAATAAGATTATAAAAAGCGTAGTCCTACGGCTTATGTATAGGAAAGTGTTTCCAAGTTTAACCCATTTAATAAAGCAATCCAATTAGACTAAAACCTGTGGTAAACCCAAGCCGTTAAACCGAAGTCATCTTTAGCGACATTCGGCATAATAGCAAAACCGGTGTTTTTCTCTTTAGCCAAAGAGGTTTCAACGGGCATATTTTGGGTAAACAATGCACCGGTAGCAAGCCCTATAATACCGCCGAAGAAATTAATAATCCCGTAATGATACATAGTAAATTGCCAGTCAATTAATGAGTAAAGGGAATATGTAAACAACATTCCGCCAAGTCCGGAAAGGCTCACAACCCAACTTCGTGCATCCGTCCAATTCAACCTGTCATACGTTACGGAAACCAAAAATACCGAAGCGTTTGCCACTGTCGCGGAAATAAGGCTTTCATAAGGAAAATGAGTGGCTTTATTAGGATCGTTTTTCGGATTTTCAGGGTCAATTTTTGCTTCGGTTATGATAAATGTTGATAGCAAATATCCCCAAAACATTGAATTCATCATAAGGGTATATTTACCCGGCGAATACTCTTTGCCGTCCGTAAGGATAGTGCTTACGGCTCTGGTTGACAAAAGCATTATACCGATAATGCCGGCATCAAATTGCGTAAATTGATTATAATTAGTAAACACCGTTTCAAATGCGCTGGGAACATAAGTAACAAATTTAGCAGTGGATTTGGGGGTAAATAATGCCTGATTAATAGCCGTAGTATTCATAATCGCCATAAGAGAATGAAATTCAATAGCCAAAGACCTTCCGTAATCCATAAGACCGCGATTGTATAAAACGTAGGAAGATATTAATCCCGTTGTAAGTCCTGCAAGCGACAAACCGATAGCCAGATGGTTACTTACATTGCCCGGAGATACGGCATAAGGAATAGCGGCAAAACCCAAAGCCCCATATAAAAGATTAAACGAGGTGTTTAAAATAAAAGGTTCAATATTTCTTTTTTGGGGCTTCTTGGTTTTAATATGATCAATCATCATATTCCTTGCTTTTTCGGCATATTTACTTTCGGGAAATTCACGGTTAAGCAGGTTTGAGAAAACCATTGCCTCATCATAATTTCCGCCGTCAAACTCTTTTTTAAACGCTTCAAATAACTTTGCTTCAGCCGAAAGCTTTACCTGATTTTGAACCTGAATTTCGCTTTCCGCGTTCGTGCTTTCTACAGGAACACCAAAAACGCTCCCGAAAAACATAAACATAATTACAGAAAAAAATGCAACCCTTTTCATTTTTCCCTCCGTATTTTTTAGATTTATATTTATAAACCCACATTTAGGAATAGTATATTACGGATTGGACAGTAGTTCCCTTTCCAACTTCCGAATCAATTTCAAATTCATCGGATACACGCTTTACGTTAGAAAGTCCCATACCCGCACCGAAACCTAAAGAACGTATCCAATCGGTAGCCGTAGAAAACCCCTCTTTAACCGCCTCATTTACATCTTCTATACCGGGTCCGTTGTCTCGCGCTATTATAGTGATTTTACCGTTTTCAAGCATAAAAATAAGCTTTCCGCCCGCCGAGTGTATCGCTATATTAATTTCAAGCTCATAAGCGGAAATAGAAGCACGTCTTATAATTTTGGAATGAATATTTTTTTCTTTCAGCGTTTTCTTTATTTCAAAAGAGGCTATCCCCGCTGCCTCAAAATCAAATTTTTTTATAGAAAATTCTCTATAAATTTTATCAGGTAAAAATGTCTTTTCTTCGTGTATCTTTTCTTCAAGTTCGCGAATTTCCTTATTAAGCTCATCTACAAGTTTTGATAAAATATCTCTGCTTGTAATAATACCGACAAGTTGTTCATTTTGCGTTACTACCGGAAAACGCCCGAAATGATATTTCTCAAAATAGGAAATTGCAAAATTCAAAGGCATCTCGTCTTCAAGAACAACGACCTTTTTAGTCATAAACTTTTCGGTTTTTTCTTCTATAAAACCTTTATCCAACGCCGTTATAATATCATCGACACTTACAATACCGATTATCTTATTTTGTTCGGTAATCGGCACCCCCGAAATTCGTTCTTTCTGCATAATGTGTTGTATTTCCCTCAATGACACATCTTTTGTAGCGGTTATCAGACGCTTACTCATAGCATCTTTAACCTTTGTGCGCAAAATAATCTCGGTAACAACATTGGGAAACTTCTCTAATGCAATTGATGAAATAGCAGCCTTTTTCATTTTATTTATCTACCGTAAACAGGTTCCCTAAAATAACGGATGCTTCAAAGTTAGGGTAACCCGTTCTTAAAATAGTAATACCGAGTTCCTCGGCAAGATTAACGGTATCGTCAGGGATATTCTTGCCGTTCGTTATTAAAATCGCGTGAGCCTCTACCATATCCGCGGTTCTTACAACTTGCGGGGTCGTCAGTCCCGTAATCAGCAAAAACTCCTCCCTGTCGGTAGTTAAAACATCGCTCATAAGTCCCGATGATATTACACTTTTAACATAATCGGACTTGCCCCCGGTAATAATTTCGCAATTCAGGGTATTAACTATATCTTTTATTTTAACCGTCTTGAATTTCATTCCATCTCCTATAAGCATTCCTACTTACATAAATAATAATGAGAAAGAGTAAGTTTGTCAAAGTAAATGAACAAAGTAAAACTTTCATTATTAAACAAGAAAACATATATCAAGGTTTGCTAACCGGATAGCCTCCTGAAAAAGTAAGTTTATAATATTGATTGTTTTTCGACATAATAAGGGAGTCTGCGGTAATCTTAACTACAGTCTCATCCATAACGGTATCGCCTTTTATAACCATATGAGTTTGAGCAGCTCTCTGCGGAGTTTGCTGTTCTTCATATCCGAACCTATACGAATATGGGGCAGGGGGACCTGAAGGCGCGCCGCTTCCGTAACGCTCCGATTCCTCAAGCGTGGCGATAAAACTATCTTCAATTTGAACAATTGATTTTAATTGAAACCGTGAAACAAAGCGGGTATCGATTTCCTCCTCGCGAGGACGCTGAGAAGAAGGCTGTTCACGGGTTGGTTGAGTTTGCGGGCGGGGACGGGGTTGAGGTTCTCTGAGGCGTTCCGGTAAAAGAAACGGGTCTCTAAGAGTATGAAAATCAATTCTTTCAAGCATATCCCGCGTTGCCGCGACATCTCTTGAGTAATGGCTTGCCATATCCTCCGGCGGCGACAGGTTTGTAAATAGAATTGCGGAAAATGAACCTATTCGCGGTATTATAAAAATCGACCAAATTATCAGGTTTGCTAATATAAATACTATGGTTAAAATTCTTTTTTGTTTTTCATCCATTTAACTAATCCTCAAAAGATTTCTTATAAATTCTAATCGACATTTCAGTATTCAAATTATTACCCGAAAAAACCATATTAAGATTGGCAATTTGTATAGGCAACTTTGAGCGCTCAAGTATATCGATAAAATTGGCAACATTAGGAAACATAGAAGTAGTGGTAATTTTTAACTCCGTAATTTCCATATCTCCCTGTTTTTTTACGCCGGTATTCTCCATATTCATACCTGTAATACCGGACAGTTCCGCTAATTTGGGGAGTTTGGCAACAAACTCCGATGTAGATTTGGTCGAGAAAAACTGACGGCTTGTTGATTCGTATCTCATCTCCAAAGCCTGGACGTTTCTTTCAACAAATTTAAGGTTTTCCACATCCTGTAAATTACCGGAATACATAGTTATCTCGCGATTAATCTTATTAAACTGTATAAACCTGTAAGTAAAAAAAGAAAGCCAAATTAAAGATAATACAATAAATATAATGGTGAAATTTATTTTGTTCATTGAGAGACTCCAAAACTGATACTGAATTTTATTCTGGTACTTCTGCCTGATTTAACAAGCTCCGCTTCATTAAGCACAACATTATTTACAACTTTTGAATTAACAAGATGAATTACAAAATTTTCGAGTCCGTCTGTTGTCAAAGAAAAACCTTCTATTTCTCCCGTGCGACGGTTGATAGTTACCTTTCGCAGCCAAACCTCCGATGGTATAAGTCGGGATATTTCCGAGAGAATAATCTTCAGATTGGATGATTCAATCCCGGACATCTCAATTTCCTGTATTTTTCTGACCAAATCATGTTGCTTTTGCTGGAGACTGTCTAATTCCTCTATTTGACGAATAGTTTGCGCCATTTCCAAAACTTGTTGGTCTGTAATTTGCTCCAAAGGAGTGTTTCTCGCCTTAAGAATTACGGAATGTCGATTAAAACCGCGTATTATCGCGGGATAATAAGAGAGTGAAATTATATTAAGAAATAACACCAAAACCAATGCCACCCTCGAAATCACGTCCCGTGTATGAATATTTTTAATCAACTGAGGAGCTATTTGAAGATTGATAAAGCTCTTATTGGCAAAGCCTAATAAATCATAGATTTCATCTTTACCTTTGTTTTTTATAGTAACGGATAGAAAATCCGAATCGCTTACAGGCATTGTAAGAATATTCAGCGAATCCATCAGCGTTTCAATCACATCTTCTTTCACGGCATCACACTGAGGCTTTGTAATAACAATAATTCGTTCAAGAAAGGCGATACGTCTCTTAATAAAGTCTGCGAAATATTCCATTATATTTCTTATTGTTACTGAATTTATTTTCTTGAAATCCCCTATATAATGAGCAAACGAAATAATCTTCTTTTTTTGCATTATATAGAGTTCTATTGAATGTTCGCTTATGTTCACATAACCGATACCGTTTTCGGAATTTTCTATATTAAGCGCACTCAGGATATTTATAGGAAGATAGGAAATATCCTCCACTATAATATTAAGTTTATTGAAAGTATTTAGATATTTATCGATTTCCTCTTTTTTTGCGAGAACCGCAAGAACATTCCAAATAAATTTTCCGTCTTCCATCACCCTTGAAACTATCTTATATGAGAAATATGCCTCGTCTATGGGCAATGGGATATTTCTTTCGATTTCCCATAGTATTGCGGATTCGATTTTCTCGCGTGGTATATCCGGAAATGACAAAAACAGCGGAATAATAGATGTGCTGGAGAGAGTCAGATTGATTCTTTTAACTTTGTGTGTGGTGTTTTTTTCAAGAAAACGCTCTAAAATGAAAGAAAAATTCGTATTGTCGTAAATTTTTTCGCTTTTGATGGAAATTACCTTGAACATCAAGGTAAAATGTAATATCTCTAAAATATGGATTTCTTCGTTTCCTATATCAATAATTACTTTGAGTATCCCCAGATACTCCAAAACCCTTCGCCAAAGATTTCTGATAACCGTTAGTAATTTCTTCATTTAAGATTCCTCACTTTTCTTGAAGCCAAGAATTATAGTCTTTTTTATATCACCAACCCCTTTAAACTTTATATTAATTTCCAGCGCTTTCCGCCTTTGAGTTTCCAATATTTCAAAATCAATACTTTCCGCCGTTTTGATAGTAAAAGTTTTGGTATCAAAAATCTTATCGTCTTTGATTTCGCTAAAATAGCATATCTTATCGCGCGCGGTAAATACAAAGGTTCTATTATCAAAGCCCTCAATAACAAAAGTGCTTTCCTCATCTTCATATATATTATAAGCGTTTCTCAGGTTATTTTCAAGGAGTTTGGCAAATAAAATTGCAGAGGTGCGGGATTCATCGCCCCCGCTGATATTATTCATAACGCCCAATGTCGTGGAAAGCAGATTATATATAATAATCATTGACATAGAAAACAGCGTTAAAGTAACAAGCATTTCAATTAGTGTAAAAGCCTTAAATCTTTTCATCACTCCAACTTCTTTAAATAGTTTTCACAAAACGTAGTCTCAAACCACAGATGACGAGGGGTTCTGTTAGTCCCCTCCGGTTCAATAATTATTTCTAATCCTATATCAACAGTCAGCGGGTTCCACGCAATTATATTTTTGTTAATAAGCATATAAATATTGTCGCTGATATTGTGGCGTTCGGGGCGCAAAAGAAGCGGGAACGCCCTTGCATTGAGAATATTGGTCAGTTCGCTTTGAGAAAAAAGTTCTTTCCTGATATCACCCGCAAGATAGAGATTAGCAAAATATTTATCCGCAGTCTCTACCGCTTTTTGCATATTATAATCATAAGCCATATAACGCATAGAGTTTGAAAATATAGCGACTGTGGAAAAAGTTGCAACCCCGATAACCGAAAGCGCAACCATAACCTCAATCAATGTAAATGCAAAAAGTTTCCTTTTTTTATATACCCGCCTCGTGGACAATATCATCCTCCGTATCAAATTTCCTGTCGGGACCTGCAGAAACAATTTCAAGTCTTCCGGTTTGCTGATTTTGTCGAAGCATGTATTGAGTATTCCATGGGTCGGTGGATAAATCGCGGTTTATATATCCGCCTACAAGCAAATCTTCAACGCTTGTCGGAAATGCGCCGTTTTCTATCTGGTAGTTATATATTGCGAGATTAAGATTTCTAAACTCAACCTCAAGCGCCTGTTTCATAGCGGAATCCTGTATCCTGCTGTAAGTTGCCATTCCTATCGCCATAAGTATCCCGATTATCGTTAAAACAATAAGCATCTCAAGCAAAGTAAATGCTTTGAGAACAGACCGTTTATTTTTAATAACATTCCTGAATTTCATAAACGCCTCCTTTTTCCTTATTAGCTGATATAATTATAATTAATAAAAACAGAAAAGACTAATTTTTAATTAGAGATTTTATTTTGCGCGTTTGTATCTTTGCTTTTGTTCCTTTTTCATTTTTTCGGTAGCGTATTGGATTATGAGACGCGGGGAATAATCCTTTATCTTAAATAAAAAATCCTCAACGGCATCATTGCGCTTTTTCCAAGCCTCGCGAAGCATCCATCCGATACCCTGATGAACCTCTCTTGCGCTATCATCAACAAACTCTTCTACAAAGTCCAAAACCTCTTCGTGTATGGATAAATCCTTTTTTACCAAATCTATAAGACTTACAGGCACGGCACGTCTTGTCCATTTGGATAGGGACTTTTTCCACTCCGAAAAATATGTATATTCAATCGCTCCTTTTTTTATAAAAGGCTTTATTACCTCAGCGCATAAAATATCGGCATGCGCCCAGTTGCTTATATATCTATCAAGCCAGTTTTTGCAAATTTCAAGATATTCCGTGTTTAAACTTTTTGCAACCGTCTTAAAAAACATAATTCCCAAACTTAAAAGCTCATATTTTCCCGTTGAAACAAGCCTGTTGCAAAATTCGATTTTCTCTTTTTCGGATGGAATGCTTTTAAAATCCTTTGACCATTCCTTTAGCTTTTCTGAAAACGCCTTACGGTCTATACCGTAGGCATCGTATCCTTCTTTAAAAAAACGGGAGTATTTTTTTACGATTTCGGGAGAACCCTCGTTGATACAAAAATCCTGAATTGTATTAAACAACTCATCAATACTCATTACTTTCTCCGGTCAAATATAATTTATTCTCAATAAGCGGTCGTGTTAACCTAATACAATTTATTCTATCTGTTTATAAACCAAATCGCAAGAAAACAGGCGTTATTTCGATAAGAAATCCGAAATTATCACCCCGCCTCTCACGTCAAAAACTTCAAAAAAATCCCGTTGTGATGTATAATATACTCCACTAAAAGCAAGGAGCGTATATATGAAAAGCGATGCAGTAAAAAAAGGAGCGCAACGTGCGCCTCACCGTTCTCTTTTCAAGGCTATGGGGTTTGATGACTGGGAGCTTTCCCGTCCCTTAATCGGTATAGCCAATTCCTTTAACGAAGTTATTCCCGGACATATCCATCTAAATAAAATAGCCGATGCGGTAAAGCGGGGGGTTTACGCCGCCGGAGGGATGCCGGTCGAGTTCAACACAATAGGGGTATGCGACGGTATAGCTATGGGTCATCGCGGGATGAAATACTCGTTGCCCTCACGTGAACTTATCGCCGACTCGGTTGAAACTATGGTTGAGGCGTATCAGTTCGATGGGCTTGTGCTTATCGCCTCCTGTGATAAAATTATACCCGGTATGCTTATTGCCGCTATGAGAATGAATATCCCCACGATTTTTATTTCGGGAGGACCTATGCTTCCCGGTAAGGTGGGCAAAGAGGAGATGGGACTTGACAAGGTTTTTGAGGCTGTCGGCTTGTATTCAAGCGGTAAACTTGACGATGCGGGGCTTTACGCCTACGAGTGCAGGGCTTGTCCCGGCGCGGGGTCTTGTTCGGGAATGTACACCGCTAATACGATGAGCAACCTTGCAGAGGCTTTGGGTATCGCGTTACCTATGAACGGCAGCGTTCCCGCGGTATATTCGGAACGCATTATGCTTGCCAAAAAGAGCGGCTTGAAAATTGTCGAGCTTGTCGAAAAGGATATCAAGGCGCGCGATATCATGACACGTAAGGCATTTGAAAACGCCGTCGCTATGGATATGGCGCTGGGAGGTTCCACCAATACGGCGCTCCATCTGCCGGCTATCGCCTATTACGGCGACGTTGAGCTTGAATTAAAGGAATTTGCGCCCTTTACCGAAAAAGTGCCTCATCTGACTACGCTTGCCCCCGCAGGACCTCATCATATTAACGACCTTTATGAAGCGGGCGGCGTTCCGGGTGTGATGACCGAACTTGCCAAGAAAAATCTTGTCCATCTTGATACAATTACCGTAAACGGCAATACTATGAGAGAAACGCTTACCGACTTCAAAGCAAGCGTTAAAAACTATGAGGTTATCCGCCCGATAGACAAACCCGTCCACGAGTCCGGAGGGCTTGCCGTTCTTACGGGGAATATCTGTCCCGACGGAGCAATCGTAAAGCAGGCTGCCGTTGCGCCTGAAATGATGAGGCATTCGGGACCTGCACGTGTATTTGAAAGCGAGGAGGAGGCTGTCGAGGCGATTTTCGGTAAAAAAATCAACAAAGGGGACGTTATAGTTATCCGCTACGAGGGACCTAAGGGAGGCCCCGGTATGCGCGAGATGCTTTCCCCGACTTCCGCCGTTGCGGGTATGGGATTGGACAAAGATGTTGCACTTATTACCGACGGACGGTTTTCCGGCGCTACGAGAGGGTCTTCTATCGGGCATATTTCCCCCGAAGCCGCAGCAGGCGGGCTTATCGGACTTATCAAAGAGGGCGACATTATAGAAATTGATATTAACGCAAAAAGTCTTAACCTTAAAGTCGATAATATCGAGATAGAAAAACGCAAGGCAGAGTGGAAACCCATAGAACCCAAGATTAAAAAAGGGTATCTTGTCCGCTATGCCAAAGAGGTAACCTCCGCTAACAGGGGCGCGGTTTATAAAGATAAATAAGGGTAAATTATGGGCATACCTTGGGGGACTATTGTCAATGCTTTAAGCGTAATTGTCGGCGGAGCTTTGGGGTTGGTTTTTAAAAAGCGCCTTGAAAATCTGCCCGTGCGCTTTGAAAAAATTGTCTTTCAGGCTATCGGGCTTTTTACCCTGCTGATGGGCGTAATGATGGTAATAAAGGCGATAGAGCCTTTAAGTATCGTATTGAGTCTTATTATCGGCGGGCTATTGGGCGAATGGCTTATGATTGAGGAAAGACTTGAACATCTGGGCGAAAGATTTAAAACCGCGCTGAAATCCAAAGACTCGCGGTTTGCCGAAGGGATGGTTACCGCATTTTTGATTTTTTGCGTGGGTTCGCTTACTATAATGGGCGCAATAGATGAGGGACTGCGCGGAGACCCTTCCCTGTTGTTCGTAAAGTCCGTGCTTGACGGCACTGTTGCCATCAGTCTTGCCGCTACTCTCGGAATAGGGGTGCTGTTCTCTTTTATTCCGCTTTTGATATTTCAACTTGCCGTTACCGTAATTGCCGTATTATTTCGGGATTTGTTTTCTCCGCAAATTATTGACCAACTCACCGCTACGGGAGGCGTTTTAGTTCTCGGGCTGGGTTTTAACCTTCTTGATATAAAAAAAATTCGTGTAGGCAACCTGCTCCCCGCCATAATATTGGTTGTTTTATTTACTTTATTGTGGCTGAAATTCTTTGCGAATGTTTGATTTTTAGTTTAAGCCTTTATGAAGGATATTTTTAGTAATTTTTTGTTGGCCGACATTTTTTCCTTTCTCTCCTTCTTATTGGTTGTGCAAAATCGGTTTTTGCAATATAATAATAAAAGGGGTTGCGGCTAATCTATGTTTTAAGGAGAATTCGATGAAAAAAAGTTCGGCGTGTAAATTTATTGCTGTTTTCGCAATGGTGTTTTTGGTTTCAAATATTGCTTTTTCCCGCAAATGGTGGGAAGAGGCGGTTATGTATGAAATATTCGTCCGCAGTTTTTATGATTCTACCGGTGATGGAATCGGTGATATTCCGGGGTTGATTAAAAAACTCGATTATCTTAATGACGGAAACCCTGAAACAACCTCCGACCTTGGTATTGATGCAATATGGCTGATGCCTATCTTTGCTACCGAATCTTATCACGGTTACGATACGGTTTGTTACTATACAATCAATCCCGAATACGGCACTATGGAAGACTTTGAAAATCTGATAAAAGAAGCGCATAGACGGGGTATTAAAATCATTCTCGACCTTGTAATAAATCATTCCTCACATAACCATGAGTGGTTTCACAAATCCGCAAGACGTGAGGGGAAATATACCGATTATTACCTTTGGAAGGATGAGATTCCCGAAGGATGGGGCAGGCCATGGGGCGGCGGAAGACCTCACGATGTCTGGATTAATAACAGGGAAAGGGGGGAATACTATTACGCCGCCTTTTCGACAAGGATGCCCGACTTAAATCATCAAAACGAGAACGTATGGAAAGAATTTACGGCTATTACCAAATTCTGGTTAGACAAAGGAGTTGACGGTTTCCGTCTTGATGCGGCACGGTATCTTATAGAAACAGGACCGGGCGACGGGCAGGCTGACACTCCCGAAACTTTGGAATGGTGGAAGCGTTTTAACGCCTATGTCAAAAGCCTAAACCCCAACGCTCTTATAATCGGTGAGGTTTGGACGGGTAACCAGATTGTTCATAAATATTATATGGATGGGAAAGGTTTGGATATGTGTTTTGATTTTGAATATGCGGATAATATTCTAATGGGCGTAGGATATAACCATGTTGCAAATTGGCGTAACGCCGTAACGCGCAGACAGGAATACTCCGCTCCCGACAAGTATTATTCCCCGTTTCTGTCAAACCACGATACAATCCGCTCTATGAATATACTTAGACGAAATTTCAATAACGCCAAACTTGCCGCAGCGGTTTTACTTACATCTTCAGGGATGCCTATGCTTTACTACGGTGAGGAAATCGGAATGTATCAGGATGAAGGGAGAGGAGACCCATTGAAAAGAACCCCGATGCAGTGGACTACCGATACCTACGGGGGATTTAGCTCCGCAACCCCTTGGACATCACTTGTTACAACCTCGCATCCGTTTACCGTTGCCTCGCAGGATGAGGAAGAAACCTCTCTGTTAAACCATTATCGACGATTAATACGCATAAGAAGGGATAATCCCGAGTTCAAAAGCGGAGATATGGAATTTATCGAGGTTATACAGGAGTTTCGCGATACTATGAGACCATCCTCGCGCGTTGTCGCGTTTATTCGTGATGATAAAAAAGGAAATAAATCCGTAATCATAGCGAATTTTTCAAATTCCTATCAGGGTGCATATATAGATTTTGTTGAAGGCAATAACTTTTTCGACCTTCTCAGCGAAAGAGAATTTAGCTATAAAAATAATCGCGTAAGGCTTGCTCCTAAGCAAATATTGATACTTAAAAAGAAATAGAGTTGTTTTACGAGGGGAATCAATGAGCGACAAGATTTTAGATACATTAAATGATAAACAACGCGAAGCGGTGGAATATATAGACGGGGCGTTACTTGTGCTTGCGGGAGCAGGTTCGGGTAAAACCCGTGTTATTACCCATCGCTTTGCCCATATCCTGCGTGAAAAACACCTACACATGCGAAATATCCTCGCCGTTACTTTTACCAACAAAGCCGCCAATGAGATGAAAGAACGTATTGCTTATCTTACCGGTAGAGATGCTTTCAAGGCATGGGTGCGAACTTTCCATTCAACGGGGCTTCTTATAATCCGTGATAACCCCGAATTGATAGGCTATCCGTCTAATTTTTCCATTTATGACGATACCGACTCAAAGAATTTGGTTAAAACCATTATGAAAGACCTCAACTTTGATATTAATACATTTGCTCCCGCATCGGTTTACGGTGCAATATCGCGGGCTAAGGATTTGCTAATTTCTGCGGGTGAGTATGAACTTGAGGCAAACTCGGAATTTAAAGAGGTTGTTTCCAAAACTTTTTTTGCTTATGAGGATAATTTGCGAAAAAACCGCGCTGTGGATTTTGCCGATTTAATTGCATTGCCGATTCGTATGTTCAGAGAAAACCCCGATTTTTTAGATAAATACCGTAGTATTTGGAAATATATTATGGTTGACGAGTTTCAGGATACCAATAAAAGTCAATACGAGCTGCTTAAGCTCATTATCGGGGATAATAATAATATCTGCGTTGTCGGGGATGACGACCAGTCTATTTACGGATGGCGCGGCGCCGTTATAGATAATATCTATGATTTTGAAAAACGTTATAACGCCAAAGTAATCCCTCTTGAGCAGAATTACCGTTCAACAAACATTATACTTGAATCGGCAAACGAAATTGTGCAAAAAATTCCCGATAGGATGTCGAAACGTTTATGGACCGAAAGGGTCAGCGAGGATAAAATAGGCGTTATGGAATGCGCGGATTCTTTTCGCGAGGCTTATGCAATAGCCAATAAGATTAAAGAGGAAATTGAACAAAACAATTATTCCTACAAAGATTTTGCCGTGTTTTATCGAACCAATGCGCAATCACGCCATCTTGAAGAGGCTATGAGACGGTTGAATATCCCTTATATGATTTTCGGTGGGCAAAAATTCTATGAACGAAAGGAAATAAAGGATATTTTAGCCTATATAAAACTTATCGTAAATCCCTATGACTTTACCTCATTTGAGCGCATTATCAACGTTCCTTCGCGAAAAATCGGGGATATTACCCAAAAACGTATTACCGGTTACGCGTTGAGTAAAGGAATATCATATATTGAGGCGATAACGGATGCTAAATCCGCCGGGCTAAAAGGCGGGGTCTTGGAAAACGCGGTTAATTTAGGCGAAATCCTGTTTGAGCTTAATCAAAGCGTTGAAAACTTATCCCCGACTAATTTCGTCAAGATTTTGATAGATGCCGTCCGTTTTAAGGATTATATTTCCGGTTATGATAGTGACGGGCTTGACAGATGGTCAAACGTTGAAGAGTTGATTAACTCAATCCGGATTTTTGAGACAATAAACCCCGAATTGAATATAGCTGATTTTCTTAACGAAGTTTCCCTGCAGTCAAGTATAGACGATATGGAAAATGAGCGGGATTATGTTTCGCTTATGACAATTCATAACGCAAAGGGACTTGAGTTCGGGGTTGTCTTTGTAAGCGGGGTGGTAAACGGGTTGATACCTCATTCAAGTTCCATAAATTCCATTAAAGAAATGAACGAGGAGAGGAGGCTTTTTTATGTGGCAATTACCCGCGCTAAGGATAAATTGTATCTTTCATATCCGTTGGTTAAGATGAGTTACGGCGAGAATTCAGACGTGGAAGCGTCCGAATTTTTAGCCGAAATACCCGAACAATATATCGAAATGACGGTAAAGGAAAAAACGGAATTTTATGCTTATGACAAACCTTCCGTTAAAACTTCTTCCCGAAATTCCTTTTATAAGCCCAAAAGAGAGACTAAAATTCCGGTTTCCCAAAAAATTGAAATTCCCGTAATAACAAGCGACAGAGCTAAAACGGCAAAGATTTCATCAATCAAGGATATATCCGTAGGCGACAAGGTTATACACGGGGTTTTCGGTATAGGTAAAGTCGAGTTTGTTTCGGAAAAAATGATACAGGCTAAATTTGAAGATTACGGGTTACAGCAAATCGGGGGTAACGTAGCGCTTAGTATTCAAAAGGTTGTGGAGTAGGGAGTCTATTTAAGAATTACGACGGTTTTTCCCTGCCCGCCTTCCTCGGGTTTTGCGTAATCAAAAGATTTGACAAAATCGACTGTTTTAAGATAATCCCATATTGCCTTGCGAAGGATACCCTCGCCCTTACCGTGTATGATTATCAACTCGTCCTGTCCCCCGATAAGAGCCTTGTCCAAGTTGCTTTCTAAAACCCGTATTGCATCATCAACCCGTTCCCCCCGAAAATCAAGTATAAATTCAAAACTTTTAGATGTATTAACAGAAACTCGCGTTTTATCCATAAGTTTTTCCGTTTTTTGGGACAGAAAAAGGTCGTTTTTATCAACGATAGAACTAATTATACCGATTCTCACCTTGACTTTATTACCCGAAATATCCTCAATATAACCCTCTTTTTCAAAAGGCGCGATATATACGGTTTGTCCTTTAAGCAGATTGGATGGGCGCCCGCGTTCCTTTTCTTTGATTTCAATATCCGCTTGTTTTAAAGCATCTTTTGCCGAATCAATTTTCTTTTCGGCATCGGTAATCTGCGACTTGTCGGGCTTGGATTTACGAGCCTTTTCAAGCTCAATTTTCAAAGCGGAAACCTGCTTTAAAGCATCGTCAAGCTCGCTTCTTAAGGCGCTAAGCCCCTTTTCATAGATACGTTTTTTTTCTTTTTCAACCTCATCTTTAAGCGATAAAGCCTCATTTTTTATACGATTTGCCTCTTTAAAGGTATCTTTAAGTTTCTCTTTTTCTTTAAACAGTTCGTTTTGTTCCTTTTGCAGGCGAACAAGAAGTTTATCGGCTTGAGAAGCCTCCTCATCGATAATTTTTTCGGCATTGGCGATAATTCCGTCATTTAAACCATATCGTCTCGCGATTTTAATGGCATAACTTCCGCCGGCACACCCCGTATGAAGACTGTAAAGAGGAACAAGTTTTTTCTCATCAAACTCTACAAATGCGTTTTGCACCCGTGTATCGGAGTAGGGGATTTCCTTAATACCCCTGAAATGAGTGGTAACGATAAATTTTACCTCTTTGTGTATCAAAAAGCCGATTATAGCGCGCCCTAATGCCTCACCCTCACGGGGTTCCGTTGCGCTGGAAAGTTCATCAATTAAAACCAAAGAGTTTTTGTCGGCTTTTTCTATGATTCTTGAGATATTTTTTATATGCCCCGAAAAAGTCGATAAATTTTCCGATAAACTTTGCTCATCCCCGATTTCCGACATAATATCGGAAAACATCCCGATTTTGGACTTGCTGTCGGCGGTAACGGGCAGTCCGCAGAGAGCCATAACGGATAAAAGCCCCGCAGTCTTTAAGGCTACGGTTTTACCGCCGGCGTTAGGACCTGATATTATAAGCCCGCAGTAAGACTTCCCGATTTCCAAATCTATCGGGACAGCGTTATTTCGGTCGATTATCGGATGCCGGGCATTGAATAATTCCAAAGACGGGGAATGGACAATTTCGGGAAAACCGCAATTATACTGTTTTGCGAAACGGGCTTTAGCATATATCATCTCGATATACCCCGTAAGTTCGTAGATTTTACTAATAATATCGTATAAATCGGCGACTTTTCGGGTTACTGCCTCAAGAATACGCCTGATTTCCTCCAATTCCTTCTCGTCGATTTCCAAACTTTCGTTATTTAAGCCGACTATGGATGACGGTTCGACAAACGCAGTTTCTCCGCTCTTGGAAAAAGAATGGATTATAGAATTGACGCGGGTTTTATACGCAGTTCTGACCGGAATCACGTAACGCCCGTCCCGAACGGTAACAATTCGTTCCTGTAACCCTTTATGCAACGCTTCGCTATCCATAATTTTATTAAGTTCACGATATATATTATCGCGAAGTGAGGATTTTCTTTTGCGTATTTTTTTTAGTTCGGGGGATGCGCTGTCCAAGATATTGCCGTCATCGTCTATAATAGCATCGATTTCTTTCAAAAATGTGTCGGTTATCGAAATTTCTTCCACAAGCGAGGTTAGGAGGGGGTATTTTTCGCGGTAGTTGAGAATGCTACTACGGTTTTGGGTGTAAATATTAAGAGTCTTTTTGATTTCCAAAAGCTCTTCGCTCGAAAGAATATACCCTTGTATTAGCGTGTTTTTCAGTATGCGTTCCACATTTCCGATTTTTTCAAAATACAGCGAGGAATCATAGGTTATAAACTCCAGCGCTTCTTTAGTAAACGCCAATTCTTTGGATATAACATCAATATCCCGAATAGGGGAAAGATTGCCTAATTTTTTTAGAGCCGGATAGGTTTTCAAATAACCGCTAATTATATCAGTAATTTTATCAAATTCAAGATTTTCAAAACTCATTTTTCCTTCCATTGAGATAAAATATTGTCGGCAACTTGGTAAAATTCGGCAGAGGTGTTATCCCAGTTGAATTTTGATGCCCAGTTTACGGCATTTTCCGACAGCTTTTGACGTTTATTGCTATCCCTGAAAACGGTCAATATCGCCTCGGAAAGCTCTGAAATATTCCCGTCTTCCACAAGAATACCATTATAATCGTTACCGACGGAATCTCTTAAACCCTGAACGTTGTATGCAATAACGGGAGTGCCGAAAAAATTCGCCTCTATAACAACAATTCCCCATCCCTCTTTTTCCGAGGTTATCCCGAAAAGCCAGGAGCTTGCAAGAATGCGGGATTTCTCATATTCATCGACATAACCCTTAAATTCAACGAATTTTTCCATACCGTAAGCCGACACAAGCCTTTTAAGGCGAGGCAAATCATCCCCCGTGCCGACAATTATAAAACGCGCTTCAGGTATATGGGTTACCACCTCTTTAAAAGCCGTTATGAGATGGTCGATTCGTTTGTATTTTTTAATTCTTCCGAGATAAACAAGGGTGGGGGTTAAAGTTTTGGAAACAGCCCCGTTCCCCCGTTCAAACGGATATTTCAAGTCCACGCCGTTATGAGACAATATTATTTGCTTAAAATCCGCGAGTTCCATTAATTCATCAATATTGCTCTGTGAAACGGCGATAAGCGGAATGTCTCTATAAGTCTTAAGTAAAACCCGTTCAATTATATAAATATATACGGCTAAAGGAAAAAAGGCCTCTTTAAACAGGCTTTTCCCGTGAACGTGGTGATGTATAGCTAAGATTGGGACATTTTTGATATAATTCGGGGTTGCAAGCGGGATTTTAGAAATATCATCAATAACAAGGGAATATCCGCGTCTGCTGAAATCACGTTTCCACAAACGCCGAAAGACTGTATTAAAATTGAATTTATTACCTATACGGATAACGTTATAACCGTTTATGCGTTCGGAGGGCGAAGAGTTTTTGAAACGGGAACTCACAAAGTCAACTTGCCAATGAGAGGGTTTACGCTTGAGTATCTCGTCAATATGGATTTCCGCGCCGCCGGCTTCCGGATTTTTTATATCCCGCCAATTTATTACCAATACCTTCATAGCAATCTAAAATTCTGTCCGAAAAATAGTAAAACCGAAATACCATTCATCCTTATTGGAAGAATACTGATTGTCAAGCCTCCGCCGGTTTTCCATATACAGGTAGTCCTGATAAGCCACATACATTGGAATTAACAGCGTATTAAAATAGATATAATTCCAATCCGGTTGGGTAAGCACATAGGTATCCATTATATTATAATTAACAATTTGCAATATATTAAGCGTCAAATAAAACGTAATCGGTATTGAAATAAAAAATATAATATCAAATCTCCTGAAAGTGGTCTGAGGCTCTTCAAACTCGATTTTAGACAAATCACCGACTCTGAGATAGGTGTTGGGTAACTCAGGCTCCCGGATACGGACAGTCGCTATATTGGTTACGGAAGGGTTTAGGAAAAGCTCATTTGTATCTATCCGGATGGTTCTTGAAAATGACATCGACGAAATTGCAAACAAAGCTAATAAAAAGAATATTGTTATACTTAATTCTTTAATCATATTAAACACTGCCTTTTGTAATACTCGACATCTATTATAAAACAAAATAAAAAAATAAACAAATTTAGGTATTATCGCCGCCAACCCTATTTCCTATAAGATATATTATGTTAAGTTGATAATACCCAAACTATCCCCTCTGCATTTTCTTGAGAAAAAATACCTTTATGATTATAATATTTTTCCTAACTTGGAAAGGCGGCAGGTAAAATGAAAAAATTTGTTATTCTTATAGCGCTTATTGCATTTACAACGGTCTTTTCCCACCAAACACACGCCGTCTCAAAAAACTTAGTCTATATCCTCTGCTATCATTCATTCTTAGGAACAATTAATGCATCAACCGACTTTTCACCCGATACGTTTAAGACGCATATTGAGGATATTTATAAACTGGGGTATAAATTTGTCAGCCTTGAGGATATAAAAAATAACCGCATTGAAGGCTCTCTAAACGTCCTTATTACGATAGACGACGGGAATCGCTCAATAAGAAATATCTATGGTCTCTTTGAGGAATATAATATTAAGCCTGTTTTGTTTATCTACCCGGCGGTAATTTCAAGGATGAGATATGCTTTAACCTACTCGGATTTAAGCAATTATATCCACAAAGGCGCATCTATCGGCGGGCACGGATGGTTTCACGAAAAGGTCAATATGGAGCTTTATCTTGAAGGTGAAAACAGGTTCAAAAAGGAAATCTATAACCCTAAAACCCATCTGCAAAACCGTCTCAATGTGGGAGTTTCCGCTTATGCCTATCCTTTCGGTATATATTCAGATATCACCGTTGAGCATATTGAGAAAGCCGGTTATAAATTTGCTTTTACTATTGAGCCGTATCCTTTGGAAATGCCCGTAAGCGATGAAAATCGATTTACGCTTCCGCGTTTTATGGTTACCAAGGGCAAATGGAGCGGCATATATAACGAGCTAAAAGAAAACAGCAGGGGTAAGAAGCAGTCAGTGTGGTAGTAGGGATTTAAACTACTGCGAAATTCTCCCCACCCTACCCCCTAACATAAGTGCTTATTTTGTATGCAAATACAATAACGCAATACTTTTCAATCTTACTTGCATTTATAATGGTAATATTGTATATTAAGAAGTAGGAAAATGAAAATGAAACAAGTAGTTTTAATTTTATTATCTATGACTATTGCATTCGGACAAGCCTTTCCGGTTAGGAAAAACGGAGAAACAAAATTTTATGAAATTTATGCTAAATATACTAATATCAATAAGTTACAAGACCCGGAGTTGGAAAAAGCCTTTCATACCATAAAAAAGCTAAGGAAAGCGTTGAGAAAAGACGGATATAAAACGAAACAGGACAAGGTTAATGAAACTATAAAAGCGTGGGAGAAACAAGGTTTAAGTAAAGAAGAGATTATGAATAGAAAAGACTTTAAAACATATACCAGCGACGTGTTAAATATGGAGACAGAAATAATAGCAAATCCGGAGAAGCACAGAAATTTTCTAAGCAAGCACAACATTAAAATAAAAGACATTTCAGATACAGATAATAAATACAAACTTATAGTGAAAAATGGCGGCGCAGATATGGATATTATTAAAGATGACTTAGAGCAATATTATTATTATCCACCCTCGAAAAAGCCTATTGAGGCAGTTAAAGAAACGGTTAATCATTCATATTACAAATCGGAATTAACGCCGGATGGTGATTTTAGATTTTATTATATAGATGAAGAGGGAAACGAGACTTACACTGTTTTTTCTCCAGGTGTGAATGCAAAAGTGACTCTAAAAGCAAAAGTTGAAAAAGCAGGTAAGTATTACAAATATATTTTTGACCTATATAATGATTCACAAAGTAGGCAAAGTATTTGGCGAGTTGGTTTTGAATATAATACTGAAATTATTGATAATTCAAGGGGAGATATGAGAGTTCATTTGGATTGGGTTAAAACGGAAAATATTTCTGTTTTGACATTTGCATCATTAGGGGAAGAAACAGATATAAAATCTGGTGAAAGTAGTAAAAATTATTATATTACATCCGGCATTCCGGGAATTGTAAAATATTATGTATTAGGAAGAGAAAAATTACCTAATACACACTCTCCAATTAGTGGTAGAGGTTTCGGAAGTGGATATTCTCTAAACGGCAAAACTATAGGTGCCGTCAAGTTTCCGTGGGAAGGTATTCCTGAACTTGAAGGTATTGATACCGATAAGATGAAACCCCACTTCAAGAAGAGGCTACCGTTCCTCAAGGCATGGGATACCCCTCGTAAGTTCAATGCGATGATAGACCGATTGCTTGATTATACCGAACAAAGCTATGAAGAAGGGTGGATTGAGGAGGCGGATACAAAACAGTGGATAATAGACAGTTTAAATGATATTCGCAATCTTTATAACGATAACAAGAGGCGTGAAACTAAAAGAGCAATAAATGAATTTCTTAATGATATTGAGCCTTACCGTGATAGAGACAGATTAATCCTTACTGAAGCATATGGGCTTTTAAAGTATAACCTTGAATATGTGAGGGACAATTTGATGTAAGGAGGAAGCTATGTTAATCAGAAAAGTATTTTTGGTTTTAACGGGTATTTTTGTTTTATCCTGCCTTGCTTTTGGAGCGAGAAAAGAAGGGGAAACGAAATATTATGAATATTACAGGCAATATTGGGATGAACACAAATTTAAGGATGACCCGCAAAAATTGAGACATTTTGAGATAATGAAAAAGCTAAGAAAGGAACTTAAATCGAAAGGACATAAGAGCTTAAGAGATATACACAAAAATGATATAGAGGAGCGCAAGAAACTTTGGGGAAAAAGCGGTAGAAGTGATAAAGAGATTGAAGAAATGGCTAAAAATATGAGGTTTCTGGGGGAGAGTGGGATTACTAAAAAGGAAGCTGAAATAATTAAAAATCCGAAAAAGAATAAAGCTGTGTTAGAGAAACTTAGGGTAAAAGAAGATGAGATTAATAGTGAAATATATTTCAAAGTAAAAGAGGAAGTAACCTATGGGTACTACAAATCGGAATTAACGCCGGATGGTGATTTTAGATTTTATTATATAGATGATGAAGGTAATGAGATGTTTACTACTTTTGTGCTTAGCACTAAAGTGAATGTCGTAGTTCA
>Ga0334898_1001481_pt1 | contig 25738 bp, 20 predicted proteins | sample GraSluR3_MG_10_FD_207228 | JGI IMG/M metagenome (GOLD analysis project Ga0334898, IMG submission 207228) | Sludge microbial communities from methane-producing bioreactor in Wageningen University, Netherlands - Granular Sludge_3_08-R3 | ecosystem: Engineered > Bioreactor > Anaerobic >... | reverse complement strand
TGGCCCGGGGAGTTCCTGGAGAACAATCCCATGTGGCTGTCAACGAAGGATTGTACGATTGATCAAGAGGCAATTGTCCGAGGGGATTGAGAGTAGGATCCCAAGCTTGGGTAATTGTTTTGGCTTCGACAGAAAATGGAGCACTGCCTTGTTCGTCCATCGCAATCAGTTGAACACTTGTAATGGATCCATCTTCAGGAATCAAATCTCGCAGTGCTGGAAAGCGTAGATACGTATCGGTTTTCCAGGTACTTTCTCCCTGGCTATAGTGGGTAAGCGTCATCTGTTCATAGGATTGATTTCCATTTTGATCAAAGGAGGAGCCTCCTGCATACAGACACAAAGACAAAGGAGTGGCGACTCCTCCAAATCCTTGGGGGGTATCTTTGTTGGAGGAAGAACATAAATACTTTTCATAAAATCCAATCGAAGTAGTGAATTTGGAAGTAGGTTTGGAGGGTGAAGGTTCTTTGTCATCCCACCCTCCGCGGTCATTTTTCACATGAATAGCACGTGGATACGTTTTGGTTTGATAGATGCCGGAGGGAGTCACAAACTTCTTACTATTCTTGGTTCGCTTTGGAATCATTTCTTTGGGGGCATTGGTTCGAGCCTCTTCTTCTTGCTGTTGTATCCGCAGCAAGGCTTCCGGAGAAGGAGGGGGACCATTACTCATTTTTAAATCTCCTTACGAAGGAGAATGCTATTTGTTAGAAAAGAGAATCAGTAGGGTGGGCAGGGCTGGAAAAAGATACGATTGCAGAGAGCCAAAATGGCAGACTAAAAACTCCTTTTTTCCGGTCATTAAACAGTTTCAATTTTACTTTTGTAAACAAATTAGTTTCTCCCAAAAAATTGTAATTTATTGTTAATTTGAGAATACTCGCGAAATACACAAAGTCAAGAAAAATAGTAAATTGTTTCCATTTATTTTTTTGGTACTTTGAGTTTGTTGTAAGAAATCAGAGAGAGAATGTGGAAAGAACCACCCCTGGAACCATAAAAACGTCCAGGGGTGTTTGATTGCTTGGATTAGATGAGCTTGGTTACTTCTTTGAATAGGTCTTTGTTATCTTTGATTACGGATTCGCTACCAATGACACAGAAGGCATTTTTTTGAGTAACATCCTGTACCATTTTGGAAAATTCTTGAATGCTTTTGGGGGTAGTATCTAACACCTGATTTCTTTCCTTTTGTCTGTCTTCTTGTGTGATTCCAGAAAGAGCCAGGATTGTAGCTGTAGTGCCTTTTGATGCGGGAGTTAAAGGGGCATCCATAGCACCTATCGTACCAATGATGAATTTGGTCATGGTAGATTCTGATTCATGGAAGGATTGAATGTAGCGGAATGTATTTTGATACGTCTCCAGGGTTTTTGCTAAATTGGGATCGCGGTAGGAACCAAATAGAGCGGAGCCATCTTTACGAAATACAGAGAAAGCGCCATAAGCGCCTCCTAAAACGCGAATGTTTTCGTATAGGTAGTTATGAGAAACAATGGTTCGAAGGACATTTAACTGACCGTTCCAGTCATACCCTAGCTGTTTGTAATTGTATCCCTGGGCCACATATTGTACATTTCCAGGGGTGATGAAGCCTTCATTTTTTACTTGCAGAGGAATGTTCCAAGATTGTTCCTTGGGACTGGTAGAGCTGAATTGAGTGTGGAGGGACTGGAAGGAACCGTCCCATTCCTGTCTTAGTTCGGGAGTGCATGTAATGGATGCTATGTCTGGCTGAGAAGAAAAAAGCTTTTGCGATACTTCTTGCAATTTTGCGACGATGGCATCTGCTTTTTCTGGGAAGGTTTTTTCCATGTCTTTTACAAACAAATAGTAGGAAATACCGGCTATCTCTTCTGAAATGTAGGCACTTTCGGACCAATACGATTGAATTCGATTCATGGATACTACATGCCCTCTCTGTAGAAGGCTCATTTCAATGCGAGATCGCGTACATTGGATATTTTCAAGCAGTCTTTTTGTATCCGTAAAAAGGGTATGGTGTAGCATATTGAGAAGCAAATCATTCCCCACCCGTGATTGTCCTTGTAGCACTTTTAAAGAGACAGTTGCGAAACATTGATATTGATCCATATTTTTTGCATGTGTAATGATACAAGGCGCAACATCAATTCCACCGGTATGAATATTAATCTGGTTGTCCAGTTGTTCATACGTATATTGGTCTGTGTCTAGTTTCCCAATCATGTCAAACAACAAACCAGCCCATTTTATATCTTCCAATGGCAAGCATTTCAGGTTGAAATACAGAGTTTGGTAAAGGATTCCGTTTGTATTGATGTCGTGATAGTGAACATGGGTTTCTTGAAGGTTTGAAACCTCCAATGGAAGATGGTCAACTTCTGTTTTTACATCCGAAGGGGTCAGCATTGGAAGGGAAGCGATGTCTTGCACTGTATCAGGTTTTTTCTGAAATTCTTCCAGTTGTTTTTCGCTTTCAATCATATGTTGAATTTCTTCTTCAGTAAGAGATTTTTTAAACTGCTCCATTTGTTGCGTAAAGGCTTTTTGTTTTTCTTCGTTCATCCCTGGTTTTGGTTCTAATATGATGAGGGAAGAATGCGGATTGGAAAGGATGTGATCTCGGATAAAGTCTTCTAAATAGGAAGAGCTCATTGCTTTTTTAATTTCTTTCAGTGTCTCTTCGTAATGAAGACTTATAAAAGGATCGTGATCATATAGCCAGCTAGGGAGAACATAATAAATGCTATATACCAAGCCCTTGGGGAATCCTCCAAAGTCAGCTTCTCGAACGGCAAACTCCTTCGAATTAATAGCTGCTTGGATGAGTTCTTTGTCAATACCGTTTTTAACAAGGTTCTGAAGAGTGGTCTGTATAACATTTTGAAAGGCTTCTTTTTGATCTATGTTGGCGTGTTTGGCAAAAATGGAGAAAACGGGTTGTTGAATATCCGTTTCTGCAGACCCAAAAATATCTTTTCCTATTCCAGCATCAAGAAGTGCTTTTTTAAGAATAGCTGCTTCCGAGTCTAACAAGATGTAGTTGAGAATTTCAAGAGTGAGGTTTGTAAGAGGGTCGGACGATTCCCCAATGGCATAGTTTTGAGAAAAATAGGTTTTGTTTTCGATGGAATCATCTGCTGAGATGGGATAAAAATGAGTTTTCTCAACAGGAGCAGGGAACGGTTTTTGCATCGCAATAGTAGACGTAGGTGCTAGATAGTCAAAGTCTTGCAGATATTCGTTGTGAAGGAAGTGTAGATGCTCTTGGATATCTCCATCTCCATAGAGAAGGATGTAGCTGTTGGAAGGATGATAGTATTGCTTGTGGAATGCAAGAAAGTCTTCTTGGGTCAGGGCAGGGATAAAGTCTGGGATTCCGCCTGATTCATTTTTGTAGGAGGTATCAGGGAACATAGTGTGCAAGATTTCTCGAAAGAGAATCGATTCAGGCGAAGAGAATGCTCCCTTCATTTCATTGTATACTACTCCGCTTATGGTGGGCGTGGACTCTTTGGATTCGAATTGATAATGCCACCCTTCTTGTTGCAAAATTTCTGGATATTCATAAATGCGAGGGTAAAGAACGGCATCCATATAGACATTCATTAGATTAAGAAAATCTTTTTGATTTCGACTCGCGACAGGGTATATTGTTTTGTCAGGGAAAGTCATGGCGTTGATAAAAGTTTGCAGAGAGCTCTTTACCAATTCCATAAAAGGATCTTTGATAGGGAATTTACGGCTTCCACACAAGACAGAATGCTCCAGAATATGAGGAACACCGGTATTGTCAGGAGCAGGGGTACGGAAACCAACAAGAAACACTTTGTTGTCGTCATTGTTGCTTAAATAGATAACCTTTGCCTTTGTTTTTGTGTGTTCAAAAAGGTACCCTGTTGTTTTGATTTCATCAATATATTCTTTTTTTACAAACGTATAGTTTTCTATGTTCATACATACTCCTTAAAAAAAATGTTCGATTACTATTGTAATGCTTCTTTCTTGAATTGCAGTTACGAATGAAGCAAACTTTGCAAATTTGTCCAAAATCTTAGGTATACTTTTACTATGAAACATCGTTTTTTATTTGCTGATGCTGATATGTTTTTTGTTTCTGTGGAATTGGCGATGCAGCCTTCCATGAGAGGATTGCCAGTGGTTGTTGGTGGCTCTAATGGAAGAGGAGTGATCACTGCTGCTTCGTATGAGGCCAGAAAATTTGGCATTCATGCTGGAATGTCTGGGTATAGAGCTCATCAACTGTGTCCGAATGGGATTTTCCTAAAAGGCAATTACCGAGCCTATTCTAGCTATTCCGATCGAATGTTTTCTATTTTTCGACAGTTTTCTCCCGATGTGCATGTACGCTCCATAGATGAAGGTTTCGCTGAAATCTCTTCCTGTCTGAGCCTTTTTGGAGGAGAAGAACAATTGGCACTGCAATTAAAAGATACCATTTTTGAACAACTAGGGATTACGGTTTCTATTGGCATTGCAAGCACCATCACATTGGCAAAAATCTGTTTAGAAGATGGAAAACCGGACGGTTTAACCATCGTTCCTGATGGCGGTCAAAGAGACTATTTGAAAGAACTTCCCATTGGGCGTATTCCTGGAATTGGTCCAAAAACAAAACTGTATTTTACTAAAAAAGGCATTCTTCGCATTGGAGATTTGTATCGGTACACAACAAAAGAAGAACTGACTCGCCAAGTAGGCAGTTATGGGCATTCCCTTTGGAATCTTCTGCAAGGAGTATCCACATACAATGAGGCTACCGTCCATGAACGAAAATCAATCAGCAACGAAAATACTTTTTATGAAGCTTTAACCGATCGAAATGCAATTGAGAAAGAAGTTATGCGGTTGTCAGAAAAAGTTGGATTTCGACTTCGTAAACAAGGATTGAAAGCAAAAACCATTGCTGTGAAAATTCGCTATCAAAATTTTACAACGATTACGAGAAGGACGACTGTGCAAAAGTATGTAGAAATGGACAAAGATATCTTTCAAGAAGCATGGCGACTTCTTCAAAAGGAATTGCGTTCCCCTGTTCGATTGATTGGTGTTGGGCTTTCGTCTTTCATGGACAATGAGGATTTGTTTTCTTCTCTTTATGAAAAAGATCGGAAACTCCATAAAGCAGTTGATTTTGTTCGAGAAAAATATGGAAGAAAGACGATTTTTCATGCTCGATAATCTATGTACCGTTTGTTCTCCACAAATTTCTTGGAATATTAGGAGAGTACTATGAAAAAAATCATTTGTATTGTATGCATTTTTTGTTTGTTTCTTGTTTCTTGTACGAATGATCCAAAAAAAGATTCTGAAGCCTGGACCCCTTCGACCGGTTCTTCCATTGCACAACAATTGCATGCCTTCCTTGACAAGCAGATATCTGAACAACAATTACCTGGCGCTTCCATTTGCATGATTGATCAAGACAAAACAATGCTATTAAAGGGTTATGGTAAAACTCGAGCAGAGGGTGATCCCATCACCAAGAATACGCTTTTTCAAATTGGGACTGCTTCCCGATTGTTTACTTCTGCCCTTGCTGGGCTCATGGTTGAATACCGTCAGTTTGAATGGGATTCTTCCGTAAGCGAGTATCTAGAAGATTTTTCTCTGCAGAATTCTTGGGTCACGCAATCCTTTTCTTTTGATGACATTGTATTGGAACGATCTGGATGGAGCCCTCAGGCGGGACAGTTTTTGCCCATTTTAGGATTTGATGAAAACTATATCATGCAGCATACGAAAGACTTTACAGTACATTCTTCCTTCCGAGATTCCTATTCCCCTCAAAATATCATGCGGTTGTTGCTAACAAAAACAATCTCGGATACCACTGGAAAAAACTGGCAAGAACTACTACAAACGGAAATAACAAGTAAGAACAATATGGAACTTGTCATTGGTGCATCAGAGTATTACCAGAAAGAAGTGTTTGCCTATCCTCACTATGTTGATTCTGACGATACTGTACACTTATTTCCTGTAGGCAGTCATGCCATGATGGAAGTACCAGAAACCATGAAAGCAGCCTTGGGTATTTCAATGGATATAGACGATGCTGTTCAATGGCTTCAGTTGTTTTTACAGCAGTGGGCTCAACCCTCAAATAGCGATAACCTGTATGGCCAAAATGTATTTGCAGAGCTTATGCAGCCAATCTATCGAAGAGGTACAGGGCTCTTTTCTGAGCATTCATTTTGCACGCGAAGTGGGTGGGTGTATGAGAGAGTACAAACTGAAGATGTCTATTGGTGTGTGGGAACAGGTTATGGATTTTCCTCCTTGTTTCTGATGATCCCATCTCACCATGCAGGACTTGTACTCTTGACCAATGCAAGCAATCACAACCTTCACCATGAGGTGGCTTCTATTTTTGGGAAGGGCTATTTTGATCCTGCAGGCACGTACACTCCTTCTATTGAAGAGCTTGAATCGCCAGGTCAAGTTCCATTAAAGCTCATTGTTGATCCCTTGAAGCCGGAAGCATATCAAGGTGTTTATACGCACCCGATATATGGAGATATTGAAGTGGTGAACAATCTTGACAATCTTGGAATATTGCTGGGCCAAACAAAGGAGTTTCGTGAGTTAACCCATTACAGTGCAGATGTATATTATTTTGAGGATTTGAAAATATTGCCTTATAGAGTATATGTTTCCTTTCAACAAGAAGATTCTGACACTATTGTTTCTTGTACCATTGACTATATGAAGGATACAGACGATCCATTTTTTATGAAAGTTAACGACTAAATGTCCATGGATTTACACGAACCTGTTGTTATCCCTATTTCGATTCGAGAATTTGTAGAGTCTATTTTTAGACAGGGGGATTTGTGCTATACAAATTCATTACAAAACGTAATGCAAGAAGGAATTCAAGTCCATAAAAACTGGCAGAGTATTCAGAAAAAGCAGGATGGTACCTATTCTTCTGAAATTCCCTTGTACTACGAATACCACCATGATGATATTGTATTCCAGTTCACTGGTAGAATGGATGGACTGGTTGTTCGCGAAAACCAATATTATGTGGAAGAAATCAAAAGTACGGTTCTCCCCCTGGATTCTATTTCCGAAGAGTCGTTTCCAACGCATTGGGCGCAAGCTAAATGCTATGCATTTATGTACGCGCATGAAAAAAAGTATTCCAAAATGAATGTCATCGTTACTTATTATCAAAAAGAAACAGGAGATATCCGTCAATTTACCAAGGCCTATCTATATGAAACTCTGCATACGTTTTTTCATTCCTTGGTGGAAGTGTATGAAAAATGTGTTATGCAGGATTTGCAATGGGAATGGAGCCGAAATGCTTCCATTGAGCAACTTGCATTTCCATTTTCCTCGTATCGAAAAGGGCAAGAAGAACTGATTGAATCGGTGCAAGATGCCACTTCCAATGGAGATGTGCTTTTTGCACAAGCTCCCACAGGAATCGGCAAAACCATGGCTGTGTTGTATGCAACCTTGAAAAATGTTCCAACAGTGGGAATTTCCAAAGTTTTCTATTTGACAGCTAGAACGCCTACTAGAAAAGTGGCCGAAAAAGCAATCCAATTGCTACACCAGAAGGGGTTGCAGTATCGCAGCATTTCGTTAACTGCCAAAGAAAAAGTATGCCTTATGGGAGTGACCCACTGCATAGGTGATGAATGTCCGTACGCAAAAGGGTACTATGACCGAGTGCCCGAAGCTGTGAATACTCTTCTGAAGCAAACTCATTTTTATTCGACCGAAGAAATTGTTTTTACAGCACAGAAGTTTACGATTTGTCCTTTTGAACTTTCGCTGGATCTGTCCCTTAAGTGCGATTGTATTATATGCGACTACAATTATGTATTTGATCCAAAAGTGTCTTTGAAGCGGTACTTTTTCGGACATACCGGAAATGGAAAGTTTGCCTTTTTAATAGATGAAGCTCACAATATGGTGAAGAGAACACAGGAAATGTTTTCGTCCGAAATTGCTCAGTACAAGATACAGAAGGTAATGCAAGAAGCAAGATCGATGGAAGATCTAACCGAGCCACTGAACAAACTTATGGATGCGTTTCAATTGATAAAAAACAAAATGGATGCTGAGGAAACGATGAACTACTATTATGCAACGACCGTTCCCGAAGAATTCTTGATAGAAATTGAAACATCGTATGAAACTTTAAAATCTGTTTTGGAGGAAAAACATTTCAAGGATGTGCCCTATTCATTAGTAGTGCTGTTCTATGATTTGAAACATTTTATGAAAATTCATGATCTGTTTGATTCCCATTATTGCTTTTTAAGCACTGTTGAAAAGAATGGGATTCGATGCAAGTTGTTTTGTATGGATCCTTCAAGCATTTTGCAGAATGTTCTTCAAAGAAGCTATACGTCTGTTTTCTTTTCGGCGACACTCTCCCCTATTCAATACTTTGTTCGTATGCTTGGAGGAGGAAGAGAGTCGGTACAGTTTCGAACGGATTCTCCGTTTCCTAAAGAAAACTTACAAGTGATGATTGAAAACGAGATTTCCACAAAATACAAAGAACGTCAACAATCTTATGAAAAAATCTCTTTATACATTCAATCGATGGTAGAGTCCAAAACAGGAAATTATCTTGTTTTCTTTCCTTCTTATGATTACATGAACAAAGTTTACGATACCTTTCAAATGGTGAAAGGGAAAACTTCATGTATTCTTCAAAAGCCTTTTATGAACGAAAAAGAACGTTCTTCTTTTTTAGCCTCTTTTTCCTATCAACACGGCAGATCCTTGGCCGGGTTTGCCGTAATGGGGGGCATTTTTGGGGAAGGCATTGACTTGGTAGGGGATCAGCTTTCAGGAGCGATTATTGTTGGTGTGGGTCTACCTAGTATCAATTTAGAGAATATGATTTTGAAAAAATATTTTGATGAAAATGAAGAATCTGGATTTGGATATGCTTTTGTGTACCCCGGTATCAATCGAGTATTACAAGCGGTGGGAAGAGTGATCCGAACAGAAGAAGATCGAGGGGTTGTATTGCTGATTGACAACCGATTTGATCACCCAAACTATCGAAAACTGCTTCCTGAAGAATGGGGCTATGTACCCGGTATCCATAATCCAAACCTTTTTGCAAGTTTACTGAAAGAGTTCTGGAAAGGGTAACCTTTTTCTTTTTAGGGTTTTACTCCCTGTATTTGAATGAAGTTGGAGGGGGAGCTGTAAAGGCGCTCTTTCTTGGAAGATGACTTTGAGACAGTGATATAGGAACAAACAAAGTAGAGGTGATCACTTGTTGAGTCATACTCTTCCAGGGTTATTGAGTACAGACTTTCATCCTCTGGATCAAAATCTTCGTATGAAATACTCTGCAAAGGTTTCTTTTCACCATTGTCCCATTCAAACAAGGTAAACCCTTCTGCTTTGTAGGGGTATGAGAAGAAAAATCGCAAAGAATCCCCTTCTTTTTCGTACTGGACATTTTCAGGAGCAAGGGGTGGGTACGATGGAATTGTAGCTCGTACTGCATACGACCGAATCGTGCCACCTAGTCCCTGTATAGCAACTTGATACCAATAGGTTTCCCCGATAGTCACGTTGGTATCTGTCCATACGGACACAGCCCTAGGATCAGCCTGGTGAATCATTTCATAGTCATTTTTTAAAGTTTTTCGATAGATCAACAATGCGCCGGGTTCAGTCGTGTTGTCTTTCCATGCAATTTGAACACCATTTTCGGATACATTTTCAATGGAAACCATGGTTGGAATTAGGGGGCATTCACATAATTGACGGATACAGTTAAATATGACGGGGTAAAACTGCTCAAAATTGCCATAGACGTTTCTATGATTTTCGTAAATTTGCAGCCATTCTCTAATATAGTCAATGTACACATAAAAACTCTGAACGTCTTGGTTTCTCTGATAAATGTACTCTTCGGGGCCATATTCCTGCAAGGTAAAACTTTGCGAGACTCCTCTAACAATATGTTCTGATAAGCAGCTTTGCCAATCTAGAATTTTCTGATATCTCATTTGCGTTGAAATTGGTTTAAAAAGTTTGGACGTAGTGAGGATATCAGTTTTTCGATCGTACAATAATGGATTAACATAGGCATAACTAAAACTTTTTAAAAGTTGCTTATGAAGATCGTCAGGGCCAGCCCAATAAGGATTCTTATCCCCCTTTTTTTCTTCTACATCATAAGGTCCAATGAGAGCGAAGTAGTTTTTGTCTACATGGGTGCCGTAGCCAATTGCACTAAACAAAGGTACTAAAATCAATCCATGGGATCGATCCGAAAAACCAAAATAATCTTCTAGCATGGGAATTGTATTTTTGGTTCCCAGTTTCTTTTCAACCTGTTCAATACAAGCTTGATAAAACATTTGGTGTTGATGATAGAAACCTATAAAATTGGTTTGTTTCGCAAAATCTCGAAGAAGAACCAAGAATTCATTTAGATTTCTTTCTCCACCTGCTTTGTCGGTGATTTCTTTCGTAAAAGGAGTGAAAATCTTTAATTCTGGAGGATTGGAAAGATGCAACATAAAGGTAGAAGGAATTTCTTGTGAAAAGCCGTAGTTGTACCACATGATACTGAACATTTCGATAGCAGGATGACCATAATGCTGGAAAAAGGTGCCTTGTACTTCGTACAGATAATCAAATTCTAAATCTGTCATAGGCCAAGCACCAATCATCATTTGCATAATGGAAATTAGCTCACTGCGGGGGTCGGATGTAATAGAGACTTGTTTTTTTGTTGTATAGGAATAGTCTAGAGATTTTTTGGCATCGGATGTCATGGCATGTGTTTGATTCATGCGAAATCCAGAAACAAGGATACAAAGTACACAAAAAATCGCTATGAAAAAATGTCTATATTTTCGATTCATTTTCACCTCTCTAGAGAAGTTTGTCTATAATATTGAGAACCACTGAAAAAGTTCATATGTTTTCTTTTTTTTCCATTTTTCTTACTTCTTGGACCAGTTTTTCCATTCTTGATTCTAATTGTTCTTTTGCAAAAACTGGATCTTCTTCAACAGCCATAAAGATGTCTCTCCATATCTCAATCTGATGATGTTTACCTTCGATGTAAATGGAGCTACAAAGGTCTTCTTCCATGACAGAGAACACTTGCTTTATGGGGGTGTTTTCTGCATAGTTTGTCGTGATGCTACGGTATATAATGATTCCTTCATCGGCCTCAGGGGAGAATGTAGTATCTAATAGTTCCAAAATGGATTTTTGAAGAAATATACATGTATCACATTTATCTTCATGATGAAACTGAACAATTTCTGCATGGTACTCAGGAAAATTCTCTGTTTCCCATTTTTCTGGGTAATACATTTGTGTTTTGTGGCTTGTCGGCGGTTTTGTGGATTTATGGGAACAACCGATTACACAAAAAGAAAAGGCTACGAAAAGGATGCTCAAAATCAATGCAATGTACTTGTTTCTTTTTCTCATAAAGACCTCCAAAAAAATTATATCACACCCTTTTTTTGAAAGGTTACGAAGTTTTCATTTCATTGAATTTTTCAAGTAGGATCATACAATGGAGATAGAATCTAAAGAACCATGGGGGTCCTATATGAACGTTGCAATTAACGGCTTTGGTCGAGTTGGAAAACAAATCTTAAAAGTATTGTTAGCGGATTATCCAGAAGTAAACGTAGTTCAAATTAACGAACTTGCACCTTTGGAAACCTCTGCTTTTTTGTTGAAGCATGATTCCGTATATGGATCCTATCCTCAAAGTGTTAGGGTTGAGGACGATTTTTTAAAGATTGGAAACAAACGGATTAAAATGACTCATGAAAAAGATATTGAGAATCTTTCCTGGGATCCATCTGTTGAATTGATTATAGAGGCAACGGGCGTTTTTACCAAGAGAGAATTGGCTTCCAAGCACTTGAAAGGAAATGTTCGACAAGTTGTTATTACAGCGCCTTCTTCAAATGCTGACTTAATGGTTGTAATGGGAGTGAATGAAAACGAGTTTGATGTCACCAAGCATCAGGTCATTTCCAATGCTTCCTGTACTACGAATAGTTTGGCTCCTGTTGCAAAGGTACTCCATTCTCATTTTCACATTCAATATGGCTTTATGACAACAGTGCATTCCTATACCGCTGACCAAAAATTGGTGGATGCACCGCACAAAGATCTGCGCAGAGCAAGAGCAGCTGCAGAAAGTATCATCCCAACCACAACGGGTGCTGCAGCCGCTGTAGGGATTGTGATACCCGATTTAAAAGGGAAACTAACAGGGATTGCCCTGAGAGTTCCTACTCCAACTGTTTCTATTACCGATTTTGTTTGCCATGTAGAAAAAGTAGTCACAAAAGAGCAGGTAAATACTGTTTTGCAAGAAGCATCAGAGAATTCCCTGAAAGGTATTTTGGGGTATTCTGAAGAACCTCTCGTTTCAAAAGATTATGTTCAAAATCCTTACTCGGGTATTGTAGATAGCTTATCTACCGATGTAATCGGAGACCACATGATCAAAATACTAAGCTGGTATGACAATGAATGGGGTTATTCTACAAGAATCGCTCAATTGGTAGATTATGTACGTCTTCAGATGAACCAATGATATCCATACGAGATTGCCAATTTGCAAACACAACGGTATTGGTTCGCGTTGATATGAATGTGCCTTTGGATAGTCAAGGAACTATTACCTCAGAGTCGCGAATACTAGCAGCAGTTCCTACTCTCAATTTTTTACTATTGCAGAAAGCAAAACTTGTATTAATCACTCACTTAGGTCGACCTAAAGATCATGAACCTATTTTTCAGACAGAAAAATTGGCCATTCGGTTGGATCAAATTTTGGGACCAGAAGTGATTGTGGAAAGTTCAAAAGAAATCCTTGGTACTGCCGTTCAAAAACAACTCCAAGAAATTCCATTTGGAAGCGTTTTGATGTTGGAGAATATTCGTTTTCACCCGGGAGAAGTAAAGGGTGATAAGGATTTGGCAAAGGCTTTATCTGCATTGGGAGATGTATATGTTAACGATGCATTTAGTTGTTGCCATAGAGACCATGCTTCTGTTACGGGTATCCCCGACTTTCTTCCATCCTATGCTGGCTTCCAATTAGAAAAAGAGATTGCAGAATTAACACAGTTGAATACAAACCCGCAAAGCCCATTTGTTCTTTTGCAAGGGGGAGCAAAAGTTTCCTCAAAGCTTGGCTTGTTGAAAGCCTTACTGGGTAAGCTTGATAAGCTTATTATTGGCGGAGGAATGGCGTTTACCTTTTTGAAAGCCATGGGCTATTCTGTTGGAAAATCTTTGGTGGAAGAAGATAAACTGGGTTTAGCAGAAGGTATCTTGCAACTTGCAAAAAAGACAAACACAAAAGTTGTCTTGCCAACAGATTTTGTCGTTGCTGATGATTTTCATCAACCAACCAATACAAAAACAGTACCCTTGGGGGACATTCCCAACGATATGATGGGGGTTGATATTGGACCCAAGACAATTCAGCTCTTTATGGAAGAACTATCTTCTGCAGCTACCATCCTCTTTAATGGACCGATGGGGATTTTCGAAGTGCCAGCATTTAGCCAGGGAACCAGAGAGTTGTATGCATTTGCTGGATCTCTCACAAATACCTATAAGGTGGCTGCAGGCGGAGACACAGCCGCAGCAATCGAAGCTTTTGGATATGTGAATTATTTTTCCTACATTTCTATGGGCGGAGGAGCTACGCTAGCTTATATAGAGGGAAAACAATTACCAGGAATACTCAAATTGATGAGCTAGGAGTTCAATCATGAATACAAACGAAATTCGAAAAGCTTTTTTACAATTCTTTAAAGAACGAGATCATAGAATTCTTGATCCTTCTCCTTTGCCCATAGACGATCCAACCCTTCTGTTTACTGTCGCAGGGATGGTTCCACTAAAGCAATATTACCTTGGAGAATCTACTCCTATTTCTCCTCGAATGACATCTTCTCAACCTTGTCTTCGGACAAACGATATTGAGAATGTTGGAAAAACTCCTAGACATCATACTTTTTTTGAAATGCTGGGAAACTTTTCAATTGGTGATTACTTCAAAAAGGAAGCTATCGAATTAAGCTGGGATTTACTGACAAATGTATATAAAATTGATCCTGCTTTAATTTGGATTACGGTTTTCCCAGAAGATACGGAATCAAAAGAGTTTTGGAAAAAGCTCGTACCTGTTTCAAGAATCATTGAATCCAAAGACAATTTCTGGCAAATGGCCAGTGTGGGCCCTTGTGGATTTGATTCGGAAATTCACATTGATCTAGGTTCTTCGATTGGATGTAAAAAAGAAAACTGCAATCCTTTGTGTGACTGCGGTCGTTTTTTAGAAGTTTGGAACCTGGTTTTTATGGAATTTATGATGGACGAAAAAGGAGAGAGATTACCCCTTCCCAAAAAGAATATTGATACTGGAATGGGATTGGAACGTATATCGTGCGTACTTAACCATGTACAATCCAATTATGACACCGACTTATTCCTTCCGATCATTGAATCCATCGAAAAAATATCTGGTAGAAGCAAAGAAGAAAAGCGATTTCGATTCAATATCATTGCAGACCATGTTCGGGCCATTCCTTTTTTAATTTCCGATGGGGTATTCCCTGAGAATAGTAAGCACGGCTATGTATTGCGAAGGCTGATACGAAGAGCGAAGCTTTCTGGGCACCTTCTTGGAATTGAAGAAACATTTCTAGCTCCTCTCTGTGAGGAAATGATTCAACAAATGCAAGAGAGTTATCCCAAGCTTTCTTCCCATAGCAACAATGTGAAAACAGTTGTAAACAACGAAGAAGAGCAATTTAGTAGAACACTGAAAGACGGATACAAGATATTTCAAGAAGCTTCTGCCCAAGTTGCATCTATGTTTCCAGGAGATATTGCATTTAAACTTCACGACACTTATGGTTTTCCTGTTGAATTAACCAAAGAGCTACTGGATGAAAAAGGGTTATGTCTTGACGAAAAACAGTTCTATGTTCTTTTGAATGAACAAAAACAAAGGGCAAAAACTCTCCATACCTTTTCAGATACAATTAGTGAAACAGATTACTGGGTGGATTTACGAAATGAAATTGGAAATACTCTTTTTCTGGGATACGAAAGAGATGCTTCCAGTGCCACTATCCAAGCTATGCTATACAAAGGAGAACCCGTCCCTGTAGCGAATCAAAAAGATGAGCTTTACATGGTTTTGGTGAATCAAACCACGCTATATCCTGAAAAAGGTGGTCCTGTAGGAGACCAGGGAATTATTCAGTCCGACAAGGGAGTTTTTCACATCACTAGAACTTTTTCTCCTGTTGAAAACCTAGTGGTTCACGAAGCTATCCTTGAAAAAGGTCAGTTTCAAGTGAAAGATTCTGTGCAAATAGCTGTTGATGTTGAGTTTCGAAGGGGTATTCGTAGAGCTCACACAGCAACTCATTTGCTCCATGGTGCCTTAAAACAGGTTATTGGCGACCATGTGAATCAGTCTGGATCTTATGTAGAACCCGATTCCTTGCGATTCGATTTTAACGCATTTAGCGCATTAACCGTGGAACAATTATATCAAATTGAAGATTATGTGAACCATTGGATTGCTCGGTCGGAATATGTAAGAACAGAAGTAAAATCTTTGCAACAAGCAGTGCAAGAAGGTGCTACTGCCTTGTTTAAAGAAAAGTACGGAGAGGAAGTCCGTATTGTAGAAGTGTGTGATGTTTCAAAAGAACTGTGTGGCGGTCTTCATGTTGCCAATACATCAGAGATTCGGTTATTCAGCATCACCAAAGAATCCAGTATTGGATCGAATCTGCGCAGGATTGAAGCAGTGGTTGGTCTAAAAGCGATTGAAAGGTGTAGAGAAGAGTCCAAACTAGTAAAAGAAGCCAAAAAAATCATTGATAAACCTGGAATTGAACTAATACCAGCTATTCAATCTTTGCAAAATGAGCTGAAAGAAAAAGATAAAGAAATTCGATCTTTGCGATCCTCTTTGCTAGCTTCTTCTGCTTGCGATGTAATACAACAAGCCCAAGATGTGGGGGGATATTCACTGCTAGTGCATTCATTGGACAGTAGTGACATGAACATGTTAAGAGAGTATGCTGATCAAGTGAGATCAAGAGCCAAAAAACCTCTTTTTATGCTTATTACTTCTAGCCTTGGAGAAAAACAGATTGGTGTTCTTGCCAGTACAGGAGAAATTAACTGCAAAGAGGCAATGAAGTTTCTGCAAAAAAACTTTTCCTTGCGTGGCGGAGGGAACTCAAAGCTAGTCTCTGTGGGTGATTTAAAAAGTGAAGATCTTTCTTCTATTGCCAAAGCTCTAAAAGATTTCTTACAAAATCGTGAATAAAGTTTATTTGGGATCCACACAGATCCTTGTTTCAGAGATGGCATTTGGAACACTTGTCATGAGTCCTTTGCAGGCCAATGTACCACCACAGGAAGGCCAATTTCTTTTGGAATATGCAATGGACCGAGGTGTAAACTTCTTTGATACTGCTCATTTGTATCAAACATATTCTTTTTTTTCACATATTCCTTCCCACAAAAAAAACCAAATGGTTCTTTCTTCCAAATCCTATCAGCCCGATTATACAGGAATGATGAAAGAAATTGACTATGGTTTGCAGCAAATACAACGGGATTATTTTGATATCTTTATGTTACATGAACAAGAGAGTATATATACCCTGAAGGGACATCGAGAGGCTTTACGGGCCATTATGGATGCAAAAAAGCAGGGAAAAGTACGTGCTGTAGGAATATCTACACATTCTGTGCAGCTTACAAAGCAGTTATTGCTTCATCCTGAATTCGAAGTTGTTCATCCCATTTTTAATCAAGTAGGTCATGGCCTTATTCATGGGACACTGGAAGAACAAAAAGAGAATATCATGCAATTGCACAAGGCAGGCAAAGGACTTTTTCTTATGAAGCCCTTGGGAGGGGGTAGATTGTACAAAGACTTCTATCAATCTATTTCCTGGATTCGTGACTTTCCCTACAAACATGCAGTAGCAATTGGAGTGAAGAATAAACAAGAATTGGATGTGGATATCGCAATTTTTGAAAAAAACTATCATGAAGATATGAAGGAAAAGTTACATTTAGAAGAGAAAAAGTTGTTCTATAATCGTTCGCTTTGCAGTCTGTGTTTAGAGTGCACTCAAAACTGTCAGTTTAAGGCGCTGCGATACAATAAAGAAAAAAACTGCATTGATATTCATTATGACCAATGCGTTACATGTGGTTATTGCGTAGCACATTGTCCCTCATTAGCCCTACGCATTCTGTAACTGTGGTATACTATTTGTATGATAATAGCATTTGATTATGGTACAAAGAATATTGGTGTTGCAGCAACCGATGAAAGTGAAATTTTTTCGTTTGCAAAATGTTCCATTCCGACAACGGAATACGAGATGAATCCTTCTATTATAGCGGATCGCGTTCCTCAAATTTTGGAAGCTAATCTTATTATTGTAGGACATCCGAAAAACTTGAAAAATCTATCTACACCTTCCACGGTAAATGCAGAGAAGTTTGCAGAAGAACTAAAAAAACTGTTCCCTGCTACAACCATACTTTTGTATGATGAACGCTTTACATCAAAGATTGCACTCAACAATTCACACAGTTCTCGACCAAAAACCAAAAAGAAAACTCTACAAGATAGGGCAAACAAAGATATGATCGAAGCGCAGATTTTGTTACAAGAGTATTTAAAGAGAAGAGAAAATGAGATATAGAAAAAAAATAGACATCCAGTCCAAAAAAAGCCGTTTCAAACGAAGTGTTCTTTTAACAATCACTATAGCAGGATTGCTATTTTTCACTGGATGGATGGGATTTCAATGGTTCCAAGAAGGAATTCATGTAGCCTATAACGGGCCTGTGTCCTTTTCCATTGAACAGGGAGAATCATTAGAGACCATTGCCAACAAGCTCCATGAGTTAGATTTAATTGGCAATCCAGATGTTTTTATTATGTACCTTCGGTTTCATCAATTGGACTCCCAGATACGAAGTGGAGAGTATGAGTTTGAAGATGGAATACAGACAGTTCAAGAATTGGTTAGTTGGCTTCTTCAAGGGCAAGAAAAAGTGTATCAATATACAATACCAGAAGGTTGGACAATCAATCAAATAGCCATGATGCTATACCAAGAAGAATTGATTGAAGATCCGCTAGAGTTTATTGAGCTTGCCAAATTCAATGGAGGATGGTTTCCATTCCGATTTCAAGAGGAAGTTCTGGAATCTGATTCTCTTGAAGGGTATCTGTATCCCGAAACGTATTATATCTCTACGGTTAGCCCCATTAAGTTAATTGAACAAATGCTTCAGCAATATGATAGCTTAATTGAGCAAAAGGAACTTCTCCGAGCTCAAGAAATAGGAATGACGTGGAATGAAGTAATGACGCTTGCCTCTATTATCGAAAAGGAAGCGATAGGACCTGAAGAAATGGACATTGTGTCTTCCGTTTTCCACAATAGACTTCAAGATCACTGGCCTTTGCAATCATGTGCTACCCTAGAGTATGCTGTACCCAGAGAAGGGTATGTTTTCACAGAAAAAGAGTTGGAAACAGATACGCCCTACAATTCCTATATGTATCCTGGCCTTCCACCAACACCTATTTGCAATCCTAGTTTAGATGCAATAAAGGCAGCATTGTGGCCAGCAGATACAGAATACTATTTTTTTGTTTCAAAAGGAGATGGGACACATGCTTTTAGCAAATCTTTAGAGGAGCATAACCGGAATGTTCGGAAATTTATCCCCTAGTTGGAAAGAAAAAGAGTATATAGTACGTCTACCCAAAGAACATATTTGGTTTGTACAACATTTGTTGCATACAAGCGAAGGGGTTGCTCTAGTTACACTGGCTTCTATGAAAGATCAAGAGGGAGAGTTTGTGGTGATCACTAATACAGATCAAGAAATGATGTTAGTCGAATTAATGAAAGAAATCCAAAAGCAACTACCTGCTGTCACATTTGAACCAAAAACGAACTAACATGCATCGCCCTCCAATGAAGCCAGATAAAACTGCAGAGTCACTCGAATCTATCCCATTGTCTTTACTGAAAGATTGGGGCATGGAAGGAATCATTATTGATGTTGACAATACCATTCTTCCAAGAACTTCTGATACCATTTCTACAGATGTGAAGAATTGGATTTTGAAAGCAAAAGAGCAATTTCGTATTGTACTTGTGTCAAATAATTCAAGGAAAAAGATGAATAGAGCTTCTCAACCTCTCCAATTAGCATATATTGCTTGGGCATTAAAACCGATTCACTATTTTTTTCTAAAAGCGGCTCGTAAGATGCAAGTTGACCCAACTAAGATTTGCGTGATTGGAGATCAACTGTTTACTGATATCAAGGGGGCAAAAGCTTGTAATATGAGGGCTATTTGGGTGCAACCGTTGGACCCTGGGAAAGATATGATTTGGACAAAAAAACGAAGAAAGAAGGAACAATTTTGGATACAAAAATGGAGTTGCGATTTCTCTCTAAAGATTTGATACCTTCCCATTATCGAAAAAAGTATCAAATTCAGACCGTCGATTGGGATGGAACATCCCTTCATTTCGATTCGGGAATACCTGTTCCTATAGACGTACAGAATGATATCCTTCACGAACTAGGTTTAGAGATACCCTATAAAAAAGGACAAAATGTTTCGTTGCAGGGGGATGAAACATTGGAATGCTTTTTTTCCTATGCATTTCATAGGCGTACCACGGATATTCATTTTGAACCGCAAGAAAATAAAGTAGGCATTCGATATCGAATTGATGGGATCTTACATTCTGTTGACTCAATTACACATGAAGAATACCAAAGAATGTCCCGCGTTATTAAACTAAAAGGAGGGATGGATATTACAGAGAATAGACTGCCCCAAGAAGGTGGTTTTCGTCACGAAAGTTGTCAGTTTGATATTCGAGTATCCATTGTCCCCTCTCTTTATGGAGAAAAGTCTGTATTGCGGATCCTTCCTGTCTGCAATGATTTACAAAGGTTGCAAGCATTGGGGATGATTGAATCACAAATGAAGCTAGTGCAGGATGCTGTTCATAAGAGAAGCGGATCCATCATTGTAAATGGACCTACAGGATCGGGAAAATCGACTACCTTACATGCAGTCTTGCAAGAGCTTGATTGTGTATCCAAGTCTGTTTTGTCGATTGAAGATCCTATTGAAATAGTGGATCCAAAAGTAAGTCAATTTCAAGTAAATGAAGCTCTTGGATTGACATATGCTGAGTACTTGAAACGAGTGTTACGGCAAGACCCCGATGTTATTTTATTGGGAGAAATTCGCGATAAAGATACTGCTCGATTAGCTTGTGAGGCATCACTAACGGGTCATTATGTACTGTCTACGATTCACACCAAAACAACTGCCGATGTTGTTTTACGACTTCTTGAAATGCAATTGGAACCCTTTTTGATTGCCGATGCTCTACAATTGGTAATCAATCAGCGACTGATTCGAAAATCGTGTCCCTATTGTTCGGTAGAAGAGGAAATTCTACCACCCTACCAAGATTTTTTGCAAGTTAACACACAAAAAAAAGGACGAGGATGTCACCACTGTAACAACACGGGTTATTTGGGAAGAGTAGGTTTGTTTGAGATCAACCAGATTAGTGAGAAAGCACGAGATTTTGTTTTTTCATTCTTATCGCATGCAAATGTAAATCAGTGTATGCAGCTTCTAAATGAGGGAATCGGTTTTACCATGAAAGACCATGCTTCTGTTCTTATCAAAAATGGTTTGACAACCTATCAGGAAGTGCTTCCTTGTTTGTAAAAAAGAAGCACTCATCTAAAATCATTGTTCTTACGGCATCCGAAAAACTACAATTTCTCTTTCAAGTGAGCTTAATGCTGTGTCAAAGAATTTCTGTAGTGAAAACTCTTGAAATCCTTGTACAAACACAAAAATCCAGAAAGATTAAAAAAGTATGCGAAACTCTTCTCGAAGAGATATCTCATGGAAATTCTATTGCAGCATCAGTGAACTCCATTTTGCAACCACCTGCCTTTTTTCTCGCTATCATTAGTAGCGGAGAGACAACAGGTCATTTAGGTACTTATCTTCTACAGGCATACACCTTTTCAAAAAAACAATATGATGCCAGAAAAGACCGTAGATCCCAAGCTTTTTATCCTGTATTTGTGTTTAGTTCCACCTTTTTTCTTTCATGCGGAATTGTTGCTTTTGCCATTCCGAATATGGTTTCCATGGCAGAATCGTTGCAACTAGCATTGCCAAATTCTATTTTGTCACTACTTTCTTTTTTCGGGTGGTTTACAATGAATTGGGGCTATGTTGTATTTGGCCTTGTGCTTCTTATTGGATTGTTTTGGTGGTTTTTGCAAAGGAATCGATACTGTGTTGATTGGTTGTTGCTACGCCTTCCTTTGTATAGTACTTACATACGAAAAAAAGAACTGTTGTCTTTTTTTACCCTTTTGTCCATGCTACTAAAAGATGAAATTCCACTGGAGAAAGCTTTGGAGTTATCTTTGGAGACAATTCAGAAAGAACCTCTGCGCGATGAACTATCGTTTATCTTCCAACAAATATACACAGGCAATATGGATCTAACGAAGTTTGCTTCTTCTTTTGGGAAACAAGGTTCTTTTATTGCTTTTTTAAAATCCAGCGTAAACAAAGATCAGTTTATTGAAAACACCGATTTTTTGATTTCTGTCATTTCCCAAGAAATGGAAGAGCAAAAGAAAAAAGTTACCAAACTGATTGAACCTGTTTCTCTTGGTTGCATAGGATTAATGGTATTGTTTGTTATTACGAAGGTATATTTACCCATTTTTGAAATGTTTAGCTCCATGGAATGGATGAGTGGATTCTAAGAGAAATATTGATAGACTCATATACAACGATCTTCAATCTATTCATCATGGAGGATACAGTGAAACAAATGGAAACGCCTTATGAAAATACAGATATCGAGGAAATAGAAACAATCGAATCTGGTTCGTGGAAACCTAGACCCAAAACAAAAAAATCAATTGCTATCAAATTTTTTTCTATCGTAGTTGTTTGCATTATTGTTGTAGGAATGCTTTCTTACTATATCTATTCCCATACAAATTTCTTTTCTTCTTTTGTCCAAAAAAACCAATCCCAACAAACAGAAGCAGTTGTTTTTGAAGAAGAACCCATTGTAGTGGGAGAATATTCAGATCCTCCCTCGATAACTTCTCTCAAAGAAGAAGCAGACACCCTTTTTGGAGAACAAATACAGGCTTATTTTTTTCAAGATCCTGAAGTGGAAACAAAAATCAACAATTTTGAAGAAAAACTCAATGAAATTGTTCAAGAAACCTATGAGTATTATGTTGTTAATAAAAACGGAGGATGGGAAGAAGCCGAGAATAGTTTCATTGATTTTTTGCAGAATCTCGACTACGAAGGTGTGCGATTAAAATCCTCTTCCGTTCCATATTATCTAGAACGCTTACAAGCATTAGGGGATGGATATGAAAAATAAACTATCTTTTTATTTGGATGTAGCAAAGTCTCTTCATGTGCAATATGCAGATATTCGATTTGAAGAAATCCACTCTCATGATCTGCGGCTGCGAAACGAATCGGTTGACTCAAACCGAATGTCAGTACAGATTGGTTATGGCGTTCGAGTTTTAAAAAATGGATCGTGGGGATTTGCTTCTACGAATAATATAGAACAGAAAAGTGTAGAAGAAACGGTTAAACAGGCAGTACAATTAGCAGAAATAGCAGCGAAAGTTTCTACGCAGAATATTCAACTGGCATCGATTCCCGTTGTTGAAGATTTTGTAGAGTCGGTGGCAGCAATAGATCCCTTTGAAGTATCTTTAGAAGAAAAAATTGAGTATTTAAAAGAAGCCTCTTCTGTTATGAAAATCCCCTCTGTTTTTTTGCGGGAAGCATCTATGTCATTTCGGAAGCTTCATAAATTTTTTCTATCTACAGAAGACTCTTTTATAGAGCAGACTAGACATGAGACAGGATGTGGCATAACTGCTTTTGCTAGAAGCGATCAAGGAGAATTCCAAAGCCGTAGCTACCCCAATGCTTTTGGTGGGGATTATTCTACCTTTGGCTATGAGTTTGTTACCAAAACAGACCTTGTAGGAAATGCTTTGCAATGCGCTCAAGAAGCTGTGGCGTTATCCAATGCTCCTTTGTGTCCTTCCGGAACAAAGGATATTATCATTATGGGAAATCAAATGGCACTACAGATTCATGAGTCCATTGGACATCCAGCAGAACTAGATCGAGTGATGGGAAGTGAAGCAGCATATGCAGGAACGTCCTATATGACTCGAGATAAATGTGGGGTGTTTCAACTGGCATCCCCAATTGTCAATATTACAGCGGATGCAACCGTTCCAGGGGCCTTTGGTTCTTTTGGTTATGACGATGAAGGAGTCAAGGCACAAAAAGTGTATCTTATCAAAAAAGGAATCTTAGAAGGGTATTTGAATTCTCGTGAAACTGCCTACAAGACGGGAGACCAACCAATGGGTGCTATGCGAGCTGATGGATACTGGAACTATCCCTTAATTCGCATGACTTCTATTAATTTGCTACCAGGCGATCAATCTTTACAACAAATGATAAGTGATATTGACGATGGAATTCTATTTGATGGGATTAAGAGTTGGTCCATTGACGATCGAAGAATGAATTTTCAATTTGGTTCGCAATATGGCAGGATCATTCGTAAAGGAAACTTGCAAGAAGTTGTGAAAAATCCAACCTATATGGGAGAATCTCCTACGTTTTGGAAATCTTGCGATGCAATTGGAGATGAATCCCATTATCACATTTACGGAGTTCCTAATTGCGGAAAAGGAGAACCAGGACAGCTTATGAAGCTTTCTCATGGTACTTCTCCAGTACGATTTCGAAACCGAAAAGTAGGAGTAATTCAATGAAGATAATGGACTCAAATCTTACACAACAAACGCTAGCATACTTACAAAAGAATCTTTCTGGTTGGGAGTATCAGGTATCATTTCATCAAACAGAATCCACCATGCTACGATTTGCACAATCCAATATTCATCAAAACAATCGATCAGTGCAAACTTCAATCGGCATCGAGTTAGCAAGAGGAAAGCGAGTAGCAAGAACAAATCTGGATGCAAATAATTTTGATGAAATTGTAAACTCAATACAATCTCTGCAGAGCATTTGCGAAACAATTGCAGAAAACCAAGAGTTTTCTGGCTATCCAGAGCCACCATCTCAGCTAGAACAAGTGAAAGAAAACCCTACTATAGATCCGGAAGAATTCTACGATAAAAGCCTGTCTTTTTTTCCGGTGTATTTTCAACAAGTAAAAAATGCTTCCCTTGAAGCATACGGCAGTTTTTTGTTCGAAAACTTTCATGCAGCTTGTGTGAACTCTAATGGACTGGTAAACCAGTCCAATTCCTCTTCTGTACAGTTTCAGTCTCAAATCATGAATGGTAGAGTGTCGGGGTATTCCCAATCGACAGCGAAAACGATACAAGATCTTGCTATAGAAAGAGTTATTGAAGAATCAATAGAGACATGTCAAAACGGAATCTCTCCTGCTACCATTGAACCCGGAGATTATACTGTTTTTCTCAAACCTGAAGCGGTGGCTGACATTGTTCGAATGATGGCTTTCATTTCCATGGGAACAAAAGCCATTGACGAAAAAAGATCCTATCTATCGGGAAAACTCAATACCAAAGTGCTAGATTCTTGTTTGAATATAACGGAAGACCCTCTTCATCCAAAGCAAATCTCCATGTATATGGATCATCAAGGGTACCCACATATTCATCCGGTGAAGATGATTCAAAATGGAGTATTTCATGACATGGTGTTTGATGATAAGTTCGCAAAAAAATACAACAAATCAAACACAGGGAACGCTTTGCCTGGTAATATGGGGCCCATACCAACAAATCTTGTATTGGAGTCTTCGACTACCCAAGATCCCACCGAAATGATATCACAAGTTGAAAAAGGTATTTATGTTACTCGCTTTTGGTATGCTAATCCGGTTAGTCCTATTGACGGAGAAGTAACTGCACTCACGAGGGACGGTACTTTTTGGATTGAAAACGGGCAAATGAAACCAGTTAAGAATCTTCGATACTCCGACAATATCTTTGAAGTTCTGTCTGGTATTCTTGCTGTGGGCAATGATTCTCGATTTACGGGTTCTTTTTTTGGTGGTACCGTAGCTCCTTCTTTGCTATGTAAAAAAATGCGGTTTACAGAAGTATTACCAGAATAGAATGATCTAATCTTGTTCATATGCAAAAAATCGAACTTGTATACCTCTTCATAGAAGCTTGTTGATATCTTGAATATACTGATAAATAGAAGAAAAGTCTTTGTCTTCCATGTGTCCATTACTTAGGAGTGTATACAGGTTTTTCGCAGCTGTAGCTGTAAACAGTGTGTGGTTCAATTCTTGCGATAGTTCTGTAACAAGGTTTAGGTCCTTTTTCATACAAGCATTTGAAAACTGAGTGTCATAGTTTTCTTGTTCCATATTTTTAGACTTTGCTCGCAGTACTAAGGAATCTCCTCCGCCGTTGCCCAGTATTTCAGAGACTGTCAGCTTAACTGTGTAAACGCAATATGATACACTCTATCTATCATTACACAGGAGGACCTGATATGACAAAAGAAATGATGTTTCCATTTGAT
>Ga0334898_1001480_pt1 | contig 25753 bp, 20 predicted proteins | sample GraSluR3_MG_10_FD_207228 | JGI IMG/M metagenome (GOLD analysis project Ga0334898, IMG submission 207228) | Sludge microbial communities from methane-producing bioreactor in Wageningen University, Netherlands - Granular Sludge_3_08-R3 | ecosystem: Engineered > Bioreactor > Anaerobic >... | reverse complement strand
CGATGAGCCAGAAGCGTCTCGCTAAGAACATCAGTGTGATGAGCATTGCGGTGTTTTTGAGCCGCATCTTGGGACTGGTGCGAGATCAGGTGATGGCGTTCTTTTTTGGAGGGGGATTTCTCAATGACGCCTTCAATGTGGCATACAATATTCCAAATCTCCTGCGGCGCCTTTTTGGCGAAGGAGCGCTATCTACGGCGTTTGTACCGCTTTACAATGAGATCGGGATCCAAAAGGACAAAGATTCGCAGACAGACTTTGCGCTGAATGTGCTCAGCATTCTCACGCTCTTTCTTCTAATCCTGACAGGACTTGGCATAGCTTTCGCACCACTCATCGTGCGCATGCTATATCCGGGTCTGGCTCCTGAAACGGCAGTGGTCGCCATCAAGCTCACCCGCATTATCTTTCCATATCTTTTCTTTATCGGATTGTCTTCCACATTTATCGCTATCCTAAACTCACACGACTATTTCTTTATGACCGGGCTTTCCAGTGCGCTGCTGAATCTCGGAATGATCGCGTGCATCGTAATCCCATATTGGGTCTTCGGCTTCAGTGCCGAAAGGCTCATCTACATTGCCGGATGGGGAGTTGCTTTCGGGGGAGCGCTGCAGACGATAGTTAACTTCCCTTTTCTAAAAAAGATCGGGTATCGTATAAGGCTAATTCTACGCTTAACAGGATCTTCAATCGCAACTCTTTGGAAAAGATTCGTCCCCGCAATGATCGGCATCGGGATCCGTGAGATCAATCTGATAGCCGACGCATTGATGGCGAGCTTCTTGCCCATTGGCAGCATCACGGCATTGGCATATGGCAATCGACTGATGCAATTGCCCTTGGGCATCTTTGCCATAAGCGCAGGGACGGCTGTCTTGCCCACTTTTTCCCGTTTAGTGAGCTCCAAAGACTATGATCAGCTTAACTCGAGCATTCGCTTCACTTCACTTAGCTTGGTCTATATCATGCTGCCCGTGACGACCTTGATCCTCGTGCTCGCGCCGGACTTTGTGAGCATCCTCTTTGGGCATGGGGCTTTCGACGACAAAGCGGTCTTGATGAGCTCACAGGCTTTGGTATTCTATTCATTGGGACTGATGTTTTATAGCATGAATCAAGTCCTGACCCCTGTTTTCTATGCCCATGGTGATACCAAGACGCCGGTCAAGCTGGCAGCCGCCATCGTAGTTCTAAACATTCTGCTTAATCTAATTTTGATGATGTTCATGCAACACAGAGGCTTGGCGCTATCTACCTCGATCACTGCCTTTGTAAACTACCTGACACTGCTATGGCTTCTTAAGAAAAAGATCTCTCGGCTGGAGTACAAGAGTATCTTCAGCAATATCCTAAAAGGGATAGCTGCTTCTGCCGTCGTGTATCTTGTCGCTCGGATGCTTTATGGCTTGTTAGTTTTTGAATCAAAGCCGGGCTTGCTCATCAAGGTGAGCGTCATCTCGTTGATCTCTTTTGCATTGTTCTATCTATTGGGCATTCTGCTTAAGCTGTCATATTTCAAGGAAGCCGGGGAGTCGCTTTGGAAGCGCCTACGCCGCAGATAGCACAGAAGCTGGCGATGCTGCCGGATAGTCCCGGAGTCTACCTCTGGAAAGATGACAAAGATCAAGTGATCTATGTGGGCAAAGCTATCAAGCTCAAGCAAAGAGTGCGATCCTACATCTCCACATCTACAAAGGATCCCAAAACCAGTCTCTTGGTAGCCAGCATCGCGTCACTGGACTATATCGTCACTTCAAGCGAGGATGAAGCCTTCATCCTGGAAGCCAGCCTGATCAAAGAGCATCAACCCAAGTACAATGTTCTGCTAAAAGACGACAAACGCTATCCATTTGTCAAGATCACATTGAGTGAGCCCTTCCCAAGAATCTTTGTCACTCGAGAGATAGTCAAAGACGGCTCCCGCTATTTTGGGCCATATACGGATGTCCGTGCGCTCAGACGTACCCTGCGCAATTTTGAATGGCTCTTTCCCATCAGGGATTGCAAGCGGAAGATCCCACTGGACAAGATAGTCTTTGACAAAGCATGCATCAATTATCAACTCGGCAAATGCACTGCGCCGTGCATCGGCAAGATCTCGCAAGAAGTTTACATGAAGATCGTGGATAGGCTCATTCGCTTTTTTGAAGGAAAGTATGAGGAAGTATTGCAAGAATATACGCATGAGATGAATGCGCTTGCCGAAGAGATGCGATATGAAGATGCTGCACGCATCCGCGATCGGATCTTGGCGATCCAAAAGATCCAAAAGCGTCAGATAGTCTTTTACGCGGATCGCAGAAACATCGATATCATCGGTTTCTATCAAGAAGAAAAGGATGCTGTAGCTTTGGTCCTGCGTATGCAGCAGGGCAATATCATCAATCAAGAAAACTATCCGCTGAAAAACCTCAATTATGAAAGCAGAGAAAGCATCCTAGCATCCTTTCTCAAGCTCTATTATGCGCACAGAGAAGAACTGGCCCAAGAGATCCTTCTTCCCTTTGCACCAGAAGACTTTGAGAGCATTAATTCCTGGCTGCACAATCGCCTCTCTCTTCCCCAACGAGGGGAAAAGAACAAGCTCTTGGCAATGGCTAAGCGCAACGCATTTCACCTCGTGGAAGAGAAGAAACTGGCTCATCTGCGCAAAGCAAATCGCACTATCTACCCGATCCAAGAACTTAAGGAAGCTCTGGGTTTTGCAAAGCTTCCTCGCAAGATCGTCTGCATGGATATCTCCACGATCCAAGGCACCGACACAGTTTCAAGCGCAGTATACTTTGAAAATGGCAAAACCAAGAAGAGATTCTATCGCCACTTCATCATCAGGGATATCCAGTCCCAAAATGACTTCGCCGCCTTGCAAGAGACTATGCGAAGGTTTCTTTTGGAGATCGACAAAGAACCAGAAATGAAGCCGGATCTCTTCATCATTGATGGAGGAAAAGGGCAGCTTAGCTCCACATATGAGATTCTCAAAGATTCTTCATACGCGGACATCAGGATAGTCTCGCTCGCCAAGCGCGCAGAAGAGATCTTTCTTCCGGGCAATAGCGAATCTGTGATCCTTGCCAGATCATCTTCCGCTCTCAGATTGGTGACCACGATCCGCGATGAGGCTCATAGATTTGCCATCAACTTCCACCGCCAGAGGCGCAGCCGCCGCACATTGATTAGCGAACTCGAAGAGATCCCGGGCATCGGAGAAAGCACGAAGTTCACTCTCCTAAAGGAACTGGGATCGATTCAGAACATAAAGACCGCATCTATTCAGAGCTTGATGTCGATCAAAGGAATAGGTGAGAAAACCGCACAAAGCATTTACGAATTCTATCACAAGGAGTAAGCATGAAGCACCGCACTATGCCCAGATCAAAGGACAAACTCTCCATCCTCGGCTTTGGATGCATGAGATTCCCCACCGACAATCAAGGAAGGATAGACGAAGACAAGAGCTTCGCGATCCTACATGAAGCATATCAATCCGGCGTGAACTACTTTGATACTGCCTGGGGATATCACAACGAAGAATCCGAGCCCTTTCTGGGTAGGTTCCTCACTCAGATCGAACGCAAGAAGGTCTTTGTCGCCACAAAGCTGCCGTGCTGGCTGGTAAACTCCAGAGAGGATATGGATGATTTCCTAGACAAGCAGCTTGCCCGCTTGCAGACGGATTATGTGGACTACTATCTCTTGCACGCTCTAAACAAGCGTACTTGGCAAAAGATGAAGGAGCTTGGCGTTCTAGAGTTTCTGAGCAAAGCTAAACAAGATGGCAAAATCCGCTATGCTGGATTCTCATTTCATGATGACTATGCGACTTTCTCAAAGATCACCAGAGCATGGGATTGGGATTTTACCCAGATTATGCTCAACTATCTGGATACTCATTATCAAGCCGGAATAAGAGGACTTCGACTGGCAGCTTCCAGAGACATGGGAGTCATCAGCATGGAACCACTCCGTGGCGGTAAGCTCGTTCACCAAATCCCGGAAGAAGTGGAAGAAGTCTGGCAAAAAGCAAAGAACAACGAAAGTCCACTCAGGCGAGCACTAAAATGGGTTTGGAGTCTGCCTGAGTGCACAGTTTTACTTTCCGGGATGTCCAGCCTTGAGCAGCTTCGCGAAAACATCCAAGAAAGCAGCAATGCAAAGCCTAATCTTCTTTCGGATAAGGAACTTCGGGTGTATCAAAAAGCTCGCAAGGCATATCTGTCCAGAATCCCCTTCCTCTGTAGTGAGTGCCGCTATTGCATGCCGTGTCCGCATGAAGTTGCGATCCCCTCAGTACTGGGACAATACTCGGAAGCCATGATGTTTGGAAACTATGAGACGAACAAGAAGGAGTATCTCGGCTTCATCCCGGAAGAGAAGCGCGCTGATAAGTGCATCGAATGTGAAGAATGCCTATCCAAATGTCCTCAACAGATTGATATTCCGCAGTGGATGAAGACCATCGCAACTCATTACGAAGAGATCTAAGGAAGATTTTCTCTTGACGCTGTCTAAATAGCTTTATACTGTCTATAGACCATTAAAAGAGGTTCAAAATGAAAGATATAGAATACATACTGATCACAGATATTGGATCCACGACCACCAAAGCCATACTTATCGACAGAGCTCAGGGCAAGCTATTGGGAATAGAACACTCTGATACCACGGTTGAAGAGCCGCATAGCGATGTGTCTCATGGAGTCTTCCAATCCACTCAGGAGCTACAGAAACGCCTTAGTATCCCGCTTTTGGCAGCTGATGCAACGCCTACTAAACTGTGCTTTGAGCCAAATATCAGATATCTATCTACCAGCAGCGCGGGTGGGGGACTGCAAATCTTGGTCATCGGACTCACTCTTTTTGATAGTGCCAGCAGCGCTCGCCGCGCAGCATATGGAGCCGGTGGAGTCATCCTCGACGTCTTTGCTATTGACGACAAACGTAGCGCCCTAGAGCAGATGCTCTCAATGCGCAATCTACGTCCGGATATGATCCTGCTTAGTGGAGGCATCGATGGTGGAGCCATAGCCTCAGTCCTGCGCTTGGCAGAGATCCTGCGCATCGCCAAGCCTGTGCCAAAGTTTAGCACACAGGCGCGCATCCCGACCATCTATGCCGGCAACCAAGATGCGGCTGAGATGATCAAGCGCATGATTTCCAAGGACTTTGATCTGCATGTCCTGCCCAATCTTCGTCCCAGTCTAAACGCTGAGAACCTTAAACCCAGTCAGGACAAGATCCAAGAGCTATTCATGGAAAACGTGATGGAGCGAGCTCCGGGCTATAGCAAGCTAAAAAGTTTGGTTCAGAGTCAGATCCGTCCCACCCCCGCAGGTGTCCTGCAATCCATCCTAAAGCTCGGAGAGAAGCGCCAAATGGATCTCATCGCTTTTGATATTGGTGGAGCGACAACCGATATTTTCACTCGAATCAATGGTCACTACCAAAGGACTGTAAGCGGCAATCTGGGAATGAGCTACAGTGCCCTGAATATCATGCGCGAGAGTGGCACGGAAAGCATCCTGGCAGCTTTGCCCCCGGATATAGGCGAAACTCAGCTGAGAAACTATGTGGGAAATAAAACCCTCTACCCCACTCTTAATCCAAAGAACACCACAGAGTTTAGGATCGAGCACGCACTCGCCAAAGCCGCCATTCAGCTTTCCTTTGTTCAACATCAGGAAATGCACTACAATAGCGAGAAGATCGGCTATTTGGATGCGCTCAAGAACAACGGTCAGGACAAGTATGAAGAGAAATTTGAATACATCCAAAATGAAAGTAAGCACTATTTCTACCCTAGCGATATTGACCTCGTCATCGGAGCAGGCGGAGTCTTTGCTCACGCGCAAAACCACTTCCAATCCGTTGATGTCTTGATATCAGGATTCAAACCATCCGGCATCACCGAACTTGCCATCGACAGACACTTTATCTCGCCGCATTTGGGCGTCTTGATGGATACGGATGAGGCTTTGGCAGCTGAGCTTCTCGAGAAGGAATGCCTCAAAAGCCTGGCAATCTATGTTCGTCCTCATTTCCCCAAGAAAACCGGAATCAAGGTTCTGGAGCTTATACAAGATAGTCAGCCGACCAAGACCATCAGAGCTGATGAAGTAATGCTCCTACCCGCTCAAGCTAAGCAAAAGATCCAGCTCACCCCACATAAAAAGTGCATGCTCCAAGGCTCCACTGATGGGCAGGAAATTGAGACAGATCTGCCCATCATCATTGATACTCGCCTTGATCGGGATCGCTATCATGAGGGTTTTGATCGGATCTTAAGCATCTATAACACAGATTCTGCGGAAGAAACAAGCCTTAGTTTTGGCAATGACAACATCCCCGCTCGGGATACTTATCACAGAGATGTGGAATTGCCATACAATGGTGACATCCTCAAAAATGTCAAAGACAAGGTCAGCCCGGAAGACATCGTGGCGGTGAATCGCTACAATCCTCCTCGACTATATGTCATTCGCACTTGCTCAGCTTGTGAAGACGCGCTTGAAGAAGATATTAGACGCAATCTCACCATCAATCCCGGAGATAGGATTGATTTTGATCAGATCCTGCTTCAACCCATGCCAAACGCCAGGCACAATCTTCCCTTCAAATCCCCGGTCCGCGGCAAGGTGGAGTTCATTGACTACTCAAACGGCATGGTGGTGGCTAGTGAGATCCAAGACTACAGCTCGAAGCCGGTGATGGTAAATCTCGCAGACAAGATGTCCATGCCTGCCAAAAAGATCAGCAGATACCTCAAGAAAGGTGTGGGAGACTTTGTCTATCAAGGCGATATGTTGGCGCAAAAGATTGCAACCTCCAGTGTTGCCATGGTTCAATCCCCCACGACCGGAGAGATCGTATCCTACGACAAGAAAACCGCAGAAATGACCATCAAATACAATACAAAACCCCACAACTACTATGCGCATGTGCCCGGTGAAATAATCAGTGTTGACGAGGCTAAGGCTATCGAGATTGCTTTTGAAGCAGTGCGCCTCGAAGCTAGCATAGGCTGGGGAAATCCGATCCATGGCAAACTGATCTGGCAGGAAAGCTCAGATGACAACAAGGTCTTTCCTCAGGGCAGCATATTGGTCTTGGGATATCGCCCCGGCGCAAAGGATTTAAAGAATCTTTCCGATTCCGGAGCCCTGGGAATCGTGGCTGCAGCCATACCGGAAGCCGAGGCTGTGGAATATCTCGGGCAAGAGCAGGGAGTGATCAACACAGGCTTTGAGCCCATTCCTGCTACCTTGATCTTGATCCAAGGTTTTGGAGATCTGAAATATAGCCCTGCACAGCTGGCTTTCCTCAAGGAGAATATCGGCAAGGATTGCCTTCTTGAGCCGCATACAAGGATCCGAGCGGGAGTCGTGAGAGCCAGTGTCAGCATCATAGATTAGCTCATCAGACTGAGCTTGGAGATCCTAATCGGTTTTGTTAAGAAGATTTAACCAAATTATTCTTGCCGAAAAATGCCCATCCGCCACGATGAGACTCAAAATGGATTAGGAAGAAAGATGCAAAGACTCATCTATATAGTGGAAGACGAACCGGATATTGCCGAGCTGATAGCCATCAAGCTCCAAAGTGCTGGCTTTGACACCAGGATATTTGACCATGGAACATCAATGCTGAGAGCTCTTGCAGAGCATACTTGCGACCTTTTGGTCTTGGATCTAATGTTGCCTGATATGGATGGTTTTCAGATCTGCAAAAAGATCCGAGAAAATCCTGAGCTCGCTTTCTTGCCCATCATTATGCTAACTGCCAGGATCTCTCCCCTCGACAAGGTGGAAGGTTTGGAGATGGGTGCTGATGACTATCTTGGCAAACCCTTTGATGGCAAAGAACTGGTAGCTCGGGTGAATGCTGTTCTCAGAAGATGCCAAGCAAAACCTGACAAAGTCCATCATGTCGCCCCTTCTCTTTGTATTGACATTGTGGCTCACGAAGCCAGCATCGACGACAAGCGACTTGATCTCACCTTGACCGAATTTCGCTTGTTAAAACACTTTGTGACTAATCCAGGCCGCGTCTGGTCTCGCTCTGAAATCTTGGACTTTCTTTGGGGATCTGATAAGATAGTGATAGAACGCAGCGTAGATGTCCACATCAAAAACCTGCGGGACAAAATCGGAGATTATGCAAAGCATATCCAAAATATCAGAGGCGTTGGCTACACTTTTGTGGAGAAAACATAGGTGGAAAAACGTAGCTTGACCCGCAGTCTCATATATCTGAATCTGCTGAATCTTCTGCTGCTAAACATGCTCCTGGTATCAAGGACGGGGATTGGACTCATCCTGCTCATCATGAGCCTCAGCACCGGCGGAATTTTGATCTTTCACTTGATCACATATGACAGACAGCTGCACAAGATACTCTTTTCGCTGCGGCGCATCAGCAAAGGCGACCTCAATCAATCCATCCCGGACTTGAGAATAAAAGAATTTGACGAGATCGGCAAATCCATCAATGAACTCCTCAATCAGAAAGATAATACGATCGGGCATTTAGCTGCCCACAGAGAGGAATTGCGTCTCCTTTTATCTTCAAATGAGGACCCCCTTTGGGCTCAGGATGAAGCCGGGCAGATCCTCTGGGCCAATAGCTCTTTTTACAAACTGTTCAATAAGTCGTCCGACAAAAAACATCCCCACTATTGGGAGATTATCAGAGAGCCGTTTTTGCTGGAATTCCTCAAGGACTTCAGCCCATCTGAGCAGAAAGAGCTTAGGGAGTTTACCATTGAGGATCACTATTTTCTGCTCAGTGCTGCTTCAGACTCCAACGGAAAAAAGCGGGTCTTTATGCTCCAAAGCATAGACGAGCTCAGGGCAGCTCAACAGATGAAGAGAGATTTTATCGTCAATCTTGCTCATGAGTTTCGTACTCCGCTCACTGCCATCAAAGGCTTCTCCGAGGCTCTGCGGGATGATGAATCCCAAAAGGATAGGTTTCTGGACATCATCCAAAACCATACCCATCGCCTCATCCGCCTGATTGCCGATCTTGAGGAGCTTATCCGGCTTGAGCGGGGCTTTGGTCTATCTATTCAAGAGCTTGATCTGGCAGAATTTATGGCAAATCTGCGCCTTATCATCCAGCCCATGACCGATGACGCAGAGCTTGAGCTTGAGATGAACGTAGCCAAAGACATTAGGGCTTTCTTTGATCCATTCAAGCTTGAGCAAGTCTTTATCAATCTGTCTCAAAATTCCATCCGCCACACCAATAAGGGAGGAATCAAGATCTCAGCAAGACTGGTCGCGGACATGATCCATTTTGACTTCTTTGACACCGGAGAAGGAATAGATCCCAAAGATCACCACAGGATCTTCGAGCGCTTTTGGGTGGGAGAAAACTCACGCAATCGCACCAGGGGCGGAACCGGACTCGGGCTCTCCATCGTCAAGCACATCATTGCATTACACAACGGCAAGATAAAAGTCGACAGCAGTCCCGGGCAGGGCTGCCACTTCCAGATCTTAATCCCCCAAAATCTCTACAATGAAGATGCTTGGCACTGATCCATTCATGGATCCTGAGATACTAATCAAAGACTATGAGGGCTTGGTTCGCAGTTTTGTCGCAAAATACAAGAACAAATCACTGAGCCAAGAAGATCTTTTTCAAGAGGGGATCTTTGGTCTTTTGGAGGCAAATATGCGCTTTGATCCAGAGCGTGAAACTCAGTTTGCCACCTATGCTCACTTCTGGATCAAGAAACGAATCCTGCTGGCCCTAAAACGAGAGATTGCTCAGAACTCAGAACACAGCACCTACCACGATGATCTTGCCAGAATCCAAGCCCCGGAAGCTGAGCATAAAACAAGCGACATGAGCCTTCCGGATGATATGCCTGAGCTGGAGCGCGACATTCTACGACTAAGCTATGCTGAGCGCCTACCATTGCTTGAGATCGCCAAGCGCACGAAGCTGAGACCCGAAAGAATCAAACAGATCAGATCCAATGCTCTGCGGAGACTGAGGCTTTTCTATAAAGAGTATAAATCCATACATTAGCATATATTAGCCTACAATATATAATCCGTTTTATCAAGTATGTCTTGGCTACGCAAAAGCTTGCTTTAGAACCGTTTTTGTCGTAAACTTACCAGAGCTCTAAGTCCTTATTTTCTCACCGCTTGCACGCTTGACCGGTGAGCGACCGGTGAGGGAGGCATGATCAACGAATCTAGCGTATCTATTTTTCAGGTAGATACGCTATCTTGATTCGAGTGCTGTATCTCTTTTTTGCTATTCTCGATTGTCAGCCTATGATCTTTTTCTCATTTTCGGGATCTGTTGCGTCTATATGGTGTTTCACTACTTTTCCTGAGGCAAGGAAGATGGTGTTTTCGGCGATGTTTGTAGAAAGATCTGCCACGCGTTCCAGATTCTTGGATATACGCATAAGATGCAGATAGCTATCGATATATCCCGGCCTGTCCTTCATCAAGTCGATCAGGGTGTTGTGAAGGGTTCTATTTAGCTCATCAACAGCATTGTCTTCCAGACATACTTGTCTTGCCAAGTCGATGTTTCGATCGATGAAGGCTGATATACTTTTGTGCAACATCTGGATTGCCTTTTTCTTCATGCAGATAATCTGTGGCAGATAGTCACCGATCGGTTCACCGCAGATCGAATTTGCGCTTTCGGCAATGTTAACTGCCTGATCTGCCAATCTTTCCAGATCATTGTTTATCTTGTAGGTCATCAACACTGTGCGCAGATCAATAGCCTCGGGTTGATACAAGGCAATGATGTTTGTGCAAAAGCGCTCAATCTCGAGCTCCAGCTTGTTTACTTTGTCTTCATAGCTGAGCACAGAATCGAGATTGCATTCATAGCCCCTTTGGATAGCGTTCATTGATATGATCACCATTTTCTCGACATATGCCGCTTCATCCAAGAGCATTCTTTTGAGTTCATTTAGTTTATTACTTAGCATGTTTTTCTCCTATTTAGTTCTATCCAAAAACGCCGGTGAGATATGCTTCAGTGCGTTTATCTTTTGGAACGGTAAAGACTTTTGAGCTTTCGTCAAACTCCACCATGTCTCCTAGATACATGAAGGCGGTATAATCCGAGATTCTTCCGGCTTGAGCGATATTGTGGGTTACAATGAGGATGGTGACTTTATCCTTAAGATCCAGGCAGAGCTCTTCGATCTTGGCAGTTGATTGGGGATCCAGAGCAGATGTGGGCTCATCCAAAAGCAATATTCTGGGACTATTTGCCAAAGCTCTGGCAATGCATAAGCGCTGCTGCTGCCCCCCCGACAAAGACATTGCCGAAGAATGGAGTCTGTCCTTGACCTCATCCCAAAGCCACGCGTCCATGAGGCTTTTTTCGACCCTGTCGCGGATCTCGCTCTTGCGAAATTTTCCTTGAATCTTGAGTCCATAGGCAACGTTGTTGAAGATACTCTTGGGAAAAGGATTGGGTTTTTGAAAGACCATCCCCACCTTTGTGCGTATCTGTGTCACAGGGATCTGCGGATGATATATATCAAGATCATCAAGGATTATGCTTCCTTTGATTTTGGATTTTGGGATGAGGTCATTCATCCGGTTGAAACAGCGAAGCAGACTTGATTTGCCGCATCCTGAGGGGCCGATCATGGCGGTTATCTTGTTTTCGTAGAGATCCATATTTATATCGTGCAATACGTGGTTTTCGGCAAACCAGAGATTCAAGTCTTTGGTGGATATATGGCTTTTTACCATTGTTTTTTTCTCCTAAGATGATAGCGTATTATGATGGCAATCGAGGATATCCCCAATACCAAAAGTAGCAGCACGGATGCCGTGCCATAAGCAATCGGGGTTTGTTTGGCAGAGTTTGAGCCTTCCGTCATCAATGCAAAGATATGGTATGGCAAAGCCATTACTTCGTGACTTAAAGATTGCGGGAGTCTGCGGGAATAGAAGGTGGCAGCAGTAAACATGATGGGAGCGGTCTCCCCTGCCACTCTGCCAATGCTGATGATGGCTCCGGTGAGGATGTTCGGTAAAGCAGTCGGAAGCACTATACGGGTGATCGTCTTTCCTTGGGCAGCTCCCAATGCATAGGACGCATCACAAAAGTCTTTTGGAACGGCCTGCATGGCTTCTTCTGAGGCAATGATGATCAGAGGAAGAGCTAGGATCGCCAAAGTGAGCGCTCCGGATATTAAAGATACATCAAGCGACATGATGTTTACAAACACTGCCATGCCAAAGAGTCCGTATATGATTGATGGAATCCCGACCAAAGTGTTGATAGCGAGTTTTACGATGCTGACAAACCACAAAGGCTTGCCATAAGCATATAGGTAGATCGCACAAAAGATGCCCAGAGGCAGGGCAATTGCTACAGAAAGGATGGTCAGCCAAAACGTGCCGACCAGCGCCGGGAAGATTCCGCCTTCGGTCATGCCATTTCGTGGGACATCTGTCAAAAACGTCCATGAGATCATGCCCAGTCCCCGACTGAGGACAGCGATCAAAAAGATAGCAAGCGCGCTTAGAGTGAGGACAAACATCATTGTCACCAAGCTCTTGCCCAAAATATCACAGATTCTGGGAAACTTCACTATCGGCCTCTCTTTGCAAAGCTGAGCTCAGCGGCGAGATTTACTATGAAGGTAATCACAAAGAGCACGATCGCGATTGCAAAAAGCGATCGATAATGAAGATCACCCACGACGGTCTCGCCCATCTCCGCGGCTATAGTGGAAGTAAGAGGGCGGATGGACTCAAAGATTGATCCCGGAATCTGAGCTGATCCTCCTGCCACCATTAAGACTACCATGGTTTCTCCGATTGCCCTTCCAAAGCCATGCAGAATCGATCCATTGATCCCTCTTTTGGCTGTGGGAACGACTACTCTGACGATGGTTTGCCACTTTGTGGCCCCCAGAGCTAATGAAGCTTCTTTGAGGTTTTTGGGAACATTGGACAAAGCATCTTCGCTCATACTGGCGATGATCGGGACAACCATCAGACCCAAAATGATGGATGTCGTGAAGAGATTGAGTCCCGTGGACAAATCAAAGATTTCTCTTATGTATGGAGCTACAATCGCCATTCCAAAGAGACCATAGACCACACTCGGAATCGCTGCCAGAAGCTCAATCACCGGCTTGGCAAAGTCTTTGTAGCTCGAGCTTGCAAGCTCTGAGATGAAAATGGCTGATCCCAAGCCCAACGGCACAGAAATGACGATGGCACCCAAGGTAGCTAAGAAAGAGCCGATGATGAGATTTCTGATCCCAAATTGTGCGGCATCGTGATGGGTGGGATACCAGGCATCACCGAAGATGAATTCTTTGATGCTCACTACCCTAAAGAGTGGAAGTCCTTCCATGAAGATGCTGATGATGATGCCAAACACGGCTATGATGCAGATGAAAGCCGCAATATAGCTGGTGGCTTTGAAGGTCTTTTCCATTATTTGCATATTAATGCTTTCCTTTTAAGCCCGATCCCGGCAAGGATGGATGTTCCTTGCCGAGAGCGGTGGTTTTGATTATCTGATCGGAATAAATCCTTGTTCTGCAACTATCTTTTGACCGGCTGCAGATTGGATCCAAGCCAAGAAACGATCTACATCTCCTGTAGCTTTGCCGCGAGTGAACATGAACAATTTGCGGCTTAAGGGATAGGTCCCATCTTGGATAGTGCTTATCGTAGGAAATATCTCATCTACAGAGACTACTCTCACCAGATCAGTGATGTATCCCAAACCAGCATAGCCAATCCCTCCCGGTGTGCTGCTCACGGCTGTCACTACGGCGTTGTTTGAAGCTAATAGCTGAGCTGAAGAGACTACCTTCTCATTGGACAGAGCTTTGTCGTTGAAGACTTCAAAGGTGCCGGAAGCAACATCTCTTGAGATGATTATGATGGCGAGATCCCTGCCACCCAGCTCTTTCCAGTTACTGATCTTTCCGGTATAGATATCCCGGATCTGGCTCACGGTGAGGTTTTTGATGGGGTTTGTGGGGTGAACTACCATGGCGATTCCATCATTGGCGATGGCATAGGCGGCGGGCTTGAAGCCTTTGGACTCACATGCTGCGGCTTCAGAAGCCTTCATTGGTCGGGAAGAATTTGCAATCTGCACAGTGCCATTTTGCAACGCCGCTACTCCCACGCCTGAGCCTCCGCCTCTTACTGAGATGTTGATCGAGGGATTCAGATCCATATAGGCTTCCGCTGCTGCCTGAGCGACGGGAAGGACGGTCGTGGATCCAGAACAGGTGATTTGATTTGTGCGAGCGTGCACCAGTGATAGAGCTGCTGCCAAAGCTAGTGCCAAGATAAGATATTTACGCATTGTTCTCTCCTTTAGATCTTATGGGAAAATCGCCATTTGAGCTGAGCCATGACGGTCGTGCTGTCTTTTAGATTGTTTTGATATGTAGCTAGTGACTTGTCCGGATCATAGCTCTTGTGGCTGATGTTTAGCTGTGCTTGCATGGCGGGCTTAGATTTTTCGTCATGCATGAAATTGTAGTTGATCCCTGCTGTAAAAAGGTTTAGCAGATGTTTGTTTGCAGCGTCATCTGTCTGATCCCAACGATCATAACGTCCCACCAGCTGGATGTCCTTTGAGGTGATGTCCTTAAGGCTCACTATCGGAATGATGCTGATCCCAGATGCAGTGTAATCAGCTGTGCCATCAGCTATGTTTGGATACTTGGCGTCTTTGTGAAGATATTCGAAAGTGATGTTTACCGGAGCGATGTCCAGACGCATCAGGAAGTCCATGAGGATCTGCTCTTGATATGTGTTTACCGGTTGATCAGCAGTCAGATCGCGTTCTCGTCCGATGCTGTTGGTCATAAATGAACCGCCCAAAGTAACTTGCGAGATGGGCTTGTATCTGAGATTTGCCAAATATTCGAAACGGGTGTTTTCTTTTAGATTAGCTCCATAATTCTTGTAGCCTTCTCCATTGTAGATAGCTAAAGCATATTCGCCTTTTCCGGAAGAGAGTTTACCGTTGATTGAGACTCCGTAATCCGCACTGCTGGCGAGCTTGTGTTCATCTACCGGAGCTTTCCCGATGAGACTATAGTCCCAGTCATAGATGGATCCAAAATATACTTTTTGCAGCCCTACAGTCAGATTTGCATGGGAGATCGGGAGGATATTCTTGAAGTCCACAAACCCATATTTGAGCTTGAGTCCCGCTCCATCCTTTTGGCTGTCTGTCGAAAACAAATCAATCGCAAAACGTGCGTCAGTATATGGGTTGAACTTAGTGCGAAAATCCAAGTAACCTCTTTCTAAGGCCATGGAGTTTTGTTTGATTACAGTGCTGCTATCTGCAGCTGAAGTGCCGGTCTGCAGTGTCCATCTTGACCACATCTCACCGCCAATGCTGCTTTGAATAGCTCCTGCTATTGCGGGTATCGTCATTATGAGACAAAGTGTGATGATCGGGTACATGCGTCTTATCATCTGGTTCTCCTTTTTTTTCGTGTCTGAGATTCATCTCTGCTAAGGTTATACTTGAGGATTGTTAGGATTTTATAAGGCTTGAGTTAAGAATTGGTTAATAATCCATGACCTGCTTCTCTAGTGATCGATTGATCTGCTTTTCTAAGCTTTTTCTTGACAATAGCAGGCTGCTTTCTAGAATTGCGGTGAGTATCTATCCTCATCACTTTCAGAGGATTGGATGTCCTGAATTTGATGCCGAATGCAAACAAGCAGGAGAAATATGTTAAAACCGCCGAGCTTTACCCGTGATAGTCAGGAACGTCTCAAAAAAACCATAGACATGGTCACGCGGCTATATGTTTACTTGCTTCAAAGTGATGATGAGATCAGTGCCAATGAGATAGGCATACTTTACTCGCTTTTGACCAATCTTTTTGCTCAAGTCGATGTATCTTGGGAAGCCTATGTAAAACAGATCATGGAAACTCCATATGACATCGACGAAGTGCTTGAATATCTGGATCGATATCTTTCCCTGTTTGACAAAGTCAGGATCTTGCAATCCCTGGTGATCATGGCAAAGACCGAAAGTGACTTCGCCATCTCGGAGATTGCCGAGATCATGGAGCTCAGCAAAAAGCTCAATACATCTTCCGAAGCATTTCTAAGCTTGATCAATCACTTTGAGCATCAACGCAGCGGCCAGGTGAGTGCACCATGTCGGCATCATCTGAGCCATCTTAGACATTCTGTTTTCTCGGATTACGTCGTCTTTGGCTCAGGTGCTGATGCAGACATAGCCTTCCGCAGCGAACGTCTAAGTCCCTATGAATGTGCACTATTTGCCATCGATAAACATCTATTCCTAAGCATCCCCTCGAGCAGCAGCGCGCTTCTGAGCGCACAGATTCCCGAGCACAATTCGATCATAATGCTCAGCCCGGATTCCCATCTTTCGATTGGCGGTCGAGAGTATTCATATTCCTGCCTCCAAAAGATGTATCACTATCGGGATGAAAGTGACGACATTGTCTTCCGCAAAAGCAGCTATGACTTCGTCGTGCACAAGACGAACAATAGCTTCAGCTTTGTCATAAACAGCGGGTCTGTGGCTCTCAACGGAAGAGAGATGACTCATCTGCGCAGGCATGATGTGTTCTTTGACGATAAGCTGCAGATCAGAGGATATGCCCCATTTCATCTAGGCATGCTCATTGAAAGCCGCAGCAGTATCGGAGTAGACGACTACACCCCCGGGAAACTGTATATCAAAAGAGAAAGGGGCTACTTCTCCTCCAGCCGTGAAGATTCGGAAAACACCATCGCTGTGATTGAGTACCGATCCGGGGTCTACTATCTTATGCCTCCCAAAAAAGGCTATCACATCTTCGTGAATCGCAAAGCAGTCACTGAGCCTTCTGTTGTAAACCTAAACTCGGACATCATCACCATTGAGAAGCGCAACTATCGCATCAACAGCTTCTTTGATCTCATCGAAACGCCTTTTGAGATTAAAAGGCTAGCGGTGACGGATATCAAGCACTTCTTCCCTGATGGCAAACTTGCTCTGGATTCGGTGTCATTTGAGGTAAATCCCGGTCAGTTGGTCGCTATCATGGGACAAAGCGGCTGCGGAAAATCAACTCTCACCAAAGTTCTCTCCAGCGAGATCAGCCCCACCTATGGTCAGATAGCTATTGATGGCAAAAACATCCGTGCAAACCTAAACTTCTATCTGGAGTATCTGGCATACGTCCCACAAGATGATCTGCTCTATCCAAATCTTAGTGTCTATAATAACCTATGGTACAGACTACGCCTGAGAATGCCCAAGCTGCAAAAACCTCAGATTGATCAGAAGGTGCGAAACATCCTGCATCAGGTGAAGCTCTCTCACCACCGCGACACGATCGTGGGAGACTTTAAGGCCAAGAACCTATCCGGTGGAGAGAGAAAACGCCTAAACATCGCCCTGGAGCTGCTCTTTGAACCCACGATCATCATCTGTGATGAACCGACGAGTGGCCTATCTTTCAACGACGCCGAGGAGATCATTGACATCTTGGGCAAACTCTGTGAACAGGGCAAGATCGTGATCATCACCATTCATCAACCCAATAGCAGCATATATCGCAAGTTTGACAAGGTGATGATGATGGATATGGGCGGCAGAATCGCTTACTTTGGCAAACCCACCGATAGCTTCAGCTACTTTGACGACGAACTTCAGCTTATCAAGATCAAGAAAAACGAGATTGAGACTAAGCGGCGCCTTCTCACATCTGACTATTTCTACGACATCATCACCTATCCTGAATACGACATGAATGGGCACTTGGTGTATGAGCAGCTCCAAAAGCAAGTTCAAGTAAAACGCAAGTTTAGCCCTGATTATTGGCGAGACAAGTTCAAGCGAAAGATGCTCTATGAGATGATCCAAAGCGAAAGCCAAGTGCCTTCTGAGGGCTTTACTGAAGCCAAGAGAATCAAAAAGGCCCTAGGGCCTAAGAACTACTTGGTCAGCCTTTGGGCTTTTGTTTCTCGCAGTTTCCGCATGAAGATCAGGAACAAAACAAACAATATCATCACCTTTGTCGAAGCTCCGCTTTTAGGTATCCTGATCGCTTTCATCCTGCGACATACCACCGCGGCAAGATACTCATATCATGAGAACAACAACATCTTCATCTACATCTTTGTCTCGATCATCGCCTTTATCTTTCTGGGAATGTCAAACTCCATCGAAGAGATCTTAAGTGAACGCAAAATAATCTTGCGAGAACGACTGATGAACCTCAAGATGAGCAGCTATCAGATCTCGAAGCTTACGACCCTTTCGTTCTTTGGCCTTATCCAGGCGATACTTTACCACATCGTAGCAGCGCAGATCCTAAACATCCGTGGCATGGGCGTCAGCAGCATTGCTTATTTCTTCTTGGCTTCACTGATCGGGAATTCTCTGGGGCTCATGATATCATCATTCATTAAAGAAAACCGGGCGATTATCAACCTCCTACCATTGATCTTGATCCCACAGATCATCTTTGGTGGGGCAGTGATAGAATTTGAGCGCATGAATAGAAACTTAAAGCTCTACGAAAACAGTCCCATACCCGAGATCGTCCAGACAATCCCTTCAAGATGGCTCTTTGAAGGACTTACCACTGCCTACGCCAAAAACACCAAATTCCACCGTTCCTTGGCCAAGATCGAAAAAAAGGAATTGACATATTTACGGGATTATAGGAATGCTGCAATCACTAGTGAAGAATTTCAGGCTCTGCGGGGTGAGATTTACTATGCCAAAACAGCCGTAGCCGAAAAATGGGACCCAAACCAGATCCTAAACAGATATCTGAATTCTGCTGTAAGCATGATGGATGGAAGGGTCTTAAACAGTGAACGCAATGAGTTTTTGTCCAGCTACAAACTCAGAGGCAACCGCAGATACCGGACGTGGAATTTTAACGCCTGGGTGATCCTGCTATATGCCTTGGGGCTGAACTTGATCACCTGGATAAAGCTGAAATACTATTTTAAAGAATAAGGAGTAACATCATGAACCGAAGACTAATAATTGGGATGATAATGATCGTCATATTGGGGCTTTTTGCTTGCAAACAAAAAGCTGCTGACACACCTGGTGGGGAGACAGAACAGGGTTCCAACACTTTCGCTCCTCTGCCCTCTTTCAAAGATGTCTACAGTGCTTTGGATCAGATCAAAGTCAGAGATATCTCTGCTGCGGTTCCAAGCTCTGTCTACCAAACCAGGCAGGAAGAAGTGAGAAACGCCTTTTCATTGGGATTGCTCACTGCTGATGCCGTGCTTGCCGCCAAAGGACGAGACAAAGGCAAGCTCAGTGATATCTCCGCTCAGATGATGAATCTAACCAGTCTCTTAGGGCTTGAATCTGAGGTTAACCGCCTTGGTGACGAGATGAAGACCATGATCGAAAGAGAAGACTGGGAAAACCTCGACAAAGCTTTGGATTTCCACAAAGCTGACGTAGAGAACAAGCTTTGGGAAAGTGAGAACTTCGACAACTACACCCTCATGCTTCTTGGCGGATGGATCGAAGCCGCAAACAGAGTTGCCTGGCTGATCCATGAAGACTACAATGCGGATCGCTCCAGGGTTCTCGCCCAAAAGGGTACTTTCAACAGCTTGGTGAGCAATCTTGAGGAGATCTCAACTCCCCATATAGTGGATCAAGAAGCCTTCCAAGAGGCAAAAAAACTCACCAAAGAAGTACAAGCCATCATTCAAAGCCATGACAGTTCCGGCTTTTCTAAAGTCCAATTACAAGAGATCATCACAAAGACAGATGAGATCAAAGCTGCCTTTCAGAAATGATAACAGCGCGGTTTATTGAAGATTAGATATCCAAAAGCGGGTGGCCTCGCTGCCCGCTTGTTTTTTGATGTTCGTGATATCACTTAGTGCCATTTGGGATTCAAGCAAAAGGAGTTCTCTGATGCGAAAATACCTCTTAATCCTTTTTATAATCATGTTATCAAGCTCATTATGGACAAATGTCTTTGACGCAAATGACAGTCCCTGGGATGACGGCAGGGCCATCGATCTCAGCTGGGAGCTCAGCCCAATGGTCAGACAAGTCACAATCAGCCGCATGGTCTCAGAAGGTATGTGGCTACCCGTCCATAGTTCAGATGAGCCTTCAGGCTCCTATACCGATACGGGACTAGAAGCAAACACCGAATACGATTATCGACTTGTGGCCTCTTTTATAGATGACAGCCTTGTCCTTCAAGCCAGTGCCACCCCCTTGGAACAGTGGTTCTACATGGGAAAACTGGGCTTTCTGCTTCTGCTGGCTCTGGTATGCTTTGCCATCTTGTATTACATCCGCGCTGCCCGACGCGGCAGAGAGTTCTTCATCCGCCGCATTGCCGGATTGGACAGCATGGAAGAAGCCATTGGTCGAGCCACCGAAAAGGGCAAACCCATCCTCTATGTTCCCGGCATCAGTGATCTCGACGACATCCAGACCATCGCCAGCCTCACGATTCTCTCCCATCTTGCCGAGCGCAGCGCTGAGTACAACACGGAGATCATCGTCCCCTGCCGTTTTTCCATGGTGCTCTCTGCGGCTCGAGAAGTGGTCAAAGAAGCCTATATGAAAGCCGGCAAGCCTGATGCTTACAAGTCTGATAACGTCTTTTACTTGACCGACGATCAGTTTGGCTTTGTAGCCGGGATAGACGGCATCATGTTGCGCGAACAGCCTGCGGCAAATTTCTTCATGGGTTCTTTCTACGCGGAATCCTTGATCTTGGCTGAGACCGGCTTTTCCACCGGCGCTATTCAGACGGCAGGAACGGCTCAAGCGCATCAACTTCCCTTCTTTGTGGTAACCTGCGACTACACCCTGATCGGTGAGGAGCTCTTTGCCGCATCCGCCTATCTCTCTAGTGATCCTCAGCAGCTTGGCAGCTTGCGCGGACATGACTTTGGCAAAGTCTTAGTCATCTTTTTGATAATCGTAGGCGTCATTTTAGAAATCCTTGGAATCTCAAATCTCAAAGAGTTTATCGCCGGAGCTATCACATGAAAAGATCTCTCCCCCTAGTTTTTGCATTCATAGTAGGCTTCATTGTCTTGCTCTCAGAGTTCATTCCCCATCGTCCTTTCAATCAGATCGTCTCCACCTTGGAAGGCTGGTTTATGATCATCTCCGGTTTTGCCATTCTCCTTGGACAGATCAGTCTTATCCGCATGAATACTCACAAGATCATGCACAAATCTCCAAACTGGCAATACCATCTCGCCGGGCTCATCAGCTTTGCCTTGATGCTCAGCTTTGGCCTGTTGTGGGGGATGCGCGAAACTCCCGGAATATTGGGTCATGGTGAAGGAATCGCTTCTTGGCTGGGGCTCAAGCCATTTGACTATCTTTTTGACAATGCCTATCTTCCGCTTTCCGCGACTCTATTTTCACTATTGGCTTTTTTCATTGCTTCTGCCGCATACAGAGCCTTCATCATCCGCGGCCTGGAATCAAACCTGCTGATGATCACCGCCATCATAGTAATCATCGGCCGCACCAGCATTGGAACCATGCTCACCGGCTGGCTGCCTGAATCTCTCAGCTTTTGGCATTTCCCCAATCTGGCGGATTTTATCATGGAATTTCCCAATACTGCCGCTCAAAGAGCCATCTTGATATCTGCAGGTCTTGGCATTGTTGGCAGTTCTCTGCGCATCATCCTAGGCATCGAGCGCAGCTATCTGGGAGGTGACAAATGAAGATGAACATCCTCATTGAGCGCCGCATCATTTTCACCGTCCTATTTATCGCGGTTGCGCTTCCATTGATCTTCCCGATTGGTTGGAAGACGGATGTATCGGGATATACCCATATGGTCTACGATCTTGTGCAATCCGCTCCCGAAGGCTCAGTCGCTATCATATCTTTTGATTATGATCCATCTACCATGACCGAGCTTCAGCCCATGGGCGAAGCCATGATCGAGCACGCTTTTATGCGCAATCAAAAGGTCATCCTCACTGCTTTGTGGCCGATGGGCGTACAGATGGCTGAACAAGCCCTGGAAACCGTTCTTATCGAATATCCCGAGAAAGAACGCGGCGTGGACTATGTGAATCTTGGCTACAAAGTGGGTGGAATGGTCACCATCCAAGCCATGGGAAGAAGTCTAAGAGAAGTCTTTCCCACTGATACCAGAAACACTCCCTATGCTGAAATTCCTATGCTGGACGGCATTTCCAGGCTCAGAGACATTGCCTGGATCAGTTCCCTTTCCAGTGGAGTGCCAGGGCTCAAAGAGTGGATGATGGTGGCTCGAGATAGCTATGATGTTCCGGTCACGGGCGGCTGCACTGCTGTCAGTGCTCCGGGCTTTTTCCCCTATGTCAATGAACAGCGTCAGCTCACGGGTCTTCTGGGTGGTCTCAAAGCTGCCAGTGAATATGAGACCCTGATCGGTAGATTAGGTAGTGCCACATCCAAGATGGATTCGCAATCCATCGCTCACCTTCTGATCTTGATCTTCATAGGCTTGGGCAATATCAAAGCCTATGCCGGCAAAAGGAGGAAAAGACAATGACTATCATGACCACGATCGGAATCTGGGTTGCCGCCTTTTTCACCCTATGCATCTTTAGTTTTCTATACAAAGACAATCCGTTCTACAAGTTTGCCGAGCAGGTCTTTGTCGGCTTGTCAGCGGCATATTGGTTGGTCTATATCATCTATTCGATCATGGTGCCCAATCTCTTTGCCAAGCTTAGTTCGGATTTTTCTGGTAATATCATCCTTCTCATCCCCGCCGCTTTGGGTGTGATGATGCTGATGCGGATTCACCCCAAGACTGAGTGGATCTCACGCTATCCGATATCGATCATGATCGGCACCACGGCTGGGATCTCAATGCTCAGATACATGAAAAGTGATATCCTGCAGCAAGTCACCGCGACGATGATCAATCCCTTTGCTTCTGGGTCAGTACCCATCATCATCGGTAATCTGCTTTTGATCATCGGCACTATTTGCGGAGTCTATTTCTTCTATTTCAGCAAAAAACAAGAGGGAATCTCCAAAGTGCCCTCCAAAATAGGAATCTGGTTTTTGATGGTTAGCTTCGGAGCTACTTTCGGATACACCGTGATGGCGCGCATCTCGCTACTCATCGGCAGACTTGAATTTCTCTTTGGTGACTGGCTACATATTATTAAGTGAGGTTTATTATGCTACAATTACATCAGAGATTCATTCAGACAGCCAAACGTTTTCCCAATCGCATTGCTGTATACGATAAAGCCACTATGGCTGATTACAGCTATTCCAGGATGCTGATCGCCAGCTTCATCCTAAAGGAACATATTGGCAAGATCAAAGGCAAATATATCGGAGTGCTTTTGCCCACAGGAGTTGGCGCTATGCTCACAATCCTTGGCACCCTGATGAAAGGCAAAGTACCGGTGATGATAAACTACGCTACCGGCGCCATCGAAAACTGCATCTATGCCCAAGATAAATGCCAATTCAAGACCATCATCACCAGCAAAAAGCTGCTCGATAAGCTTGGCCTCAAACCCATTAAAGACATGATCTTTGTGGAAGACATCCTTGCCAGAGTGGATCTGAAAGCAAAGCTCAAAGCCGCCCTCATCACAAAACTGCCCTTCGGCATCCTCAAAGACATGGTTCACCATGGGGATCTATCCGAGATATCGGTGATACTCTTTACCAGCGGTAGCGAAAAAGAACCCAAAGCCGTGCAACTTTCACATCGCAATATCCTCCACAATGTCAATGCCTTCCCCACCATGATCAAGCTGGATGAAAACGATGTCTTCGCCTCCATATTGCCCATGTTCCATGTCTTTGGACTCACGGTTGATTTTTGGCTGCCGGCGCTCATCGGCGCCAGCATGATCACCTATCCCAACCCGTTGGAATATCGAACAGTATGTGATTATATTCGAGACTACAAGGTCACTTTCATTGCCGCCACTCCAGCCTTCTTCTATGGCTATCTGCAAAAATCCCAACCCGGCGATTTTGCCTCTGTGAAGATCGCCATAGCCGGCGCGGACAAACTCCCCGATAAGATCTATGAGGGATTCCAGAAAAAACACGGCATCCCCGTCTTTGAAGGATATGGAACCACCGAGACCAGCCCGGTGATCTCCACTTGCTATCCCGGAAATCACAAACCGGGCTCCATCGGCAGACCCATCCCAAATACTCAAGTGCGAATTGTCGACATCAACACCGATAAGATCCTCGGGCCAAACCAAGAAGGGAAGGTGCTCGTCAAAGGAGATCTGGTGATGGAAGGATATCTGCATGATCTTGAGCAAACCTCTTTTAGGATCCGCAATGGATGGTATGATACCGGTGATATCGGACTTATAGATGAAGACGGCTATCTCTATCATAAAGGCCGCCTCAAACGCTTCGTGAAAGTGGGCGGAGAAATGGTCTCGCTCGTCAAAGTGGAAGAGCATCTCAGCCATCTACTACCTGATGACGTGGCTTGCTGTGTGGTGGATGTCCCTCACCCCACCAAAGGAGCAGACGTTGTAGCAGCGGTTGCCACCGGTGACTTCGACATGCACAAAGTTCTCAAACAGCTCAAGAAAGAACTGCCGGCTATTGCCGTGCCCAAAAAATTCCATATCATCGAGGACATCCCGATGATGGCATCCGGTAAAGTGAACTTCCGCGGAGTGGAAGAACTGGTTCGAGACAGCCTGACTGGCAAAAAAGCATGATCGATCTATATCACCCCCATCTTAGTGAGATCTTAGATAAGATCCGAGAAGTCGCAGGACTCATCCATTCCTATGGATGGGCAGAAGCTAATGCGGGCAACCTCAGCATCGATGTATCCGATATCCTCGGCGATCTATGCCCCCCTCAGAAGAGAGCCTTCATCGTCTCCCGATCCGGCAGCAGATATCGACAAACTGCCGTGTCGCCTCACGATAACCTGCTCTTGATCCTCTCGGATAATGACCAAGACAGCTTTCTCCCAACGTCAGCAAAACCCACCAGTGAATGGATCAGTCACCGCTGCCTACAAATGGCTAATCCCTCAAAAAAGGTCATACTCCACACTCATCCCGCCGAAATCATCGCTCTGAATAATGATGAGTTGCTCTCAGATAAAGCCGAACTCAACAAATACTTCAGACGCATCCTTCCAGAGATGTCCATCTATCTCCCGGCCGGAATCGCTATCTGCCCCCTGCATCCTCCCGGGTCCGATGCACTTTGCCAAGCAAGCATGAATGCCATTTCGGATGAAGATGCCCTGATCTGGAGCGGTCACGGACTCTTGACCTTCGCAGCTTCACTCGATCAAGCGCTGGACTATCAAGAGATCATCGTCAAAGCTGCCAAGATACACTTCCTGATGAAAGAAAGATAATAAAGCTCAAATGCACATCATTAAGCAGTGCCTTCCGGTTACTGCTTTTTTTGTGCCGATAGTTGCAAGTATCCCAAGGCATGAAAAACTTATTGCCATTGGGAGTGTTTTTCCTCATCCATACTGATCAGCATGTTGATCATCCGGGACAATTTCGTCTCCGTAAATGCTTGCAAAATATGGCGTGCTCATGCCCTGCTCACCGGTCACTCACCGGTCGAGCGTGCAAGCGGTAAGAAAATAAGGACCTGATCTTTCCTAGGTGTCTAAGCTCCTGGTTGGCAGTAAATTAGGTAAAAATAGTGCTTGACAAAAACACCTCGTAAGTTATTGTGGTAGTGCAAACAACGCAAATAACAAAACGAGGTGTTAAGG
>Ga0334898_1001478_pt1 | contig 25794 bp, 23 predicted proteins | sample GraSluR3_MG_10_FD_207228 | JGI IMG/M metagenome (GOLD analysis project Ga0334898, IMG submission 207228) | Sludge microbial communities from methane-producing bioreactor in Wageningen University, Netherlands - Granular Sludge_3_08-R3 | ecosystem: Engineered > Bioreactor > Anaerobic >... | reverse complement strand
GATTTGTTGTTTGAATTCTTTTGAATAGGTTCTTCGTTGACGTCTTGACATGAAAAATCCTCCAGTGTGTTTTTTATTATTCTACACACCTTATTTTTTCTGTCTAGTCTAGTGTAGCCGATTCAAAATGTTAGTACTGAGTGGAATGACCCCACGAGGAAAATATATGAGAGTAATTCTTTAGTTGAGCAAATTGTTGAAGTACTTGAAGAAAAGACTGGTAATGCAAATATAAGTCAGTTGGAAAAAATACTAAAAGTCATTTCTAATATTGATCCGAACACTGAAAATTGATTACTATTCTTAAACTTTATGTTAGATCAATAATAGTAACTACTTTGTTCAGTTTTATATTTGAAATAGACTTAGGGGAATACTTGATTGACTATGAAAAATAATAAAAATCCTGAGTTAGCCTCTATTAGTAAGATGAGAAAATAGAAGGTGTTTTAAATCAAAATACTCTGATTAAAGAGTAAGGACGATTATGGATCAGAAGTATCCAAGGAATAACCCATGGATGTAAGCAAAGAGTGGTCTGAAAAGCACGACTGAACAACTCTTTCAAGGGAAAGTAATATACATAAACCACCATTATAAGTTGCGTATCAAGCATTACAATGGCGGTTTTTATTTTCAGATGTTTCTAACAAAGAGTTGTGCAAATATCATTTACTTACGATACGCGGAGCCGTATCATAAATGATGATATTTTTTGATTTTCCGCGGTATGATGAGATTCATAGATTATTGAATGGATAAAACAATCAAAAAGAACTCAATTCCCTTAATCGGCAATTGAGTTTATTTTGTGTTTGGAGAAGTAAAAAATCAATATTGGATATGCAAAAAAATAGCTTTATCACAGAGATAGTAGATAAACAAGTATCAAAAGAAATCTGGTAGTTGAATGACGAAAAAAGACGAAATAAGCAGATACCACTTACTGATTCGCTCAGGCATAACCTACATTTGAGATCACGCTAGATATTTAACGAATGTTTTGACGTACTTTCTTGGGAAAGTCTATTCTTGATATCTTTGATAATAATTCTTCGCTTTTTCCATATGAAGTTGAGAAATAATTTTGTAGAAGTGTGTTTCAGAAGTGGGCATACTGCTTAGTTGATCGAGTAACGCATTTATTTTTTGTGAATAGATGGGAAAATCAAAGTAAAGATTTACGATATATGTCATAAAGCGCAGCTGTAAGGAAAAATATAGATTGTCCGCCTTAGTAATAACACGTTCATAAAGCTGCAGACAATCTTTAGCCTCGTCTATATCATTGATCATCAACAACCATTGAATACGATTGAAAAAAAGATCGCTGATTTCTTCATAATATCGTTTCGCTTCAAAAATTTCATATTTTGCTAGTTCATCAAGCAGTCTCGCGTAAAGGCTGCGTTCCTTAACCTTCTCTTTTTCGGAATAGGAAAGAAGGACAAGTTTAGCCAATTTTATTTCTTTTAGTGTCCACATTTTTATTGTATCCAAATAAGTAAGAATCTCTAAAAAGGGAGCACGAGAAAAATTGTAAAAATTGGTATTCGTAATAAGCACCAATAAGTAGGCTTTAATCGCTAGATAACGAATTACTGTGTGAGTGTGGGATTTGTATTTTTCAAAAATTTCGTATAAAGCTTCAAAATTGCCGCTGTTATACAATTGATCAATCTCAGCATCGAGAATCTTCTCTTCATTTATAATCTGACTATCCCTAAAATAATCAAATTCTGCTTGGCTAATTCCTAGATTATTCAAAAATCCTTGAAACTTAGTTACTTCAACTGAGTGTTTTCCAGCTTCAAAATCGCTGTAAAAAGTCTTCGATGCGATAGCTGAGTACACTTCCTTTTGTGTAAGTCCCTTTTGTTTGCGGATTGATTTAATAATTACTTCGTTCATGAGTTCTCCCATCTATAATTCCTGTATACAGGAATTATACTTGTTTTTAGTTTCTTTTTGCATGCTATATTGTAAAAAACAAACAGAGGAGTTAATAAAATGAACAAAACATATATTAAATTAATTGGTGGGGCACTTGCTTTAACAATGGTAATCAGTTTCTTCTCAGCTATCGGAATTGCATTGAAAATGAACGAGAATGGAGTTGTTTTATGTCAGATAGCAGCATTTCTGATTTGTGGAGTAGTTAGTTTCTTTTATATGAAGAAAAAAGATCCAACCTTGAAACAATTCGGGTTCAAAAAAGGGAAGCTAAGTAGAGGAATAATAGGATTTATGGCATTGATTATCTGTATACAGCCAGTCGTTCTAGGAATTAATTTCAATCTTTCTTTTTCAACATTAGGATTGATTATCATTCAGATGTTGTTAGTTGGTTTTGTTGAAGAAACTTTTTTTCGCGGAATTATTTTCAATTCTTTAAGAGATAAAGGGCCAAAGTTTTTTATTATTTTTTCTAGCATACTTTTTGGACTTCTTCATATGGCCAGTAGTTTGAATCCGAATACTGCCTTCATCTTAGTCATTTTGCAAATCATTAATGCTTTACTGCTGGGATTCGTATTTTCATTCATTTATTATTCAAATCAATCGATTTACACAGTCATTTTGTTTCATGCGCTATTCAACGTATGTGCCTCAATTTCTAGTATTTCTTCAATCGAGAAAAATATTATCGCGGTAATTCTATTGAGCATTTTCTATCTTTTATTTTTGTTCCATTACCGTATGATCAGTTCAAAAAAGATTTTTAGTTAGAGCTGTTTATGTCGTTGGTCTATTTGAATCCATGTAAAATCTATCTTGAAATATCTCTATAAAAGCTTTCGAAATTAGTTTTTAACAAGGTATAAATGCGTTTATTTAGTAGTCAAGCTGGAACATACGCTCATTTATTTTACAGGAGTTCTAACCGATTGGATGAAGTGAACGCACTTGAAAAGCATTAAAAGTTTAGCCGATTACAAATTTAATTGAAACATAAGGATGTGTACACCAATTTCCGTACACATCCTAACTTTGAAGATTACACTAGATTACCCCATCATTCAATCTTCGTTGCATGGCTTTAACACAATCAGATTCGGAACTGATGATTCCGTCCTGAATCGTGCCCATTTTTTGTTGCAGGGCAAGGCAGGTAGCGGGTCCAAAGTTGCCATCTAATGCAACTTTTAATGTTGATTGTAGTGCACGGATAATGTTCGATCCGCCGAGTCCAAATTGAACAGAAGGAATAGATTGATTCGCGCGATTTCTGATTTGACCGCTGATGATGCCATCTTTGATGCTGCAATTCAATACCTCTTGCAGACGTCTCGTAGTGGCAGGTCCCCATGAACCATCGATGGCCAGCATTCGTTGCTGTCCGATATTTTCGTGAGGTCCGCTAACACTCGTATTTTTTAATCGAAAATAGCGTACAGGTAAGCCGGAATAATCACCCATCCAGCCGATCGCTTTGGTCACGGCGATATTCTGACAGCCTTTTGAGTAGGTACAGTGCAATGCGTTACCGTTAATATCACCTAAGAAAAATCCGGTATGCCCCGCTGACCCCAGCGATGCACCTTGATGTCCAGCAATCCAGAGATCTCCACGGCGAACTTGGGAGCGGCTGATTTCTTCTAATAAGGTGCCTTTTAAGTTGAAGAGCGTTTCGGTGTTTCCAATATAGGCGCCGTTTGGCAGAAAGTCTGCCGCAATCAACGCTCGAAAAACAAAACTGGAGCAATCCATGGAACGTGTGCTAAGTCTATTCGACATGGAGTAGCAAATTTTTCCTTGCAGGTTTAGTCCGTATTGCAAGGCCGTTTCTGCAGTTGGCAATGCGTTCACCTTCTTCCTATCGAACATTGTTTTCCTGATCGTCCTTATCAGGCGTTTTCCCAACATCCCGCTCGAACACTCTCAGCCATTTCTGCAGCCAAGTAATCTTCAGTCCGAATTCATGGGCATTTTCTAAAATCGAACCGATCTCGTAAATGATCAATAATGCTGTCCATATCAAGGCCACATTAATTGGCAGAGTAATCCCTACGGTTGGCGCAATTTTGTCTAAGGCAGCGGCGCAAATGATTGTGGAAAAGGTAATGAATTTTGTAAACAAGCCATATAGGTTAATCGAAGATACCCACGTATGACTTTTTAATGCTTTGACGTATCCGGTGGTGAGGTCCAGGCCCACCATGGTCAGAAAAACGCCCATGATCGGCAGACTTCCGCCGAATAGATAATTGATTAAGGGAATTTGTATCATATACATTCCTCGCTTTCTAAAATAATTGATAGCCCCTGCGAAAAGAAACTCGCAGGGGTTAATAGCTGTTGATCCCTACGCAGTATTTGATTGTCAATGAACGGATTTAATTGGGAAAAGAGTTATTCCCGCGGTGTATCAGGCGGTCCATCTTTGTTTTTCTTCCTGATCCGGTGAAGCCATTGAAACAGTCTGTTTTGATCTTTTGTGTCTTGGCTTGGTGACTCGGTTTTCATTAAAGGCATAGCGACTGGCTGCTGTTCGTTAAGCTGGTTATTGCTTGATTGTGGAAGCGACTCTTTTTCTACTTTAATCGCTGCTTTTTCCGAAGGTTCAATCGTGGTTAATTGTTTAAAGTAGCGACTATGTGGTGTTGCTGGGAGCACGGAGGATTTCGGAGTCGGCAAAGCGATCTTTTCTTCCGCGACTTCAAAGCAACGAACTTCTTCACAGGTCGGTTCTTCGACAACAGGTTCTCCATCGTAACGAACACCTCTCGTCTCATGTTCTGGATCAAATATCAGTGTTTCCTTATGGGTCAAGACCTTGGCGGTGACCACAGAATCAAATAGTTTTACGCCGTTTTGTGTACAAATGTCTAAGTTCGTCAATAATTCGCAAGCTTCTTTGATCTGCGGCGCCGTTAAGTTGGGATCAAGATCTCTGTATTTCCAATTGTGGGTGCCGCCATCGCTTTTTCCAAAGGTGGCAATTAAATCCTTGGTCATTGTTCTGTTCCTTTCTTTGATTTTTTCTGCGTAGGTTGGTTCATGGTTTCATCAAGGTTCGCTAGTTTCTTCAGGTCGGACAAATGAAATAAGGGAGCGGGCAACAGAGACGACTGTTTCACCGAATTTTTTTACTGGAAAAACTCTCAGTTTCAAAGTCTTCCATTCGGGTGCCATAAAGTAGTCTTCAAAATAATAAAAGAGACGTTTCATGGTACGTGTGGCTTTAGTATGCATGAACACTTCGCGGACAAGATCCTTTAGAAAGTGATCAAACTCCGCCGCTCCCAATTGACAGCGAACTTTTAAGGCTAAAATATATTTAATCGTGACACTACTGTTTTGTGTTTCATGATAAAAATTGGTGATTCGTTGTTCGAGTGTTTTAGCTTTTAAGTTGAATAACTGCCGAAACGACAGTGTTTGTATGACATTCATTGATGCTCATCCTTTCGTTAATTAGTGGAGGAGGGCGGCGATAGCACCGCTGCTCCTCAAAGTATTGGTTTAAAAAATAATTGTTTCAATTGTTTCGACATATTTGGCGGTTTCTACGGTGTGGAATAATTCAGCGCCATCTTTATGACAAAGCTTCACGCCCGTCATGCGTTGTAACAATCCTTTGATCTCTGTGTCGGTCTTTTGAGTATCAGGATCATTGAAGCTCCAGGTATGATTTTTTCCTAAGCTGTTTTTAAAGGTTGCGACGATTTTTAACATCTTTCATGTTCCTTTCTATGATTTATTTGGTATAACGTGATTGACTGGTTAAGATTACGCCGTCTAACTGGCTGCCTTCTGCTGATAGCGATTTCATAATTTCTCCCAGTTCAAGTACCTTCTCTTCGTTGGGCTCATCCATTACATTTGTAAAGGTGATCTTCTTAGTTTTTTCTCCGCCTGCATCGATTTCTACTTGTAGTTTATTGCCGATTTTTTGAATCATGGTTGTTTCCTCCTAATTTTTTTGTTTCCGGCCGGTGACTAAAAGATAAACGATTTTTAAAAAAAGTGCGAATCGCAAATTGACCAAAAAGGGGTCAATTTGACCTATTTTTGGGTAAAAAGTGCTGTTTTTGATGAAAAAGCGGTCAAATTGGGGGTGAAATGGTCAATTTGCGATTTTACAAGTGGTATCGTAATGTAGTATAATAAAAATTTTTCATAAAACGCTTACATTGGTTGCTATAACCAATTATCCTCATAATCCTCGTCAGACTCCGCGATCAGGTCGGGAAAATGATATAGTGCATAACTAATTTCGTACTGCTTTTTTAGCTTGCCTATGGGGGTGATGAATTCTTGCAGGAGAGGTCGTTTGCTTAAGTAACGAGCGAATGGTGTATTCGGCAGGTCTAGGAAATCAAGAGGTGTTGTGCCAGGGCGAGTAGTATGGAAGCTTCCACGTGAGATAGTAGCTAGAAGTAAGGAGGTGATTTCGGCATGTTTCGTGACTCGTCGTTTACTGATAGGAAGCAGCAGGATCAGCCCGTTTATCATTTCGACAAAGTATTGACCGTCATGTTTAAAGATAGTGAGAATCTTTAGTGGATTGAGCCAGATGGTTTGATCTGCACTTTCAAGAGGAAAGAGTGCGAAATTTGGACAGAACCATGGGATTTTGTACTGCCCGAAATACTTGAACCGTTTAAGACTATCGGAAATGATGGCATAATCGGGGTAGCAATGTGCAGAAGCAAAGGAATGTAATGTCGTGAGAATACTTTTATTGTTAATAAATGTACCATTATCCGTAACAATCAAGATCTCAGTAGTGTCAGGTATCGGAGTGATGCACAGGATCTCTTGAATCTTTGATGGGATAAACAGCAATGTGTCGTGTAGATACTCTTCCCATTGTGGTGACCATTGCTTGTCATCTAGAAAAACGAACGGCTCTAACTTTTTCATAAATAATTCCTCCTCTTAATGCGAATTTTTTGTAAATGCGTAATTACGTTTCTACAAGCAAAAGTATAAAACTAGAGGAAAAAAGAGGATATAGGAATAGTTATTTAAACTAATTTTTTGTAAAAATTGTCCAGTTTTTGTGACAAAATGAGCAAATTTTTGTTTACTAAAAGAAAATCGAATAAAAATGCGTATAGGATCACGAGGTATTTTTTCATTTCCTAAGTATGCTAACTTCAATAAAATTAAAGAGTATCAGAGTATTAAAATAACTATTTAAAAAAGGTGAATCTATCTTTCATACTTTCCTTGTATCTTTGCTGGAAAGACTGCCATCATCTAAGCGATAACAGATGTTTAGAAAATGGTTAACAATATGTAGGCTAAGAATTTAACTATCGTTCATTATCCACAAAAAATTTGAAGCAGAAGCAATTGCTAAGACACCCCTTAGTAATTGCTTCTGCTTCTTTACTGTTATTCAGAATAATCAAACGTATCCTGCAGCGTGCCGTCTTGTTTATAGACTTTCACCGAAGAATTTTTGTTTTTCGCAATTTCCTTCGCTCGTTCGACGGCCTGCTCCTTTTTGTCGAAGGTGTCACTGGCTTGACTGGCTTTTTCGGAAATGACGATCCAATGATCTTCTTGATATTTGACTAAAACGTCGGCATTCATCAATTTTTTTGCATTTTTATCATGGTCGTGAGAATCATTTTTTTGTGGTGCTTTGGCTTTTTGAAAATCTTTCTTCTCTGCGGCAGAAGCATTGTCATACCATTTTTCTGCTTGACTGGTGGCAATCGGAATTGCACGATCATCTGGATAACCATCATCTAGCAGAGCATTCGCGATATCAATGGCTTTTTTTCGAATCAATGGGTCTAGGTTTTTCATTGAGGCTGGGTAATCATTCATATTCCAAGGCATACATACGTCCTCCTTCAATAATTTATATATCTACCTTACTATGGAAACGATTGATTTGAAATTAATACGCTTATAGAAAAAAATACACGCCCGATTATGGACGTGTAGGTTCAATCTTTCCGAATTTTCGAAATGTGTTTGCTGCGTCCGCCAATTTTAGTAGCAAAATGGTCGGATTCTTGTTTGCTTTGGAATACCCAAAGCTTCTCAGGGTCTTTTTCACGGGTGCGCTGACCTTCTTTATCAATATAACCATGGAGGACTTTGACAACATACATAAGATCACCTGCTTTTTTTAGTTTAGCTATTAGTATACGGAGTGAAAAAACGAAAGCAAATCATTTGCCTCCGGATTAAGAGAAATTTATACTTGGGCTTTTTTATTGCTTGATTGAGATAGTGTTCTAAGATGTATCGGTGACGGTAAAGCCCAGTAAAAATGACTTTGAAACAACCAGATTTAGCTTTTTCAGAAGTTTTCGTTTTTTTCAGTTGGAATACCCGTATCCTATTCTCTTCTTGCTAAGTTTATTAATGATACTAAAATGTCCTCTTACTCTAGTATTAGATAATCAGTCAACGAAGTGATAGATGAACTCTTCATAAAGTTACAGATGTGTGACGATAGAGCTGATTAAATGTAATTTCCTAAGTAAGGTGAAGAGGGTAATGTATTGAAATCGTACTTCTCGATCTCGGCTACGTGTTTGGTGAAAGCATGGAGAGATTCAGTCAACATGATATTGACCGTATCGCCGGCAGTCAGCAGACCGATAACAGGGATTTTCAGCATCGTTGCGATTCCGATTTCATAAGCGGTTCCTGGGTCGGTAATTTCGTGTTCATAATCTAAAATAGCGACGATAGCATCGGCTGTTTCAATATGATGCATATCCTTAAAATAGGTCTCGCTTGCCCATTCCGGTGTGAAGGCTTCGTACTCGCATGTTTGGTCTAAACGTGGAGAATGAAATTCGGTAACAGTTGGGTTGTTCTTCAAGGCTTTTTCCACTGAGTGAATTAGAGAAATTTGTTCCTTAGAGAAAAATGGCCCTGCTAAATAAATTTTCATTAGGCAACAACTCCCATCTCAGATAATTCGATACAGACTTTATTGATCAATGATTGGTAATCGTCTGAGATCAATATGTGTTTGATTGCTTGATAGTCAATGAAATCTTCATTTGAAGCCTTAATCAGAAATTCGATCAAGGACTGATAGTAGCCGTCAATATCAAGGATAGCGATAGGTTTTGGCGGAACAAGTCCAATGGCGATTGAGTTCAGTAAATGAAATAATTCTTCCAGTGTTTCTAGTCCTCCAGGTAAGATCAAATAGGCATCTGATTTATTGATCAGAAGTTGTTTTTTCTCATCCATTGTTTCAGTAAAAATAAATTCATTGATCTCTTTACGAGAAAGATCATCATCAAAGAATCCACGAGAGCAAATTCCGGTCACATTCCCGTGCTTATTGATAACACCATTGCTTACTGCTCCCATTAAACCGCTGATTGAGCCGCCAGAAACTAAGTCCAATCCTTTATCAGCGATATACTCGCCAATACGTTCTGCAAGTTCTTTATATTTTGCTTCTTTTCCATAGCATACGCCACAAAAAACTGCTAATTTCATAAATATTACCACCAATCTTTTTCTTTGAGAGTTCATCATAGCTCTAAAAAAATTAAAATAAAAGACTAGATATTGTATTAAATTTGTGTTATTAGCTAAAAACATACAATATGTTGTGTTTTGATTAAAGGGCGTACTTGATTAATATGAAATTTTTTTACTGATTTATTAATACATGCAGGTTATTATTTTTAGTTTTCTGCTGTGGTGGTGAAGGGAACAGCTTTACGGTCAATATGAATGATGCGTCTGTCTAACGACCAAAAATCGGCAAAAAAAAAGACAATCAATGGTGAACACTACTGATTGTCTTTTTTAGGTTATTTTTTTTGAAAAATCTGATTTATAGCATTCATTTTCTCCAGGGCGGGTCTAATTTTTCTGCGAGAGATTAAACAGGAATGATTTTGATCAAAATAAACTACACCTTCTGATCGATCAATCTGTGCAATATTTTCTAAGTTGACGACGAAAGAGCGGTGGACCTTAAAGAAACGTTCATCCAAACTTTCGATTTCACCAAGTGTCGCATAAAAATTGACTAAACGAGATTTGCAAATAAGCCGCAGTTTATGAGAAATCTCAGTTGTTTCAAAATAAAGAATGTCAGAGAAGGGGACTTGGAAATTGCTGTGCTGATTGCTAAAAAAGAACGTTTCTTCTTTTTTTTCACTAGCTCTGTTATTTAAAAGGTTCTCAAAACAGTCAACTAAATGCTGTTTGATAGTATCAATGGGACTGTCTTTAGCAATAAAATCAAAAGCAGAAACCTTATAAGCATAAGTAATTGGCGCAAATTCTGAATGAGTGGTAATAAAGACGATCACTCCATAAGGGTCCATAGTCCGAATCTGACTAGCGATTTCTAACCCCTTTTTCTTTTCTCCATTGATTTCTATGTCGAGAAAGTAGATGTTTTGATCAACGGTTTCTTGAACTTTTTTTAGTAGAGTTTCTGGTCTTGCAGTGGTAACGATTGATTTCGCTGGCCAACGTTTTTCTAAAAGGATTTCGCGAATGACTAGCTCTAAACGTTGCTGATGCATGATATCGTCCTCTAATAAAAAAATGTTCATCGTGGGATTTCCTCCTTGATCATCAAAATTTGTCGAAATACACCATCCTGATATTCTGTCTGCAATGAAAGATTTGTATAGTTTTGAAGAATTGTTTGGATCGTGGCTAAACCTAGACCACGATTTTTCCCTTTAGTTGAAAAATCTTTATCGAAGATTCTTACGATATCAATTGGTTCATCAGAACAGGAATTTTCAATAGTAAGTTGTATCTCTTTTTCTTTTTTATTTTTCAAAAAGACGATCGTTACAAAAGGATTTTCAGCGTCCTCAGCAGCTTCAATCGCATTATCTAATAAAATGGAAGTGATGCGCACATAATCTAAAACCTCAATCGGTTCATCTTGAATAATATCTTCAATTTCTAAATGAACAGGGATATTTTTCTGCCACGCTTGAATAATGTGGGTGGAAAATATCCCTTTTATCGGTAAAGTCTTCAGATTGTTCAATTTCCCTAAGGCATAGTGGTCATCTTCTAAAACGATTCCTTCCGTTTCCAATATCCGGGCATACGTATCTTCAATCACAGACAAATCCTTTGTTTTGATACTCTGATTCAAGCTGATCATCACATTATGATAATCGTGACGAAAACTTCTAAGCTCACTATACATTGCTTCGATTTGCTGAACATAAGAGGTCAAATCAGCCAACTGATTGTCTTTTAGTTGTTGGATGCGCTGCTTGTCCAGCTGACGAGTTTTGATGTTCAAATAGATTACCAATAGGACGATGACTAGGATGAATATAGCGATCAGATATTTTCGAATTGGGTTTTCGTCTTTTATCAAATATCGTTCTATCCAATAATTGCCAAATTGGATGATACAACATAGTGTCAGTAAGATATTTATAAACAGAAGAAAAAATTGGTTCCAATTTTCTTTATACTTCTCTAAAAAGTAAACACTTGGCCTGATTAAGCGCAATAAAATTAAATTACATATCATTGAAAAAATGGGTGATATCGTCATATTTATCAGATACATATATTGGGTAAAGGTGTCTTCTCCAATAAAAAAGAGAATGGTAGCATTCATAGAATAGGCGAATACAGCATAAGAGAAGGTAGAGTAAATACTGTAAAACCATATCATATTGTTGCTAGAATCTCTTTTAATAATTTTTCCGATAATAAGAAAGTAAGAAATCGGTACGACGAATACCCAGTAGTTCAAAAGTAAGTATCCTATAAAAGATATTAAAGGAAGAGAAATAGCCATTTTGAACGAAACCTTTTTTCTTATTAATTTAGAATAGATAAATAGTTGACAAATATTTTCTATAAAAGTTAATAAGAAAAGTATCAAAACTTCCATTTTATTCTTTGGTAGTCATCTTTTTCAATTTTGGATTTTCAGGTTCATAGCCGAAAATAATGCAGGGATAAGTCAGCAATGCAATTGAAGCCGCAACAAGAATTTTAGAAATGTTTTTAAGAAATTGATTACGGTTGTACTTGATAGTTTTCATAATTTTTATAGCTCCTTTTATTTAATTTATAAAACAGTGGATGAATCATGATGATTTCCACAAATAACCCGGTGATCATTAATGTTCCTATTTCGTTATTTACAAAAAATACAGCTATGAAGATAGCTAACAAAGCACTTAAGAAAGAAAATATACGTTTCCTTTTACGTTCACTTACGCTAACCAAGGGATTTTTTTCAGTATCCGCTGGGGCGTATAATAAGACGCAGCATAGGATCACGAGGGAAAGAATCGTCATCCAAAAGAAAGATAAGCTAAAATCCATTTTTTGAAGTATAAATGGAATGCCAACAAATGTTGTGATACCAAAAATAGAGCAATTAATGGTTGACTTCGCGTGCCAACCCCCAGCATGCCACCTTAAAAGAACGTAGGGCAGGTTCATGATAAATGTTTCAAATAGAACCCCTAAAAGATAAGCGATTACATAAACCTGGACAGTTTTGAAGATATTAATCAAAAAAATTTCCAGAGAATAGGCGACATTTTCATATTCATCTTCTGTCATATACTTCTTTGCTTGGATCTTATTTAATAAGAAAAACGTGAAGGTATGTGTCATTGTCTCACCTCTTTTGAGTAACTTTGTGTTACTTTTCGATTGTAAAGTATTTGCTTAATGACTACAACGAAAAAACGTGAATAGGCTAAATTACTTCTACATGATCAATTATACTTCTTGTTCGGCTAATAAAAAATCTTTAAGAGAGTCTTTTAATGGAGCATATTTTCTTCTGGAAAAGGGACAACTATTGTTAGAATGATCTTCTAAAAAGTAAATGTTTCGATCGTATTTGTTAATCTCTCGGATCATATACAGGTTAACGATAAAGGAGCGATGACAACGAAATAGCCAGCTTTGACTTGTATCTTCGAAGTCGTTTAAGTCGCCTGAAGCATAATGCTTCTCTTCTTTAGTAACAAAGCATAACGTATGGTTTTTCGCAGGATCTATAGTGATATATAGCAATTCAGTCGCTTGGATAACAACTGGCCCTTTTTTTGTTTCTAAAAAAATCGACGTCCGCATTTTTTTCTCCCCTTTTTAAGAATAATAATAGTGAGTTGAAGATGATTTGTTAAGACTTATACCGCGAATGGTTCAATTTCAATCGTATACGGTATGTTTTGAGTTTTTAATGGTTTGTTGTTTCAAATTCTATGCAAGAAAATTGAAGGACGAAATGGCTGGTGTTAGTGAGAGCATGATCTAAGCAAACAGAGCAGTGGGAAAATATTCAAAAGATGAAAAAAGTGATGAATCGCGGAAGCAGAGATCATGTCAAAATATGATTGGGAATTTTTGACATGTAGCTGTGCTTAGCGAAAAATATTTGATCTCTTGGTATTCAAGAACACTTAGGGCATGATAGTATTCAAATTACGAAGGAAGATAAGATCGTCTGCTATGTCTGATAAGCAAACTGTTGAAGCATTAGTCAAACCAATTTCAATAGAGGCTATTAATGTAGGAAAGTAGAGAACTTGAATATTGATAAGTACAACCTTTTTTAAAAGGATGCTCAGGAATCACTATGAGGAGGAACTATCATGAAGAAAACATTTGTCTTGGCTCCAGACTCTTTTAAAGAAAGTATGACTGCAAAAAAGGCCTGTGACGCGATGGAACGAGGAATTCGCAATGTGTTTCCCGAGGCCGAAGTCATTCAGGTTCCAATGGCAGATGGAGGAGAAGGGACGGTTGATGCGTTAGTTGACAGCAGCAAGGGCGCAAGAATCGAAGTGACCGTTTCTGGTCCGCTGCCGCCGGAAAAAGTTTTGATCTATTATGGCCTATTGGGTGATAAAAAAACAGCTGTAATAGAAATGGCTAAAGCTAACGGTATCGAACAATTGGCAAAAGAAAAAAGAAATCCTTTGCTTACATCAACTTATGGTACCGGAGAAATGATCAAAGCAGCGTTGGATCAAGGCGTTGAGAAAATTATTATCGGTATCGGCGGCAGCGCGACAAATGATGGCGGTGCAGGAATGGCACAGGCGTTGGGCGCTCGTTTCTTAGATGAAGACAACCATGAATTACCGCTGGGCGGCGCAGCATTGAAGGCATTAGCTAAGATCGATACAACTAAGCTTGATCCTAGGCTTAAGGATACGGAGATCATTATTGCCAGCGACGTGATCAATCCATTGATAGGTCCAAAGGGGGCTTCGGTTGTTTTCGGTCCGCAAAAGGGCGCCACACCATTGATGGTGGAAGAGTTGGATCAGGCGCTGGCTCACTATGCGACGGTAATTGAAAGAGATTTAGAGATAAAGATAAAAGAACAACCTGGTGCTGGAGCCGCTGGTGGATTAGGCGCAGGACTTTTAGTTTTTACAGGAGCGAAGATGCATTCTGGCATTGATTTAGTCATTGAATTGACTGACCTAGAGGAAAAGATTGCACATGCTGATTACGTGTTTACCGGTGAGGGCGGAATGGATTTTCAAACAAAATTTGGCAAGACTCCCTATGGCGTGGCAAAAATCGCGAAGAAATACAATAAACCAGTTTTTGCTTGTGCTGGTTTTATCGGCGAGCAAGTCGATGTGCTGTATAAGGAAGGGTTCACGGCGATTTTTGGCATTTTAGCTAAAGCTGGCTCACTGGAAGAGGCTTTGGCTTTAGGCGAAATAAATCTGGAACGAACGGTTGAAAATATCGTTCGTGTGCTTAGTGTACGATGAAGGCTCTTCTGATAGGTAATAAATGAATAATGATTGTAGGAAAAGGCGTTCTAAAAAGAATGCCTTTTTTGTGTCTCATGTAAATGGAAATAGACTCAGTATTAAATTCTTTTCGATTGATAAAATTGAAAATTTATCTTAAGGAAGGCGGTAGCTTTTTATTACGAAGAAGGACTTTTCTGCTATTTCTTTTTAATATACTGTATTTTATTGATAAAAAAATTTATTTTTCTTTTTAATTGTATCGTAACTTTTACGGTGAATTAATAATTGTAGTTATTATATAACGGTATAAATTTCTATATAAATAACATTTGATTTAAAATTAACTATACACTATAATAATTTTATTGATATATTCTTATTTTTTATAATTATTTAATTTTTTGAATCCTTATATTTAGAAAGAATTATGCTTGAACAAAAATTCAATGAAGAGAAGGCGATAATAATGCAATTATTAGTTTTAACCAAAGTTCCTTTATATGAAGAAAATTTCGAGAATCAATTGAAACAACTAGGAAATGAGGTTTACTGCTCGAGCAAGCTGCTTGAAATGATTAGGATAGAAACGTTTAATAAACAATTTTTAACACAATTTGAAGGGATTATTTTCAGTGAAACATTGTTTGAAAAAGAAATTGAGGATTTGATAAAGGAGTTGCCTAACGGCCGATTTAAACTTTTTCGTCGTGTGATTGATGTTGATTGTGATGAAAGAGTGAAGTCCAATTATGATGCCTTGATTCCTTTGAATTCAAATTTGGAGAATCTTAGAGATACTTTACAGATTGTGGAAATATCCCGCTTGGCAATTCAAAAGAAAGAACAGGATCAGCAACTTAGTGTCAAACAAAAATTATCTGATTTGACCTTAAAGTTGAAGCAAAAAGAGATCGTCTACTATTTAATTCAAGCGGGTGATCGTATCGTCTCCAGGGAGGAGCTTAGTCGTCAGATTTGGGGGAAAGAACCGAATGCTTCAGTTTTGGCAAGCCTGTCAAAAGTTGTCTCTAAAGTAAATGAAAAACTAGAGAATGAATTTGGTCACGTAGCGATTCAAACACTCTGGGGAAAAGGCTATCGATTAAATAAAGAGTTTTTTGATCATTTTGAAAATGATCTCGGTATAAAGCAAGAAATAATGGTCATACAGTAGGGTTTAAGTAAGTTACCAGGGAGGAGGTGACGCTTAACGGGGAATGAAGCAAAAGAGTGATAAAAAAGGAGCGAGAAGGAAAGGGAGTGCAAGAAAATGAAGACAAGGATTGGTAAGATTCTTGGGAAAATGACTCGAATTACGGCGGCTATTTTTATGGTTGTGTCGTCATTTGGGTTCAATGGTTTATCGCTGATTGTCGAGGCAAAGACCGCAGGAGGCAATACTGGATATGGACAAAATGCCTACGGGTATATGTTTGAAGGAGGTGCAGGAGATGTTCGGACGATTTCCTATGCGACTGGTGGAAATGAGCCGATGGGAAACAAATTTATGTTTTGTACGGAATCTGGTAAATATGTAAGCCCATCATCTAATTTTACAAATGCTACTAAGTCAGTGGATTCATCGAACGCGGCAGCAATTGGTGCATTCATGTATCACGTATTGGTTGCAACACCACCTGCTAATCATACAAATCATGCGGCGATGTCTTACTTTGTACACACACAATTGGAGACATCTACAACAACTCGAGATCAATTTCTATCAAGATTCAATTATTGGTTAAATAGAGGAGATGCAGAAGCTGTCGCAGCAAAAAATCAGCATGATAATGTGAGAGCAACTGCGGGAGATTATTATGGACCATATACCTTATCTCTTAATTTGACTGAAGTTGCTGGTCAAAAGAAAGCGAATATGAATTTATCGCTTAAATCAGCGGCTGGTAAGGATATGAAGAATCTTAACTTGAACGGTCTGTTTGGCTGAAAGTTAGAGATGAGCATGACGGGTGGACAATTCGTTCATAAGACAAGTGGAACGAGCACAGGAACGATCTCATTAAATAGTATCGCTGAATTAGATAACTATACAGCGAATCAAGGTCCAGCTGGAAATCCATTGAATATTACGGCGAAAGTGACTAAGTTGCCAGGAAATCAAATGCAGCGTTATGCATGGTCAAACAGTCAAAATATGATCACTGCTTATACGGCTAATGGCTTAAACAAGGAAGCTAAAGCGAGTATTGAATTTAAAAAAGATCAAGAAAAATTTGCACCGATTGGTACGACTGTCTCGAAACAAAATGTACAAATCGGAGAACAGTTGTCAGATCAAGTAACGATCAGTGTCGAAGGCGGCAAGGCATGGCCAACGATCGTTGATACCCAAACACCAGTACCGGCTTCATTTGAAATCGAATGGTATTACTCGGCAAAAGATTACGGCAATCAAAAACTAGATGTGAATAATTTGCCAGCGGATGTAACAAAGCTTCCCCATACCGACACATTTACAGTTAATGCTCCTGGGGTTAAGGATGTTCCTTCTGCTAATGTAGCAGATAAGCAAGGCTTCTATTATCCGGTCTTAAAACTAGATAAAAACAAGCAAAATACACCAGATGCATTTGAAAAAGGCTTCCAAGCGAAATTCAATGAAGAAAATGAAAAAACGAAAGTCATTGAAAAATTTGCAGTACAAGGAACCACTGTTTCCAAGGTTAAGATTAAAGAAGGCGACAATTTAGAAGATAAAGTAAGTATTTCTTTAGCGGAAGGTAATTGGCCGAATATTATCGGCACGAATGATAAGGTGCCAGTGAAATTCCAAATTGATTGGTACTATTCATTAACTGATTATGGTACGCAAAAACTTGACGTGAATAGCTTGCCAGGCGATGTTTCTTATATCGGAAGCGATACAAAAACAGTGACCGCAGCAGGTGATTACACAGTCACGTCTCAGCATAAATCGACAGGACCAGGTTTTTATTATCCGGTTCTAAAAGTTGTTGTGGCGGATCAAGCCAACCAAGAACATTTTTCTAAAGGGTTCCAAGCACCATTTAACGATGATAATGAAAAAACGATCACTCCGTGGAAGCCTGAAGTGAAAACCGAAACAACCGTGGCGCAATTATCACCAAAAGGTGGAAAGGTCGCCGATAAATTGACTGTTTCCGGAAACAAGGATAGTCATGAATTGGTCGTTAAGAGTACTTTATATGGCCCTTATCTAACGAAGCCAGACTTCATTCAAAGTCCAAATCAACACGATGGCGGCAGTACGACAGTACCAGCTGGTTCAAAAGTCGCGGGGACTGTTTCAACAACAATCAATGGGAATGGCACATTTACTACACCTGAGATTGAGGTCACTGAAAAAGGCTGGTATGTCTGGGTTGAAGAAATTGAGTCTACTACCTACACAGAAGAGTGGCATTCAAATTTTGGTAGCGCGGATGAATACGTCGTGGTTCCATGGGAGCCAAATGTTGAAACAACTGTTTCTGATGCCTCTGGTACCGTGGGCGCTCAAATCTATGACACGATCAAAGTGTTGGATCTTCCTGGGATGTGGGGATTACCAATCGACGGTAAAGGCGACACAGATAAATGGGGCAATAAAAATCCTGAGCTGATTGGGAAGGATCGCGATCCAGATAAAAATGGCGATTACAATCTACCCGATGGTTGGGGAACCGGCGCAGATTCGAAAGAAGATCTGACTGCGACCTTCACGATGTACTATAGCCCGACAAAACCAATCCGCGATGATCAAATCCCTGCTGGGGCAGAAGTTTTTGATGTCGTAAAAGCACCATTGATTTCTGGTGAATTACGTACAACTGAATTCAAAGCCTTCGACAAGGCCGGTTGGTATACGATCGTTGTAACTGGCGGATCAGACTCTGGACGTCTAGCGAAGTTCCAAACCGACTATGGTATTCCGTCTGAAACAGTCCATGTGCCATCTGGCAGTGAAGAAGAATTTTACACACAAGTAAATGAAGAGAATGTCTTCTCGAACATTCCTGTCTATGATAGTTTGCATGTCAATAAAGCATTGTCTAGTGATGATGCAGAAGTCACTTTTACACTGTACAAATACAGTGACAAAGCCAATGATTTCGATTATTCAAATCCTAAAGAAATCACAAAATCGTCTAAAGGGATGCCGATTAAGAAATATGGTGAATACAAATCAAATGCGAAAGGTTACGGCTTAGAAGATGTTCGCATCACGGATCAAGGAACGTATGGCTGGGTAGCTAAGGTTGTTGATACAAAAACCAATAAAGTGATCTATGAAGGAAAACATGGTGACCCGGGTGAAGTCTTTAATGTTCACAAGGTAAATATCCATACAAAAGCCTCAAGCAATGATACCTATTTAGGCGAATCAATTTATGATACTGTCATCCTTGAAACAACCGTACCTGATGGGTATTACGTCATTGTTGACCTGTATAAATTCTCTGATAAAGTCAATGATTTCGCGAATGCTGATAAGGCAACCGATAAAGATATCGTTTGGACTTCTGAAAAGATCAAGGTCAGCGCCTCAGGTGAGTACAAGACAGGAACGTTTACACCAAAAGAAGTCGGTTCTTACGGATATGTTGAAAAGCTTTATGACGACAAAGGCAACTTAGTTCACACAGGTAAAAAAGGTGAAGAAACAGAAAATGTGATTGTCCGTCCTAAAATTGAAATCGGAACAAGTGCAAAAGACAAAGATTCAGATATTAATGAAGGAAATGCGGTAGATGAAAATAGTCAACCGAAAGACGAAATCACAATCATCGATACCGTTTCTTACAAAGATTTAGTTATCGGTCGTGAGTACACAGTCAAAGGTGTGCTGATGGATAAATCAACGGGACAGGCTTTTGTTGATTCCGATGGCAAGAAAGTGACCGCTGAAGAAACATTCAAAGCCGAAAAAGAAAACGGCACAATCGAATTAGCCTTTGTCGTGAAGAAAACAGATATGCGCGGAAAAACTGTCGTGGTCTATGAAAAACTCTACGAAGGTGAGAAAGAAGTCGCCGTCCACGAAGACATCACTGATGAAGATCAAACAGTCAATTATCCTGAATTAGAAACCAACGCTAAAGATGGCGATACAGGTACAAATGAAGGAAATGCGGCAGATGAAGTAACGATTGTTGATAAAGTAACTTATAAGAATTTGATTATCGGTCGTGAATATACGGTTAAAGGGACCTTGATGGATAAGGAAACAGGCTTACCATTCTTAACCAAGGACGGCAACGAAGTTCATGCGGAGAAGAAATTCACTGCAGAAAAAGCAAATGGTAGTATTGAACTGACATTTACCATCACTAAAGGTGATCTTGTAGGAAAGACAATTGTTGTCTTTGAAAAACTGTATAACAAAGACAAAGAAGTAGGCTCCCATACTGACATAGAAGACGATGACCAAACCGTTTACTATCCTAATGTCGGTACGAAAGCCGCTGAGTCAAGTATACACGGAGATAAGGTAGTTATCGAGGATATTGTTTCCTATGAGAACTTGATTCCTGGAAAACAATACAAAGTCGAAGGTATCTTGATGGACAAAGAGACGGGGAATGCTTTCTTAGTCGATAAGAAGGAAGTGACTGGTTCTGCAACCTTTAACGCCTCTGATACAGGCAATGGCACGGTCAAAGTGACGTTTACCTTTGATCGAAAGGCGTTAAAAGACAATAAGGAATTAGTGGTGTTTGAACGCGTGTATGGTTCGACCGGTAAGCTGGTCGGCACCCACGAAGACATTGATGACGAAGACCAGACGGTTGAAATTAAACCAGAGGTCGAAATCAAAACCACCGCAAAAGATGAAGAAACCGAGATGAATGAAGGTCTTGCTAAAGAAGAAGTGAAAATCATCGATACAGTTTCTTATAAGAATTTAAATATTGGACAAGAGTACACTGTCAAAGGTGTCTTGATGGATAAAGCAACTGGCAAGCCATTCTTGACCAAAGACGGCAAAGAAGTTCATGCGGAACGTGATTTTGTTGCAGAGAAACAAAATGGCACCATTGAGTTAACGTTCACTGTGACTAAAGGCGATCTATCGGGTAAAACAGTGGTTGTCTTTGAAACATTGTATGTGGAAGATAAAGAAGTAGGCGCTCATACAGATATCAATGACAAAGAGCAATCCGTTAATTATCCAGAAGTCGGAACAAAAGCCTCTGAATCTAGCATCCATGGCGATACTGTTGTCTTAAAAGATATTGTCTCTTACGATAATCTTGTTCCTGGCAAGGAATATAAGGTAACTGGTGTCTTAATGGATAAAGCTACTGGTGAAGCCTTCAAAGTTGATGACAAGGAAGTAACCGGTGAAGCAACCTTTACTGCGAATAAAAAAGGGACTGGTACAGTAGAAGTCGAATTTATCTTTGACCGCAAAGCCATAGAAGATCCGAAAAACTTAGTTGTCTTCGAAAAACTGTACAATGTTGAAGGCAAATTGGTTGGACTTCACGAGGATCTCGAAGATAAAGATCAAACCGTCGAAGTCAAACCAGAAATCGAAGTGAAAACAGATGCCATTGATAAAGACACAGAAATGGATGAAGGATTAGCGAATGAACGAGTAACGATCGTGGACCGAGTGTCTTATAAACATCTAATTGTCGGCAAGAATTACACCGTCAAAGGAGTCTTAATGGATAAAGCAACCGGCAAACCATTCTTGACGCGCGAAGGTGATGAAGTCCATGCTGAGAAAACCTTTAAAGCAGAGAAATCTGATGGTACGATCAATCTAGAATTTTATATTAAGCGAGGCGACTTAGCTGGTAAGACAGTCGTTGTCTTCGAAAAACTGTATCATGATGAAAAAGAAGTAGCTGTCCATACAGACATTGAAGATGAGGCACAAACAGTGACTTATCCAAAAGTTGGCACGAAAGCTTCTGAAACAACTGGATCGACTGATAAAGAAGTAATCATCAAGGATATCGTTTCCTATGAAAACTTAGTTCCTGGCAAGGAATACACGGTGACTGGTACCTTGATGGATAAAGCCACTGGAAAAGCTTTTAAAGCGGGAGATAAAGAGGTAACAGGCAAAGCAACCTTTATCGCTTCTGAATCTGGCAGCGGCACTGTCGAAGTAGCCTTCCAGTTTGATCGCAGTTACCTTACGGAAGAAACGGTACTCGTGGTCTTTGAGAAACTATTCAATGTTGAAGGCAAACTGGTTGGATTACATGAAGACCTTGAAGATGAGGATCAGACGGTTCGTCAACCACAAGTTTCAACGAAAGCTAAAGATAAAGAAACAGGGACCAATGAAGGCTTTGCGGATGAAGAAGTCACAGTCGTCGATGAAGTCAACTACAAGAATTTGATCGTAGGGAAAGAATACACGGTCAAAGGAGTGTTAATGGACAAAGAGACCAATAAACCGTTCATCACTCGTGATGGTAACGAAGTTCATGCTGAGAAGACCTTCACCGCAATGAAACGTGATGGGACGATCGAACTGGAATTCAAGATTACGAAGGGCGATTTAGCTGGTAAAACAGTGGTAGTCTTCGAGACGTTGTATCAAGAAGATAAAGAAGTAGCCGCTCATACGGATATTGAAGATAACGATCAATCGGTTCACTATCCAAAAGTTGGAACACAAGCGGCTGAAATCAGTCAAGAAAGTGACGAAGACGTCGTAATCAAAGATATCGTATTTTACGAAAATCTGATTCCAGGTGAAAGTTATACTGTTCGTGGAAAATTGATGATGAAGGACGCAAATGCACCGTTCACAATCATGGGTCGTGAGGTAGAAAGCCAAGCGACATTTGTAGCTAGTGACACAGGTACAGGTACTGTCGAGATGAGCTTTACTTTCCGTCGTAGTCTGTTATCGAATGACCTAACATTAGTGGCGTTTGAAAAACTATTTGATGCGAAGGGAAATTTGATCGGTGCTCATGAAGATATCAAGGATGAAGCGCAAACAGTGACGATTAAGAAGACCAATCCTGAGCTGCCTAAGACAAAAGGCGACACCTTTAGTAATGGTAGTATCGGTACATCCTATGACGGGGGCAGTTATGATTCTGGAGGCAGTCTGCCGCAAACTGGCGAACAAGTGTTGAAGATTCTACCTTATATCGGACTCGTAATTGTTGTTCTGGCAGGCGCGTTGTATTTCTATCGGAAAAGACAGATTTAATTATTATATAGAAGATTTCTGTTTAGAGATTCCTATTTCACAAACAAAAAAATGTAAAAAAGGAAAAAACCGTAAACTTGGGCCATAGCTCAAGTTTACGGTTTTTTAGGCTGCAGTCGATAAATCGAGATTTTTTTCATTAAAGGTATCGCCATGATCTAAATCACCATATTTATACCCGCGTTTGAACCAGTTGATGCGCTGCTCACTAGTTCCGTGCGTAAAGCTGTCGGGAACAACATAGCCCTGATATTCTTTTTGCAGGGTATCGTCGCCGATCGCATTGGCTGCGGTGATGGCTTCATCAATGTCGCCTTCTTCTAAAATCGGTTGACCTTCATAGGTTTCTCCGGCTAGATATTTCGAAAAGCATCCAGCTAAATAATCGGCCTGAAGCTCTAAGCGAACACTGTATTTATTGTACTCAGTTTCAGAAACGCGTTTGCGAATTTTATCTAATTGAGCGGAGATGCCCAGCTCGTTTTGAACATGGTGTCCCACCTCATGGGCAATGACATACGCCATAGCATAATCGCCTGTTGCTCCGTATTTATTAGATAGCTCATCCGCAAAGCTCAGATCTAAGTAAACGTTCTGATCTGCCGGACAATAAAATGGACCTACTTGCGAGCTGGCTTGTCCGCAGGCCGAATTGACACTATCAGTAAACAAGACGAGCTTTGGATTTTGATAGGCTTCATTCAGCTCTTCAAACTCCCCATTCCAATAGTCTTCTAAATGAGCAAAGACGACAGCAGCGAACTCTTTTTGCTCTGTATATTCCTTTGAAGAAACATTTTCTGTTTCATAAGTTGCTGGTGTAATTCCACCGCCTAATGTATCAGTAACGGTGCTTAAATCTCCGCCCGATAAAAAGAAAACGATCACAGCAATCAAAAAGACACCGATCCCGCCGCCAGTTGCTATTTTCCCGACTGGTCGTCCGCCGCCTGACCGATCCTCCACATTCGAACTTTGCCGATCCCCACGCCAACGCATAACATTTCCCCCTTTTTTCTATTAACTATAGTTTAGTCGAAAAGCCCATAGAACCAAAGAATTAAGCCTAGTGTTTTTAAATCTAGTACGTTTTCAGATCAGATTAACGGTGTTTATTTGATAAATGAGAGAGACTGTTAGAAATAATCATTGATTCTTTTAGTTTGAGTTTATTTTCACTTTTTCGAGTGTATATATACGATTAGCATAAAACGAAAGAATGACGATTTAGCTTGATATCTCGTTTAACAGGCGGTATAACAATGTTTTTATATTCATTCAATAAATTAAAAAATATTATTGAAATGTATTTGTAACATTTCTTTTATATGCATGATATATCCCTATGGTAGAATTACTTCTGACGTTATGCGATCTAACATTTTAAATCTACATAATAGCCGGAGGAATAATTAGTGAAAAAGAGTTTATTATCAGCATTGTTGGTATGCACAATCGCGGTATCAGCAGTACCGAATATTGCACTAGCAGATAATTACGATCAACAGATCCAAGAAAAAGATCAAAAGATCAGTGAATTACAAGGAAAACAATCTGGTGTTCAAACACAAATTGACGAATTAACAAACGAAATTGCAACAGTTAGCGGAAAAGTAAAAGACTTAGAAGCAAAACAAGATCAATTAAATAAAGATACAATGAAATTACAAGAAAAAATCGCCATTTTAAAAGTGCGTATCGCAAAACGTAACGAAGTCATTAAAAATCAAGCACGTGATACCCAAGTAAAGGGACAAGCTTCTAGCTATGTTTCTGCTGTTTTAGAGGCAGATTCATTATCAGATGTTATTGGTCGTGTTCAAGCGATGTCAACCATGGTGAAGGCGAACCATTCATTGATGGAACAACAAAAAGCCGATGAAAAAGCGGTTGAAGCAAAAGTTAAAGACAATGAAACAAAAGTCGCTGAAATTCAAACAAACCAAAAAGAATTAGAAGCACAAAAAAATGAAATTGCAAACAAACAAGCTGAATTGAATGTTGTAAAAGCAAACTACGCTGCAGAACAAGCAACAGCTGAACAAGATAAATCTAAATTGAAAAAAGAACAAGAAGCGGCAAAAGCAGAACAAGCACGCATCTTGAAGGAACAAGAAGAAGCGGCGAAAGCTCAAAAAGCTGAAGAAGCACGTCAAGCGAAAGAAGCAGCGAAAGCTCAAAAAGCCTTTGAAGAATCTCAAGCAAAAGCCGCTGCAGAACAAGCCAAAGCAACAGAAGAAAGTTCAACAGCATCTTCAACTGAAGCTTCATCAAGTGCCAGTGAAGAAAGCGCAACGTCATCTTCTGCAACAGTTGAAAAAACTGAGCAATCAAGTACAGCTAAAACACCAGAGCCAACACCTTCTCCTACTGTAAGCACAGGCGGTAGCAAAGTAGATCACACTGGTTCAGGCAATGCTTATGCAGTAGGTCAATGTACTTGGTATGTTAAAAACGTTGCACCTTGGGCTGGAACTTATTGGGGTAACGGTTGTCAATGGGGTGCCTCAGCTGCTGCTGACGGATTCCAAGTAGACGGAACACCTGCCGCTGGTTCGATCGTTGTCTTCGCACAAGGTCAATCAGTTGGAACATGGAATGCTGATCCAGCATACGGACATGTTGCCTATGTTCAATCATACAATGCGTCAAACAATACTATCACTATTACTCAAGGCGGTATGGGCTTCCCATCACCAACTGGGCCAAATACTGCGACATTAAGCGCAGCCGGTTTACAATATATTCATCCATAAGGATAATGTAAAAGAGTTTCCGATTTCGGAAACTCTTTTTTATATGCTGTTTATAAGGGCTCTAAGTCAAATCGTGTTGTTTTCATTAAATCACTGAAAGGAAATGCTTCGGCGTTTCCTTTTTTCTTTTTGTTTTTTTGCTCAAATAATGTCGCAAAGATTCTGTTGAATCAGAATTCGCATA
>Ga0334898_1001477_pt1 | contig 25813 bp, 24 predicted proteins | sample GraSluR3_MG_10_FD_207228 | JGI IMG/M metagenome (GOLD analysis project Ga0334898, IMG submission 207228) | Sludge microbial communities from methane-producing bioreactor in Wageningen University, Netherlands - Granular Sludge_3_08-R3 | ecosystem: Engineered > Bioreactor > Anaerobic >... | reverse complement strand
CGTCCAGCAGAATGGACCCGGACGGTATGGATTCAATATGGAGGTCCTGACGTTCCTTCCCCAGCTGCATCAGTGACCCTTTTCCAAACTGCTTTTCTATCTGAAGCCTGGCGGCTTCCAGTGCCTTCTGCTTTTCTTCGCTATTTGTCGGGGCGGGTCGTGTTTCGGGCATGCTTTTTTTTGCCATTGCTGTCCTCCTGATATGCACTTACAAAAGAAGAACCGGGGAAAGTCTCTTTTGATTTCAAGTAGATACTATAGCCGCGCCAGATTGCAGTCAAGCAGCCATTTTCGTGCCCGGCATTACACCTTTTCGTAACTGAAAGCTTCAAACTTGGTGTATTTGGGAATGAAGGCCACCTTAATGGTTCCAACGGGGCCGTTTCTCTGCTTGGCGACAATAAGTTCAGTTTCCACGTTGTTTGCATCCTGGGTCCCTTCCTTCTCGCCCCGGTCACGATGAAGAAAGATAACCACGTCGGCATCCTGTTCAATGGACCCCGATTCCCGGAGATCCGCCAGGCTTGGGGCCTTTCCTTCCGACTGGCGCCCCACCTGGGAGAGACAGATAATCGGAATATCAAGTTCTCTTGCCAGGGATTTCAGGGAACGGGAGGTTTCCGCAACCTGCTCGTGACGCGGAACGTTGTATTTGTTTTCCGGTTCGACCAGACCGATATAGTCAACAAAAATCGCCTCTACCTTTTCCTGCTGACGCATCCTCCGGGCCTGGGCCCGGAGGTCCAGGAGCTTGATATTCGGTGAATCGTCAATAAACAGGGGTGCTTCGTAGATACGCCCTGCGGCCTCTGTCAACTTATGAAAGTCCGAGGGCTTCAGCATTCCGGTCCTCAAGATGTCCGAAGCTATTCGGGCTTCAGCGGCCACAAGGCGCTGCATCAGGGCCATATCGGACATCTCAAGGGTAAAAAATCCGACTGGCCGCTTATAGCGGATGGCCATATTGGATGCCATTGTCAGAGCAAAGGCCGTTTTACCCACCGACGGACGGGCACCGATTACAATGAACTCCGATTTCTGAAATCCCGAGGTCATCTTGTCCAGATCCGCAAAGCCCGACGGAATCCCCGTAAAGCTGTCCTTGGTATGATACAGCTTCTCGATAGCTTCGATGGTCCTGGCAATTACCTCTCCTGCTGTTTTATAGTGACCCGTGGGGTTCTCTTCGGCAATGTCGAAAATCCGCCGCTCCGCCTCTTCTATAATCTGACGGGTCTGGATTGTGTCGTTCTGGGCGTCAGAGATCATTTCATGGGCAACATTGAGCAGGTTGCGACGAAGGCTCAAGGATCGGACTATGCCAGTGTAATACGCTACGTTGGCACTGGAGGGGGTGGCCTCGGTGAGACCTGATACATAACCAAGTCCGCCTGCCGATTCCAGATCGCCCTGGTTGCGAAGTTCATCCGTTACGGTAATAAGATCCATGGTTTCTCCCTTGTTAAAAAGGGAAACCATGGCATCAAAAATCTTGCGATGAGCGGTTTTGAAAAAGTCTCTGCTGCGCAGCTGTTCCAGAACCGTTGCGAAGGTATCGGGATTTAAAAAGACCGCCCCGAGGACGGCCTTTTCGGCCTCCACGTTATGAGGCGGTACTGAATCTTTAAGGCGTTCAGGCATTTCCGGCCTACTCTTCCTCGCCGATTTCTTCCTTTACACTCTCTTCAGTTATTTCACTTTCATCAGCTGCGCTTTCTTCTTCGAAAGCTTCTTCAGAGGATTCCTCTTTTACAGGGGCTTCCTTTTCCGTCTTGACAGAGCCTTTGGGTTCGGAGGCACCGGTTTTTTCGTCTACGACCAGAAACTGAAGTTCTGCCAGGTTGCTCTCATAGAGCTTTACCCGGGCCTTGTGCTTACCAATCATTTTAACGGTATGTTCAACAAGGTCGATCTTTTTACGTTCAACGTGGATGCCTTCCTTTGCCAGGGCATCGGATACTGTGGCATTTGTAACGGAACCAAAGAGTTTCCCCGTATCGCCGGCGGGCATCGGGATCGTAAGCTCCAGAGTTTCAATCCTCTCCTTGAGACCCATGGCGGCGTTCCGCTTTTCTTCCTTCCGTTTTTCTATCGCCTCACGGCGCTGTTCGAACATTGCTGCGTTTCCTTTGGTAAAGGGAACGGCCAGCCCCTGGGGAATAAGATAATTCCGGGCATATCCGGGCTTTACGACGCGAACATCCCCTTCTTCCCCGAGGTTATATACATCTTCTTTGAGAATAATCTTCATACTGCTTCTTCTCCTTTCGACTTTCCAGAGCCTATTTCTTCACAAAGGGAAGATAGGCAAGCACGCGGGCCTTTTTAATCTCCAGAGAAAGAGCGCGCTGATGCTTGGCACAGGTACCGGTAATTCTCCGAGGAAGAATTTTTCCCCGCTCTGTCACAAACCGCCGCAGGGCGTCGGGATTTTTGTAATCCGGCAGCGTATTCTGGGTACAGAATTTGCAGACCTTCCGCCGGAAAAAAGGCTTTCCTCCGCCCCGGCGAAACCCGCGGCCTCCGTCACGGCCTTCATCGCGGCCATCATTCTGCCGACCGTCGTCTTCTCGTTCTCTATCCTGAGTATCTTCAGAACTCATATCGTAATTCTCCTTGATCTTCTGCTGTTGTTCCGGTTTTTCGACTAAAAGGGAATATCGTCTTCAAAACCGTCATCCCCGCCACCGGGGGTGTATCGTTCTACCTGGTCATTCCCATAGGATTGGGAGGATCCACGGGATTCCCCCCCCTTCGGACCACCGAGAAGCTGAACATTGTTGGCAACCACCTCAACCTTGCTTCTCGGCTGACCATCCTGCTCCCATCGATTCTGCCGCAGTTCTCCTTCCACGGCAATCTCCTTGCCTTTTACCAGGTATTGCGACAGGTTCTCCGCGGTTTTTCCGAACACGGTAATATCGAAGAAATTTGCCTCCTCCGTCCACTGATCACCGGACCTCTTTCTGCGGTTTACAGCTATGGAAAGACGGGCAACGGCCATACCGGAATTGGTGTACTTCAATTCCGAATCCCGGGTGAGCCGACCTATCAGTATTACATGATTCAAATTCGCCATGGAAGCCCTCCTCAGATTTTAGGTTTCTTTTCTGACAAAGAGGAACTTCAGAACGTCCTGGACGAGTTTGAGCTCCTTGTCGATATCGGCAACCTTCTCGGGCTCTGCGGAAATCTCCAGATAGCGGTAGTGGCCGCGTTCGATTTTTTTAATGGGATAAGCAAGATCGCGAACGCCCATATCCTCATCCTTGGACGAGGTGAACCCGTATTTTTCCATCAGCTTTTTCAGGGTATCGTAGCCGTTCTTGTAAGCGTCATCTTCCGGACGGAAAATGACCGTAAGTTCGTACTCTCTCAAATTGTCCCTCCTCATGGACTAATAATTCGATCCGGAGTAGTATTTTCTCCGGATAAAGAGGTCGGGGCAGACTATCACAAGACAATATAACTGTCAAGTCAACTCCTTACTCAGACGATATTTGTACAGACAGGAGGCGCCATGGGACAGACAATTCACTTTGAAGAGGATTTATATTTCCTGAATGAACTTCTGAACACCCTCGAAAGCGGTATTGCACTGAATCTTGACCGTCTCTTCTTCTTCGATAAGATTATAGAGGATATTTTCTTTATAGACACCACCATCGGACGTTTATATTCAGCCCTGGGCGAAAGTTACCGTATCGTCCAGGTCGAAAACCTTTCCCAGGGTATTATTACGCTCAAACAGCGTTTTACGGACTTCCTGTCGCGTATTATTTCCAGCTCCACCGGCATGGGAGAAGCTTTTTCTCCCTTTGTAGAGAAATTCAGCGATATGCACGATTCCCACCGAAGAGACGTGGAGGAACTGCAGCAATCCCTCCTCTCCTCTGACACGCAGTCGACACCCCGGGAGGTTATTTCCCAGGAAGAGTATCAGTTCCTCTTTCCCTCCGATGACGAAAAGGAATGATACCCGGATGCCTCTGAGAATAGAAAAACTGGTCTACGGCGGAGATGGTCTTGCACGGGACGCCGGTCTCGTATGGTTTGTCCCCTTCAGCGCCCCGGGCGACCTGGTCGAGATTGAAGAGACCGCGTTGAAATCATCCTATCACAGGGGAAAAATACGCAGAATTCTGGAAGAATCGCCCCTCAGAACCGAAGCTCTCTGTCCCTGGTTCGGCAGCTGCGGCGGGTGTCAGTGGCAGCATATTCAGTATCCGGCTCAGCTTTCCGCAAAAAAGGATATCCTGGTTTCCATGGCGACCAGGGATCTTGTGAATCCCCCTGAAGAGGTGGAAATCTTCCATTCCCCGGCGGAATGGGAGTACCGCTGCCGCATAAGCCTGCATCGCAGAGAAAAAGAAATCGGATATTTCGCCGCCGGCAGCAGGGACCTGGTCCCCATACAGGACTGTCCGATTGCCGAAAGTCCCCTCCGCAGCTGGCTGCAGGAGCTACCCCTCAGTTTCCGCGAGATCGAGAACCTGCCGGAACGTTTCGAGCTGCGGAGTGAAGAGGGTACTGTGCGTATTGTCGATACCGGAAAGAACGAGGCATTTCAGCAGGTGAACAGCCTGGGCAACAGCCTGTTGAAGGATAAACTGCGGAGCCATATTCTCGGGTATTACCCGGAACCCCGGATTTTTGACCTCTTCTGCGGTAACGGAAACCTCTCGCTGCCGCTTTCCGACGCCGCCGAATCCATCAGCGCGTGGGACGTATCCGCCGAGGCGATTGAAGCCGCCCGGAAAGCGGGGGGCAATGACAGTCGCCTGCACTACTCCCGGAGAAAGGTGTCCGCTGTTTACGGAGCCCTCAGAAAAGAGGCCGATAAAACTGATGTTCTGATCCTTGATCCACCTCGGAAAGGGGTAAAAAACGAGGCTCCCTTTTTAGCGAAGCTGCGAATTCCCCTGGTGGCTTATGTTTCCTGTAACCCTGCAAGCCTTATGCGGGATCTGAAGGTCTTTGAAAAGGCGGGCTACAGGCTTGAACACCTGGAAGCCTTCGACATGTTCCCCCAGACCTATCACCTTGAGAGTCTCGCCCTGCTCTCCCTGAGATAGTTTTTTCAGTCATCCCTTTCATCCAGGAACACCGTTTCCTCCGGACGGGCTATGACCGCCGGGGCCTCTTTGCCGAGAATTTCAGTGATTTTTGATGAGTGCCGACCGATAAGCTTATCCAGTTCAGCGGATGAAAAATTGGAAATGATTTTTGCAATGTCGTTTATCTGTACAACAGCACCGGCGGGAAAACTGCCTTCAACGGCAGTCAGTCCTTTAGGCAGCAGACTTTTATGTTCCCGCAGAGCCCTTGCCGCACCTTCGTCGATTCGGAGGTATCCTTCCGGCCAGCTGTAGAGTATCCAGCGTTTGCGGTTCTTTATTCTGGGCCGGGCAAGAAAGAGGGTTCCTATTTCTTCTCCGGAGATAATTCTTTCCAGGACCTTCTCCGTGTTCCCATGGGCCAGCACAACCCTGCAGCCTGCCCGGCGGGCAATCTTGACGGCATCCAGTTTTGTGCGCATCCCCCCGGTGGAATGGGCGCTGCCTGCACTGCCGGCGGCGGCAAGAATCTCGGGGGTAAGTTCCTCAACTATACTCAAGGGCTTCGCATCGCTGGTGCTTCGCGGGTCGGCATCATACAGGGCATCGATGTCCGTCATGAGGATGAGAAGATCCGCATCGATCTTGCTGGCGACAAGAGCGCTCAGGCGGTCGTTTTCGCCAAAGGCATTCCCGATTTCGCTGGTAGAGACACTGTCGTTTTCATTTACGATAGGGAGCACCCGCAGAGAAAAGAGGGTTTCCAGGGAATCCCGCAGGGTAAGGTAGCTTTTTCTGTTGTTCAGAACTTCCGGCGTCAAGAGCAGCTGGGCAATATTGACCTCAAGCTTGCCGAATACCGAACGGTAGGCCTGCATCAGCAGCGGCTGTCCGATGGCCGCGCAGGCCTGTCGCATGTTTATTTTGCTTACCCTGCCGCTTAAGCCGAGCTCCTTCGCCCCCATACCTACGGCCCCGGAGGTCACAACTACAACCTGAAGTCCCCTCGCCCGCAGAACACAGATATCCTCGGCGACTTTTCTGAGAAAATCTTCCCGCACGCCGTCGGGCGATGATAGGAGGTTGGTCCCGATCTTGACGACTACCCGTTTACAGTAAGAAAAATCGCGCATCAGCTGATATCCAGCTTGCGGTGGGTAAAGTGCTTTTTTCCCGAGGCATAGTCCGCGACGATCTGTCCCTTTCCGATCAGCTTGTACTTGTATGTAAGCAATCCTTCAAGACCAACAGGGCCCCGGGCGTGGAGTTTTCCGGTGCTGATTCCGACTTCGGCACCGAAACCGTAGCGAAACCCGTCAGAAAACCTGGTGCTGCAGTTTGCGAATACATTGGCCGAATCAACCCGGGAGCTGAAGTAATCCCATGCCGCCTCGTCGGTGGCGACAATCGCGTCGGTATGCCCGGAACCGTAACGGTTGATATGTTCCACAGCCGCTTCCAGTCCCTCAACCGCCTTTATCGACACAATCAGGTCCAGGTACTCGGTACTCCAGTCTTCTTCCACGGCTTCTTCAAGTTCAGGTATCAGTTCCCTGCAGACAGGACAGGCTTTTATTCTGACTCCTGCCTCTTCCAGGGCCGCAAGCAGTACAGGCAGAATGATTTTTACAACAGCTTTATCAATCAGAATGGTTTCCGTGGCATTGCAAACCGCCACATACTGGGCCTTCCCGTCCACAGCTATCCGAACCGCAGTTCCGAGATCGGCTGAGGTGTGAATGTAGGTATGACAGATACCGTCGGCATGCCCCATAACGGGAATACGGCTGTTATCCATTATATAACGGACAAACTCGTTGGATCCCCGGGGAACGAGAAGATCTATCTCGCTATCCATGGAGAGCATCTGGGCAACCTCCTCCCGGGACTCGATATTGTAAATCCAGGCTTCAGGCAGCCCTTCCCTCAAAGCCCCTTCAGCAATACAGGAGGCAAGGACACGATTGGTTTCCAGGGCTTCCCGTCCGCCTTTCAGAAGCACAGAGTTTCCGCTCTTGAGACAGAGGGTCGATATCTGGACCAGGGCGTCAGGACGGGATTCAAAAATCATGCCGATAACGCCAATGGGGCAACTTACTCGATACAATTCCAGCCCTTCATCAAGTTCGGTGGCGAGTTGAATCCTGCCGACCGGATCATCCAGGGCAATAAGAGCTTCGATTCCTTTTATTACCCCAGCCAGCTTGTTTTCGTCAAAGACCAGGCGTTTGAGAAGAGGATGCGCGACTCCCTCACTTTTTGCCTGGGCGATGTCCCTGTTGTTGGCATCAAAGATGGCTTTTTCGTTTTCCCTCAGAACCGTAATAATTGATTCAAGAGCCCGGTTTTTCTGTTCGCTCCGTAAAACAGCCATTTCAACAGCTGCATTCCGTGCTCGTTGTGCGGCTTCGTGCATATTTTGATTGTTCATAGCAGATACCTGTCAGATTGATTTCGGGATACCCTGTCTGTCTAGGCGTACCCTATTATTTGATTCTTGTCTATAGGTATCTCACGGTCGACGGGAAGATCGAGGGAAATAAAGGTTTCGGTGGACTGGATTTCCGGCATCTCCTGCAGCCGGTCGGTCAGGAAATTATGCAGCCCACGAGTGTTCTTTGCAACAACCTTGATAAAAAAGTTGTAGGCTCCGGTGGTGGAATGGACCTCGATTATCTCGTCAAAATCCTTGAGTTTTTGTACAACAATGTTGTAATCCCGTGCGTTATGCAGGTTTATTCCCACAAAGGCACAGACCTCGAATCCCAGCATCTGCATGTCGACAATTATTCGGGATCCTTTGATTATGCCCAGTTCCTTTAACTTGTTGTAACGCACATGGACTGTTCCTCCAGATACCGAAAGGTCCCGGGCTATTTCCTGAAACGGACGACGAGCGTCCTGCTGCAGAATGCGAATAATATTCAGGTCCAGTTCATCAAGTTCGTGGCCCGCCGCCATGCGCCCTCCTCTTAATGAAGTTTCGGCCTCAGATTAGGTAAATATTATAATTTTTTCAAGTAAGAAGGAAGAATTTTTTTAATCATACAAGTATTTCATAAATTATTTGTAATATACTCACCTTTGATTAATAGCGCCCTGTAGCGATAGTATCCTGCTTGTTCAAAATCAGCTGAAGGTTCTCCCGGTTATAGATACTATGACTGGATATACAGACGAAGAGACCTCCGGAGAGGAAATCAATCCCGAGGATTATCTGGAAAACTTTAGTCTTCCTGGTTTATACCCGTATCAGCGGGCCATAATCGATGAGATCTGTGTCGCCTGCGGCTGCCGACCTGTGAATACAGGCAAGGATGCCCCGGCCCGGGGGCTGATACTGTTACCCACCGGAGCAGGAAAGAGTATCTGTTACATGCTTCCCTCCCTGATCATCCCGGGCTACAGCCTGATTATTTACCCCCTGAACGCCCTTATCAGTGATCAGCTGAAACGCTTTTCCAAGGCTGGAATCAGCGCCCGCTCCCTGGCGGGGGGCATTAAAAAAGCGGCAAAGATTTCCTCCATCGCAGAGGCTGCCAGCGGCAAAGTGCGTGTTCTGCTGGCGAATCCCGAAAGCCTGCTGGATACGGAAATCCAGACAGCCCTTGCAGAAAACCCTCCCCTTCATGCGGTTTTTGACGAGGCCCACACCAGCGCCGAATGGGGATACAGCTTTCGCCCCGCCTACCTGAGAGTCTGCAGTTTTATCCGGAACCTTGCCCCGGCCAGGATCAGTGCCTTTACCGCCACGGCCTCCCCCGAACTGCTGCCGCAGATGGCGGAGTTGATTTTCGGAGATCAGGGATACAGTCTCCATTCCAGGTCCCCTGCAAAGGATAACATAGCCTTCGGTGCTGTTCCCTCGATCTGTCGTGAAGCGGATATCCTTCGCCTTGTTGAAAACTGCCTGACCCCGCCCATGATTATCTTCTGCCGGCGACGCAGGGATGCAGAGAATACAGCCCGGCTGCTGGCATGCCGACTTAACGATGAGGGCAACGAAAAAGTCCGCTTTTATCATGCCGGTCTCTCGAACGAGGAGAAACAACAGGTGGAGAGATGGTTCATGAAGGGGGGCAATCTTATTCTCTGTGCAACATGTGCCTTCGGACTTGGGGTAGACTGCCCCGGAGTCCGGAGTGTCGTTCACCTTGCTCCGCCCCCGTCGGTGGAGGCCTATGTCCAGGAATCCGGCAGGGCAGGACGGGACGGCAAACCCTGCCGGGCCCTGATGCTCTTCGGTCCGGAAGATCTTGCAGACGAGGGAGAACTCCTGCGGAACAGACGTTACAGGGACCTTGTTTCCGCCTTTCTTTCAAACAAGCGTTGCAGACGAAAGTCCCTGATGGACCTTTTTTCGACTGACGACAGTCATCCAGCCTGCGGCATCTGCGATGTATGTACCGGTTCTGAACAGCTTACGCCCCATGGTTTTCAGGAGATCACCGGACTTGTAAAGGAATTCCCGTTTATGTTCCGTTCCGGGGATGTATCTGATTTACTCAAAGGTTACAGGTCGGTAAATCCGGGAGGAGCAGGCCGAAAGAGCCGATTCGTCGGCACCCTCAGGGACTGGGATTACAACTGGTGTCAGGAAGCAGTTCAATGCCTTGTATCCTGCGGTACCCTGCGGCGCAAACGCTTTTCCGGGCGCTTAACGACGGGAAGCGCGAAACGCCTCTACGGGGAGAAAACCCGTCATAGTTGAGCCTGCAGCATTTTCTCTGGTACTATATCCGCCAATGGAAGCAATTATCATGGGATCCGGAACATCCCACGGAGTTCCCGTAGTCGGCTGTTCCTGCAGGGTGTGCCGATCCGAGGACCCGCGGGACAAGCGCAGCAGGGCTTCTCTCCTTGTCAGGAGCAGGGATATCAACCTGCTTATCGATACCAGCACTGAGTTCCGCATACAGGCCATACGAGAGGGAATCAGCAGTCTGGATGCTGTTTTTTATACCCATTCCCACGCTGACCATCTGCATGGACTGGACGATATCCGGCCTCTGACAAAAGATCGGCCCATGCCGGTATATGCTGGAGAATCGACACAGAAGGACATTCGAAAACGCTTTGATTATATCTTCAGCATCCGTCCGGGGCAGAAGGGCGGCGGAAGGCCGAAAATCGAGCTCCGCCCTCTGGTTCCGGAGGGGGTCACAATCAAGGGGATCAGGATCGTACCGATACCGATTTTTCACGGTGAGTTGCCGATCCTTGGTTTCCGGATCGGGGAGCTTGCCTATATTACCGACTGCTCACGAATACCCGAGGACTCATATCCTCTTTTACGAGGAATCAAAAAACTGATTATCGGGGCCCTTCGTAAACGTCCCCACCCGACCCATTTCTCAATCGACGAGGCCGTGGCGGAGGCTGAAAGAATCGGCCCGGAAAATACATGGCTGACCCACCTCTGTCATGATCACAGTCATGCAGAACTTCTTGAAATACTTCCCAAAAAAATAGAGCCCGCCTGGGACGGACTCTCTATTTCGTTTTAGCTTGTTGTGCGGTTCAGTAAGGAAATCCACGGCTAACCGCCCCGCACCGGATACGGGCCCAGGGCGACGCCTGCCGATTACGCTTTTACGACCTTACCGGAACGCAGGCAGCTGGTGCACACCCGCAGGGTTTTCTTACCTGTTCCGACAAGGGCCTTTACCTTGACGATATTCGGCTTCCATACGCGGCGGGTTTTGTTGTGCGCATGGCTCACGTTGTTGCCCGCAACAGTTCCTTTTCCGCAGATATCACATCTTCGGGCCATTGTCTCCACCTCAGTTTAGTTAAAAATAATGCAATGCAATCTATCAGATAGCCAATAATTTGTAAAGTACTCAACTGCAGCCGGTTGTTCCTCCGCAGGTTTCACACTTCAGGCAGGTTCCGTTCCTCACCAGGGTAAAATGCCCGCAGGATGGACAGGGGTCTCCCTCGTAGCCGCGAAAACGTGCCTCCCGGGCGAATCTGCCGGCCTGATACTCGACTTCCGCTGCTCCGTTTCCGCCGTTATTAGTGCTTTGAGTACTGGTGGTCTCGGTGGAATCGAGGTCCGCAGGTTTTACCTGGGCCAGATCCGTCCGATGCAGGTAGGTTAAAGCAAGATCCCTGAATATGAAGTCCAGGACCGAGGTGGCCATTTTGATATTGTCATGCCCCTGTACAATACCGTTGGGTTCGAAGCGGGCGAAGGTAAAGGCATCGACATACTCCTTCAGAGGAACGCCGTACTGAAGCCCCAGAGATACAGCTATGGCAAAACTGTTCAGCAGGGACCGGAATGCTGCTCCTTCCTTGTGCATATCGAGGAAAATCTCTCCAAGACTTCCGTCGCTGTAATTTCCGGTTCGCAGAAACAGACTGTGTCCGCCTATCTTGGCCTTCTGGGTGTAGCCGTCCCTTCGGTTGGGAAGCAGTTTCCGCCCTCTGACGGGCTGACTGCCAATCGGCATCCCGATGTTCCGGGATTTCTCAGGTCCCGTCTCGCGGCTGATTCTCAGGATTGCATCCGCAACCTTGTCGGCACCGGGGCTCAAGGAGGAGAGAGGCTGACTCAGTTTTGATCCGTCCCGGTACAGGGCAATGGATTTCAGCATCCGTTTCCAGGCCATAAAATGGGCTCCCTTCACATCCTCGATGCTGGCTCCGGCGGGCATGTTGATGGTCTTTGATATGGCCCCGGAAACAAATGGCTGAACAGCCGCCATCATCTCTATATGCGCCTGCCAGGAAATGCTCCGTTGGCCCCTGCGTCCTCCCGGTGAAGCGGTATCGAAAACGGGAAGATCTTCCTCCCGGAGATGGGGAGCCCCTTCGAGGGTCATGGTACCGCAGGCGTAATCCTCGGCTGTCTCTATTTCTTCCCTGGAGAATCCGAGATGAGCCAGCAGATCGAATCCCGGCAGATTGTAGGTGGCGGCAGGGACGTTCAGGACATTACGGTAAAAATCATCTCCCAGCACATAGGGCTGAAAACAGCCCCCCAGGGAGACCGAGGATTTCAGCGCGGCATCTATTTTATCCAGTTCCTCCGGGCCGAACCCCTTGTCCGCCAGACTGTCCCTGTTAATTACAGGTGCCCCTTCCAGGGTTCCATGGCCCAGGCAGTAATCGATTATCTCCTCCCGTTGGGTATCGTCGTAGTCGAGGGCAGCCAGGGCCGGGAGTATTGACTGGTTGATTATCTTGAAGTAGCCCCCCCCGGCGAGTTTCTTGAACTTGACCAGGGCAAAGTCCGGTTCGATTCCGGTTGTGTCGCAGTCCATGAGAAGTCCGATAGTACCCGTTGGTGCAATAGCGGAAACCTGGGCGTTCCGGTATCCGTGGACCTCTCCGAGTTCAAGGGCCCGGTTCCAGGCGGAGACAGCTGCTTCCCGTAGATAGGTGGGACATTTTTCCCCGTCAATGCCGTCGGGGAAAACGGAAAGTCCCTCGTACTCCTCCTCTTTACTGTTGAGGGCCGCCCGTCGGTGATTACGTACAACCTTGAGCATGGAATCCCGGTTATCCTCGAACCGCGGAAAAGGTCCCGCCTGGGCGGCAATCTCGGCGGAAAAAGCGTAGGCCTCGCCGGAGATAATCGCGGAAATGGCTCCGGCAATTGAACGTCCCTCTTCGCTGTCGTAGGCTCTTCCCATTACCATAAGAAGCGTCCCGAGATTGGCGAAGCCCAGCCCCAGGGTTCGGTACTCGTAGCTCAGGCGGGCCACCTTCTCCGAGGGAAACTGTGCCATGTAGACGGAAATCTCGAGAATCAGGGTCCAGAGCCGTACGGCGTGCCTGAACTCATCTACCTTGAACGTACCAAAATCGGGGTCATAAAATCGCATGAGGTTTAAGGATGCAAGGTTGCAGGCGGTATTATCCAGGAACATGTACTCGCTGCAGGGATTGGAACCCCGAATCTCTCCCCCTGCGGGACAAGTATGCCATTCGTTTATGGTGGAATGAAACTGCAGTCCCGGATCGGCGCATTTCCATGCAGCCCGGGCAATCTGATCCCAGAGCTCCCGGGCACGAACGCTTTTTAGCTCTTGTCCGTCGGTTCGGGCCGTCAGGGGATAATCCCGGTCCTGGAGAACCGCTTCCATGAATTCCTGGGTAATTCGTACGGAATTATTGGACGCCTGTCCGCTTACGGTAGTATAGGCCTCACCCTGCCAGTCGGTATCGAAGATCTCAAAATCCGGAAGTTCCCCCTCTTCGTCGGCCATTCTGACCAGAGGATATATAAATGGCTGGGGAATCTCATCTTCCAGGGCTGCCTTTATGGCTGTTTTCAGCGCCGGATTTCGATCCGGATCGGTCCGGTGGGAATCCTCTCCCTTGAAGTCCCGGACTGCAGTCAAAAGGGCCGCGGCGTGGACGGAAATCTTTCTGCTTCCTGCGGTCATGCAGGCAACCTTGTACTCCTCTTTCATTTTCCAGTCTATGAACTTTTCAATATCCGGATGGTCCGCATCGAGAATGACCATTTTCGCCGCCCTGCGGGTTGTTCCCCCGCTCTTTATGGCCGAGGCCGAGCGGTCGGCAATTTTCAGAAAGGAGAGCAGCCCCGAGGATACTCCCCCGCCGCTCAAAGCTTCTCCTTCGGCGCGTATTTTGGAAAAGTTCGATCCCGTACCGGAACCGTATTTGAAGAGCCGGGCCTCCCGGGTAACCAGATCCAGGATACCTTCGTCGCTTACAAGGTTGTCCTCCACGTCCATAATAAAACAGGCATGGGGCTGCGGCCTTTTATAGGCACTTGAGGACTTTTTGAGCTTTCCCGAATCAGGATCAACATAGTAGTGCCCCTGGGGTGGTCCCTCGATTCCGTAGGCCTCGTAAAGTCCGGTATTGAACCACTGGGGTGAATTGGGTGCCCCCATCTGGCGGGCGAGCATATACCGGACCTCATCGTAGAAGGCCCTGCCGTCTTCCGGGCTGTCGAAATATCCGGCCCGGTCTCCCCAGTTGCGCCATGCCTCGGCCAGACGGTGGAAAACCTGGCGGGCATCGTTCTCACCCCCCGTCCCGCCGTTCCCGTCGGGAACACCGGCTTTTCGAAAATATTTCTGTGCCATTATGTCCGTGGCTATCTGAGACCATCCGGAAGGAACTACCACATCCTTCTGCTGAAAAATCAGCCCTCCGTCGGGATTTCGTATTTCGGATTCCCGGGAGCTCCACTCTATTCCCTCGTAGGGATCACCGGAGGTACCGGTAAACAGTCGCGTAATCTTCATATCCCCTCCACTATTTGTGTTTCGCGAACCTACAAGATACGTAAAAAGCAGACCAATGGCAAGGGTTGCAACGCTACATATGGCGCGATTTTACTTGAGACAACACTACATCAAGTGTACTAATAGAGATATTTCAGGTTTTCCAGATCTCCGCCCAGCAAGCCCAGGGAGGCGCTGACATATTCCTCCAAAAAGGCTGCGGAGTCTTCGAAATGCCTGGGAAATTTCGCGGTCAATTCATCTATCAGATCAGCAGACTCGGGGTACAGCCTGGCCATTCGAGGCAGGGTATGATCGTTAAAATAGGCCCTGGCGCGGAATACAGGTTGTTGAAGCAGGTATGCCTGCAGCTCGTTCTGCACCAGGTAGCTGTCTGCCGGATCATAACCCCTCCAGCGAAGAAATACCCGCCAGAACTCCTTTTCCACAGGAGCAAAGCTGTCCCACAGACGGGCCGTGTGCTCCCGGTAGCCGGGATCGGTAAAAAAGAGACCGTGGAACCCCTCGTGGGTAAGAAAAAGCCGCCTCAGATAGCCCATGGACTCCCTGCTTATGGATATCACCGCTCCATTATGAAAGCCGTATCCCCCTTCTCCGTTTCTGAAGATAATCCCCTCGGCAAGAAGGATATCCCGCAGCTCAAGTTCCTCGGGATTGAGAGTAAACCCGGTTTCCAGAGCGCTGCTGAAGAAACGGGCAAGGTCCTCCGCCCGATAGTCATGGGCGTTCCATCCGTGGAGCTCCCGAAGCTCCGGATTCGTAAGCAGCCTTCCCTGGTAACCGTCTTTCTCCACGAAAAAAGCAAGCCGTTTGAGAAAAGCGGCCTGTGTATCGTAATCGATAAAATCAAATACAAGAACCTGCGGTTCCACGGTCCACCGGAAAAGCTCGTACTCTCTTTTGCGCCATTTTTCCCGGGGATACCGAAGAATGGATGCAAAATCCATGAGGATGGGTTCGTGCATGGCAGGTGCCTGCCGGATGCCGAAGGTCTCGATGGATGTGCCGGGCCCCTGCAGAGTTATGCTGGCAGGGACGAAACCAAGGGAGGATGGATAGAGATTAAGGCTTCCGTACCTGTCCGGCCGGCGAAGTTTCATTTCCCGAAGTTCTCCTTCCGCATCCTTTAAGCCGAGAACAAGTTCATCCCCGGCCTCCGTGCGTATCCCGATCTGCAAAATATCCGCCGCGGAAGAACCTGCAAGTTCCTTTGCAACCAGGACTTGCGCTTTCATGGTGGAGACATCTGACAGAACTCGTATGCCATGGCTTATCAGGGCCGGATTGCCGGTAAAATCGGCACCGGTAAAACTGTCCTCCACCCCGCTTCCGATAATCCTGAGTGAGCCTTCCGGTGCATCGGTTTCCAGCTGGAAACCCTCGAAAAGGGCATTTCTGTCCAGGGGATACCGGAACTCGACCTCCCTGCTCCTCAGATCCGGCAGATCCGCAAGCATGTACTCTCCGTCAATCTTGAGACGAAGCGTCAGAGGACAATCGGCGGCGTAGACAATAAAAAAGGAGCGTCCGGGGTCACGGATTTCCAGGCCCTGCTTGAGACTGTAAAAGGGAGTCGAAAGTTTTCCGTTCAATGGAATCAGATCATTACCGTTTTGATCCCGGCCCCATGGATCGGCGACGAGCTCCCGCTTGAGACCCGAATACTCGATAAAGTGAAAGCTCTCGACACTGTTGTGAACACAGCCTTCAAATACCAGGATCAGCAGGAGTAAGCTGACAAGAGAAGAGAGTAGATATACACCTCTGTGTGATTTCGTATTCATTCCGACATCATGGGTAAAATACTCTTTAGAAGGAGTTCCGCCAACTCCTGTTTACGGGACGGCGGAAATTCGTCGCTTTCGTGAACGATACTGTAGAAACGGCCCCGAAAATTCTCCGGCAGATCAGGTAATTCCAGGACCCTTTGGTAGAGGTCCCGCCCCGACGGTTCAAATCGTCTGTTCAGGACGAACATGATGGAAGAGAGGTTTTTCAGGTATCCCGCCATGGAAATGATATAGAACAGCCAGTCGTCCCGAATAACGGCTGCCTGAAGATCCGACAGGTAGTGCTCCGCAGCGGCAAAACTGCTCTCCTCAAGGGCTTTCCAGAACTCCCCGGGCAGGTTTTTCAGTTTTTCCCTGGTTCTCTCGATCCATTCACTTTCAGCATGAAGCACCCGGTACGTGGACAGGCGGTAAAAGATGTAGGTACCGGACTGCCTGAAGATCCAGAGCCGTTCATCGGCGTGACGAAGGTCGGAATCGATACGATCGATGTCCTTGTATTCCACCCGCACGGGAATGGAATCTATTATGAACCTGTCCTTGCTCGATACATTGGAGGATTCAAAAGCTCCCGCATCGGAAAAGGTCTGTATGCGCTGATTAAGATCGGGCAGAGAACCGCGATAAAAAACATCAAAACTCATGAAGAAATAGGGGTCCGTGGGGTCCATCTCCGCGAACTCCGCCAGGGTGATGGTATCCACACCTTCCCAGGCTGCAAGACGGCCGCTCAAATCCCGGGCAATTTTTTCTACTCGTCGTTTCATGCGGATATAGTATCATAACTGGCTTTACCCTTGAAAGATGCTATGGCACAATCCTCCTGATGAAGCAGATCAGAAGCATCGTACTGGGGCTCCTGCCGCCAGGATCAATCATAGCCTCTATCCAAAGGTATCAGGAGAGGATCTTCAGAGAGACCGGAAACGCTTCCGCCCTGGGGGTGCTGCCCCTTCTCCCGCTCCGCAGCTACAGCCGTCCCGTCGCCCCGCCGAAGGAGCTGCGCCTGAATGAACCCCTGGCTTTTTCCCCTCCCGTGGAATACAGGAGCAGCATGTATCTTCCCCTGGAAAATGCCAATGCCCTTGACTCTTTGACAGAGAAACTTTCCCTCGGGTATGCTCCGACAGGAGAGGATGAGATGCTGCTGTTTCCCGTATTTCCCGGGATATTTCTCTGCCGCGGCGGAATCCCTCCTCTTTCGGCAGGTATTGTCCCCGGGAAGGAGCTGCTCCGATCGGCCTCCTTTTCCGCCGTTCTGATGGAATACCGATGTTCCCTTCCCCGGGGGGACTGGTGGGACAGCATCGAGGAGCGGATACACTGGGAAATCCCGGTGAGAAAGCCACAGAAAAAGCTGAATCGAGGAACAGAATGACTGATATCAACTCCCGGGAACTTCCGGTTTTCTCGGTAAGCCAGATCACCGGCCTCATAAAGGAGACCCTTGAAGGGGGCTTTCGAGATCTTTCCGTGGAAGGAGAGGTATCCAATTATCGTCCAGCTTCCAGCGGTCACGTATATTTCAACCTGAAAGACCAGAACGCCATGATTGCCTGCGTTTTGTTCCGCAATGCGGCTGCCCGGCTCTCCTTCTCTCCCAGGGACGGCCAGAAGGTGCGGGTCAACGGCGATCTTTCAGTCTATGCCAGGCGGGGAAACTACCAGATTGTCGTTACCCGTATGGTTCTGGCCGGGGAAGGGGAAATCCTCGCGATGCTTGAAGAGCGCAAGCGGCGTCTCGCCCTGGAAGGACTCTTTGACGAGGATCGCAAGCGCCCCCTGCCCCTCTTCCCCGACCGCATAGCCGTTGTCACCTCCCCCACAGGGGCGGCCATCCGTGACATTCTCCAGGTCCTGCAGCGCCGCCATTCCGGGATGTCCGTCAGTATCCTGCCTGCTGCCGTCCAGGGTGAAGGGGCGGCAGAGCAGATTGCCAGGGGAATCAGGACAGCCAATATTCACAAGATGGGGGACGTCATCATCATCGGCCGGGGAGGAGGTTCCCTGGAAGATCTTCTACCCTTTTCCGAGGAAAATGTTGTCAGGGCTGTAGCCGAGTCGACTATCCCGGTAATATCCGCGGTGGGGCATGAGATAGACTGGGCTCTGAGCGATTTTGCCGCGGACCTGAGGGCCCCGACCCCTTCGGCAGCGGCGGAAATTGTATCCGCTTCCAGGGATGAACTCCTTAACCGGGTCCGCTCCGCCCTGAGACAGCTCCTCAGCGGTATCAGGACAAGAACAGGCCGGGCACAAATGCTGGTAGAGCGCTTTTCGCCGGAATACATGGAACGGACGCTGCGGCAGAAAATCCAGCCCTATCTTCTGCGCCTCGATGACGACAAGGAGGTCCTCATCAAGGCCCTGCGTCTGCGCCTGAAGGATTACTCCCACCGCATAGCCATGAGCAGTGAACGCCTCCGTTCAGGTTCTCCCCGTCACATTATGGAAAAGGGCTATGCCCTGGTTCGTCACAGAGGGAAAATACTGACCGACAGTTCAAAAGCAGCCACGGGAGACCCGATTTCTATCCGGCTGTACAGAGGCAGCCTGGACGCCACCATACATACGCTATATTCCCCGGAAAAAGAGGATACCGATGAAGGGATTTGAAGAACGTCTGAAACGGCTTGAAGAGCTGAGTGAAAAGATCCACGACGAAGAGATCGATCTTGACGAGGCCATGGCCTGCTTTGAAGAAGGGATCAAGCTTGCCCGTGCCCTGGAAACGGACCTTGCAACGGTCGAACGAAAAATCGAAATCCTTGTGAATCAGGCTGATTCGGAGGAAGAAAAACCCGTACTGGAACTGTTTCCGGAGCTGAATTCAGGAAAGGATCAGGAATAACAGCCTGACCGCTCCGTCAGGGCAGCCCTTCGACCCTGTCGCCGACATCTATTCCCGCCCGTTCAAAGGCACCCCGGTTCAGTTCCAGAGCGTAGCGAACTGAACGGCTCGACTGGACCGGCTGTTCGTTATGGGGTACAAGATCGTGGATCTCCTTTATGGTACCGTCCTTCGCGATATAGGCAAGGGAGAGGGGGATCTCCGTGTTCTTCATCCAGAAGCTCAGACGCTGATCGTAGGGGAACACAAAAAGCATGCCTCTGTTGTCCGGAAGGGATTTGCGGAACATAAGTCCCCGGCTTCGTTCCTCCTGTGAGTCTGCGACCTCGACAATAAAGGTCGCATCCTTGATCCGTATTTCCAGCGTCTCCTCTCCCGGACTGCATGAACTGTTCGTGACAGCAAGCAGCAGAAAGATGATTACAGCGAAGACGTGAACAGCTGATCCTTTAAAAACGGGAAAGGAAATCATCGCGGCTGATTCGTTCATAGGACTCAAGGGTTTCGCCCTCCTGCCTGACGGCGGCAAATAGTGCCCTGTCAATATAACGCAGCATTACCGGCCGCTCAAGGGAAATTCTGACATCTCCGTCTTCCCAATAAGCCCGCTGGGGAGAGAGGTCCGTAGGATTGCCGTACTTTCCTGTCAGGGTCGTATAGATGGAATAATAATCGATGGTCTTCGGATTCATGACCAGCAGCATGGCGTACAGTCGATCCCCGGCGCTGAACTGGAACTGGGCAGAGGAGAAAAAACCGAAACCTTCCACCTCCATCAGACTGAGATTTTCCCGCTCCAGGAGAGAAACATCCGGATCTCCACGGTAGAGAAAATCATTACTGGAAAGGAGTTCATTCTTTATGTCCGCCATGGACATTCCCAGTTCGAGGGAATCAAATCCCCGGGGAAGCGGTTCCGGGGCAGGCCCTTCCTGAGCAATCAGCGGTGTACATGCGAGAAGAACCAGGGCAGCGATCATTCCTATCTTGATACCGGGGCTTATCACTCTCCGATTATCGGCAGGCGGAAGCATTGTCATGATAGTATGGAAAGGACCGGAAGAATCCTTTAGTATCGGACAAAACACAGGAAGAACGTAGAAGGAGGACCCTGTGCATTTTGATCTGAAATACGGCACAAGCACGCTGCCCCTGGATATTGACGACCAGCAGATACTGGACCTTATCCATCCAGGAGACCAATCCCCCCTTCCAGAGCCCTCCCGGGCGGTGGAAAGGATGCTCGCTGAACCCCTGGGAACAGAGGCACTGGCGGACATGCTTCAGAAAAGAAGCCCAAAACGGCTGGTCATGGTCGTTAACGATATAACCCGTCCCACCCCCTACTCCGTGCTGATGCCTCCCCTGCTTCGATGCATCGAGGATGCCGGAGTAGCCCGGGAGAGTATTACCCTCATTACCGCAACGGGGATCCACAGCCCCCACACGCCGGAGCAAAACCTTCAGGTATACGGAAAGGAGCTGGTGGAGAACTACCGCATTCTCTGCCACGATGCCGAGGATGATGCCAACCTTGTCAATAAGGGACGGCTCCCCTCGGGCTATGATTTCCTCGTAAACCGCACAGTCGATGAGGCGGACTTCCTTATAACTATCGGGGTGGTTATGCCCCATTTCTTTGCCGGTTATTCAGGGGGACGCAAATCAATCCTCCCCGGCGTCTCGGGAAAATCCACGGTCCAGTTTAACCATGCCCGGATGGTTGAGCTGATGGACGATCTTCCTCCGATCCGAGAGAACCCCATCAGCCAGGAGATGATTCACGCTGCACGGATGGTGGGCGTGGATTTTATCCTCAACGCGCTTACCAACGATGACGGCGAGGTAATCGATGTCTATGCAGGGGACCTGGAAAAGGCCTGGTACGCGGCGGTGGAAAAATCTGAAGAGCTCTATGTCAGCAGAATAAGCAAAGCTGCGGATATAAGCATCGCTTCGGCCAGCGGATTCCCCCGGGATATAAATATCTACCAGGCCCAGAAGGCCCTGGACCATGCCGACAAGGCAACCCGGCCCGGGGGAACTATTATCCTTGTTGCTGAATGCGGCGGAGGATACGGGGACAGGGTTTTTGAGAATTTCATGAAGAAAGGACTCTCTCCGGAGGGTATAATGAAGGAGGTCAGGGAGAACTTTGTAATGGGCGGACACAAGGCTTACTGCTTTGCCAAGGTAGCGGCTGAAAAACAGGTAATCCTGGTCTCCTCGGCCTCAGAGCAGCTTACCGCAAGCCTCTTTGCGGAAAAGGCGGCAAGTCCCCGGGAAGCCCTGGAGAAAGCTGTTCTCCGTCACGGCCGGGACGTCAGGATTCGGGTAATGCCCGAAGGCGGAGTTACCCTTCCGTCCCTGATCCGCTGACACTCGGGTAAAAGGCATGGAACTCTTCTCTTCCGAAAGCATTTCCTCTGCACCCCTGGCGGACCGCATGCGTCCCAGGACCCTGGACGAATTCGCCGGTCAGGACCACATAGTCGGTCCGGGACGTCTGCTGCGCAGGGTTATCCAGGCGGACCAGCTCTCCTCCCTCATCTTTTACGGCCCTCCGGGGACCGGAAAAACAACCCTGGCCCGGGTGATCGCAGGTTCCACAAAAAGCCATTTTATTACCCTTAACGCCGTACTCTCGGGGGTAAAACAGCTGCGGGAGTCCATCGACGAGGCCCGGGAAAAACGGGAATACTACGGTCGCCGTACGACCCTCTTTATCGACGAGGTTCACCGCTGGAACAGGGCACAGCAGGACGCCCTGCTCCCCTGGGTGGAGAACGGAACGGTTATTCTTATCGGAGCTACCACGGAGAATCCCTATTTTGAGGTCAACTCCGCCATGGTAAGCCGAAGCCGGATTTTTCAGCTAAAACCCCTTGGCGACGGCGACCTCTACCGGGTGGCGAATATGGCGCTGGAAGACCCGGAACGAGGCTACGGACGCTTTCGCGTGAGTATCGACCGGGATGCCCTGGACCACCTGGTGCAGGTTGCCAACGGCGACGCCCGCACCCTGCTGAACGCCCTGGAACTGGCGGTGGAGACGACCCCGGAGTCCTTTCCTCCCCCCGAGGGAACCGAAATCCGTGTAAACCTCGCGGTCGCCGAGGAGAGTATTCAACGCAAAGCGGTGCTTTACGACAAGGAAGGGGATTACCACTTCGACACGATATCCGCCTTCATAAAGTCGGTCCGCGGTTCCGACCCCGATGCGGCCCTCTACTGGCTGGCAAGAATGGTCAAGGCCGGGGAGGACCCGCGGTTTATCTTTCGGAGGATGCTGATCTCCGCCTCGGAGGACATCGGCCTTGCGGATCCCCAGGCCCTCGTTTTTGTCCAGTCCGCGGCCGCCGCTTTTGACCGGGTCGGTCTTCCGGAGGGACAGTTCCATCTGGCCCAGGCGGTACTCTACCTGGCGACAGCGCCGAAATCCAACTCCTGCCTGGGCTACTTTGACGCCCTGAACTCCCTGGAGAATGAGACCCTCGGTGATATTCCCAAGCATCTGAAAGACCCCGGCAGGGACGCCAAAGCCTTCGGTCATGGCCAGGGCTATCAATACCCCCACGCCTACCGTGACCACTGGGTGGCCCAGCAGTATTTGCCCTCAGCCCTGGCTGGACGGGTCTTCTACAAACCGGGAGATCAGGGCCATGAAGGGTCCCTCAAGCCCCTTCTGCAGCAACGCAGGGAGGAGCAGATCGCCGCCGCTCTGGAGGAGTCTCCGGAGGTCCTTACCTACAGCCCCGGGGACCGACGGCGCGAGCGCTGGGCAAACCGTACGGTAAGCGGAGCCGCGGCGATGCAGAAAACCCTGCGGGACAAGCTCTTTGATCTCTTTGAATGGCAGCGGCACTGGCGTGTGCTGGATATCAGTCCCGGGAGCGGCCTTTTTTTGACCGAAGCCCTTCGGCGCTGTCCTGAAGGGGGAGTTGTGGTCTGTGGAGCGGACAGTTCCAGTCGGGAACTTTTTGAACATCTTACATCCGGACTTCCCGCCCCGGAGCAGCCGCTTCTGCTGGAAGCTCCCTTTCCCGATGCCATCGAGTCCCTGCCGGCGGAGGAGCGGCTCTTCGAAGTCCTCATGGGTCGGGACACGTTGATCAGAAACCCGGACCGGGAGCTTCTCTTCCGGCACAGCGCCTCCTGCCTGCAGCCCGGGGGACGATTGATTCTTGCAGAGATTATGCCCCGGGAAGGATCCAGGCTTTCGGAACTGCTTTCCGGTGCGGATGCTGACCCGCAGCTTCTGTCCAGATATCGGCAGGCAGAAGAAGCAATATATACCGATTCGGACAATCCCCTGGTTAACTGGAGCAGCTCCGGGCTCCGGATACTCCTGGAAAAGAGCGGTTTCATCATCGATCTTCTGGAAAAGCGGGAGCACCGCTTTGAACAGAACCTGTCGGAAAAGCTCATCAATTCATGGTTCGATCCTGAATCCGGGGGCTTCGGTACCCGTATGAGGGTTCATCTCCGGCCCGAAGAAATGAAAGCCCTGAAAGAGACGGCATTGAAGCGTTTAAGCGAAAGAAAAGTTCAGTGGAAAAGATCCTACCTGCTTGTCGGCTGCCGGAAACAAAATCGCTAAGGTAAGGGCAGCTCCAAAAACAGGGGATTTTTAAAAGCGCCTCTATTGACATTTTTTCCTTTTTTAGGCATCTTTGCACCACGTTCACGGTGGGCATAGTTCAGTGGTAGAGCACCAGATTGTGGTTCTGGGTGTCGCGGGTTCAAATCCCGTTGCCCACCCTTTGCTTTATTCCTGTTGGAATTTTGCACCGGAAGGAGCCTTTGAATGCGTCCGTAGCTCAGCTGGATAGAGCGCCGGACTTCGAATCCGTAGGTCGCAGGTTCGAATCCTGCCGGGCGTAATCAATTGGGCCGTTAGCTCAGCTGGCAGAGCAGCAGACTCTTAATCTGCGGGTCGAAGGTTCGATCCCTTCACGGCTCAATATCGGAAACCTGAGGTTAAAAAGAGAAATACCCCGGGTTGACGAAAACAGTTTAGTGTGTATAATGGGGCTCCATCGCGAGAGTGGTGGAATTGGCAGACACGCTAGACTTAGGATCTAGTGCCGCAAGGTGTAAGGGTTCAAGTCCCTTCTCTCGCAATAGATCCTGCAATTCGCGCGAGAGTAGCTCAGTGGTAGAGCTCCACCTTGCCAAGGTGGATGTCGCGGGTTCAAGTCCCGTCTCTCGCTCTATTGATAAAGCGATCTGGTTGTCTCCAGATCGCTTTTTTTGTACTCCCTAATTATACTCAATAGAGTATTCCCGTTAAAATCGGGAATACAATGATTGCTTGTTTGTGAGGTTAAGATGGTTGCGAATAAGGAAATTGAAAAACTGGAAAAGTCCGCTGTAAAACTGACGGTTACAGTGGCCAAAGACGAGGTACGTAAAGAGTTCGACGGGCTGGTAGATAAATACTGCAAAACAGCCCATATAAAGGGCTTCAGAAAGGGAAAGGTGCCCGCAGGGATTCTTCTGCAGAAATACGGCGACAGTATCCGCTACGAGACCTCCATGAAGATCATTGAAGAGAGTCTGAAAGAGCTCTTCGAAGAGATCGAGGAACGACCCATTGCCTACTCCACCCCGGAACTTCAGGACGAGGCCATGGTCAGCGAGGACGAGGATTTTACCTTTTCCGTCAAGTATGACGTTTTTCCCGATATCAAGCTTGGCGAATACAAGGGACTGAGCGTTGAGGAGCCTGAAGTCAAGATCGGCAAGAAGGAGATCGACGAGGAGCTTGAAAAGATCCGGGACCAGAACTCTGTTGTCATGGAAAAGGAAAAACCCGTTGCAAAAGACGATATCGTTACCGTGGATTACGCCGAACTGGATGAAAACGGCCAGGAGATAGAGGGCACCCGCCGGGAGGATTTTGTCTTTACCGTGGGTACCGGGTACAACATGTACAAGATCGACGATGATCTCATCGGAATGAAATCCGGTGAAGAGAAAGAGATAAAGAAGAGTTTTCCTGAAGACTTCGAGTACCAGGAGCTGGCGGGCAGCGAGAAGACCATCAAGGTCAGCCTGAAGGTTGTCAAGGAAAAGCAGCTCCCCGCCCTGGACGATGAACTGGCCCAGGATGTAAACGAGAAGTTCGAAACCCTGAAGGACCTTAAAGACGACATCAAGAAGCGTCTTGAAAGCAGCCTGGAGCAGCGCCTGAGATCCCTCAAGATAGACTCCCTCCTTGAACAGATCGTGGAGAAGTCGGAAATCGACGTTCCCGAATCCATGGTCGCCGCAGAGCTGGAAAACTCCTGGCGAAACTTCCAGATGCAGTCCCGCATGTCCGAGGACCAGCTGCTGCAGCTTCTCTCTATCCAGGGCAAGGACAAGGCAGCCCTCCTTGCCGAGTGGCGGGATGATGCGGAGAAATCTTTGAAAGCGCAACTGGTTATAGGAAAACTCATTGAAGCCGAAGATATTAAGGTAAACGACGAGGATTACGATAAGGAACTCGCCGAACAGGCTGAGCGCAGCAATATGAGCCTTGAACAGACCAGGGAGTATGTCGATAACAACAATATGGAAGAGTACCTGAGGTCCGACCTTCTGAACCGCAAACTCTTCGACCGGCTTCTGGAAATCTCCGAGGTCAAGAAAGGGAAAAAAGAGTCCTATGTGGACGTAATGAACAAAAATAAGTAAATTGATAAGACACGAAACGTCAAGGATACATGAGATATATGAATGAACAGATGAACACCCTGGTTCCGATTGTAGTTGAACAGACGGGCGTCGGGGAGCGCTCCTACGACATTTTCTCCCGGCTTTTAAAGGACCGGATTGTATTTATCGACGGAGAGATTAACGATATCAGCGCCGACCTCGTCGTGGCACAGCTTCTGT
>Ga0334898_1001476_pt1 | contig 25818 bp, 32 predicted proteins | sample GraSluR3_MG_10_FD_207228 | JGI IMG/M metagenome (GOLD analysis project Ga0334898, IMG submission 207228) | Sludge microbial communities from methane-producing bioreactor in Wageningen University, Netherlands - Granular Sludge_3_08-R3 | ecosystem: Engineered > Bioreactor > Anaerobic >... | reverse complement strand
TTTTCAATACGGTAAAAGAAATTCGGGATGCTGTTCGTGGTTTCATTGATTCAGTTGTCAAGGTGCCTGATGTGGTAATAAATAGGCTGTGTGTTAGGTTGTAAAATACTTATTGCAACTTATATAGGTGATTATGCGTTTGGTTATAATTCCCTTACCAGCATAACAATTGGAGCCGGTGTAACAATTGGAGATAATTTACTTTCGAACAATGATAATTTTAAAACCAGCTATGAGGCAGAGGGAGCCGGCACATACACGGGTACCCAGAATGGAGATTGGACAAAGAATAACCAGTAACCAGGAGGACGGTTCTTGCGGTTGATATACTCCCATATGGTGATGCAATCACCCGCCTATAGAATCTCCGGCAGATATATTATGATACCAGCGTAAATAAGATCGGGGTTTACAATCACAGGGTTGTAGTCAAGTACTTCATCCATGGTGATTGGAGCCCCATATTTTTTTGTATGATTTCTGTTATAATTATATATAACGTTTACCAATTTATCCTGTGGATGGACAATATAAGTATTCATTTGTGTCAATCCGGGTATGTAAGTAACCTTGCCCGGGCAGATAAGAGCGGGGTGGGTTACATTGAACCGTTGCCTGTCACATACTGAGGTATGAATAACAAGCGGTAAAAGGTGATATTATTAGGATGTAGAAAAACCAAGGGATAAAAAAGGAGGTTATTTCTGTGGACTTTAAAAAAAGAAGCGCTGAAAACATAAAAGAAATCTATCTGGCGGGAGGATGTTTTGGGGGTACCGAAAAGTACATGGCCTTGATTAAAGGAGTTGTAAGCACAGAGGTGGGTTATGCTAACGGCAGTACCAAAAATCCTACCTTTGAAGAGGTGTGCCATAATAATACCGGATATCTGACCTATGGGTTATTCAACAGGAGAGATTTTCTTGTATAAGGAGACTATCCAATAAAGTGAAACTGAGCAGCGTCAGTCAGTAAAAGGGCTGGCGTTATTTGTTTATAAAATCTTAATACTGTTATGTCCAATATTAGCGTTTTGTTAATATCGGTTCTATTGGTATTAACACAATCTTAATATTGGAGGTAGTAGAATAGTGACATACGGGAATTAAGGGGAAGGTGAATATATGTGGATGCTGCTGTTCGTCGGGTTTATAGTTCCTTTTATATATTTCGGATACCTATTGTCCAAGTTGGATAGATTCCTGGCGGAAAACAGTGCGGTAATAGAAGATGAAAATCAAGGGACTGCCGCTATTGTATTTGGAGAAACCGACCTTGCCAACCAAACAGAAGAGCTGTTTAAGAGAGATAAAGTCAGGGTACTCTGTCTGTCCGAGCCCTTCCTCTTAAAACAGGAACCGGGTTTCCGCTATTTGCTTGCTTTGTCCGACAACGACGCTGATAATTTGGTTCTCAGCAAAATCGGTAGGGAAGTATACGGTATAGAAAATATGATTGCTATTTGTAACGAGCGAAAAAACGAGGGTATGTTCATAAGTGAAAAAATCCGCTATTTGTCAAACAGGGAGGTTACGGCAGGTATGCTATATCAGATTGTAGTGCAAAAAACGGAGGCAAAGCTATGAGAGCGTCCTTGAAAAGACCGAAATCCTTCACCTATCCTCAGATGATTGCCCTTGGGTACTTTTCACTTATAGTAGTAGGTACGATACTTTTATCTTTACCGATAGCAAGCCGTAACAATATATCCGCCGGTTTTGTCAATGCTCTGTTTACCGCGACTTCAGCCACATGTGTGACAGGGCTTGTAGTCTTTGATACATTCATCCAATGGTCATTTTTTGGTCAGATGGTTATTCTGCTGCTGATACAGATAGGCGGTTTGGGCTTCATGACAATTGTCACCATGTTCTCTTTTCTGCTCAAGAGAAAAATAGGACTGAAGGAAAGGGAACTGCTGCGTGAGAGTGTAAATACCATGTATATCGGCGGAATTGTGCGCCTGACAAAAAAAATACTCATTGGAACATTTTTATTAGAGAGCGTGGGTGCGCTGGTTTTATCCATGAGGTTTATACCGGAAATGGGATTGGCGGCGGGAGTATATAATGGAATTTTTCATTCGGTTTCGGCCTTTTGCAATGCAGGATTCGATTTGATGGGAAGGTTTGGTGAAAACTCGTCCCTTACACGGTTTTCCGGGGATGCCGTAGTTAATCTAACGGTGGTAGTACTGGTTATAACAGGTGGTATCGGGTTCTTTGTGTGGGATGACCTTACCAAGAACAAATATTACTTCAAGAAATATCAACTGCATACAAAAATCGTTTTGTCAATGACCGCATTTCTTATAGTGTTCGGCGCAGTAAGCTTTTATATAGTTGAGGTTAATAATTTGCTATCCGAAATGACTATGGGAGAAAGAGTTATTGCTTCAGTTTTCAGTGCAGTTACACCAAGAACGGCAGGGTTTAATACTGTAAATACAGCGGCATTGTCTCCTGCAGGCAGGCTCTTAACTATGATTTTGATGTTCATAGGCGGAAGCCCTGGTTCTACTGCCGGTGGTATTAAGACCACCACCTTTGCGGTTATTCTGATTTCACTGTGGTCAAGCCTTAAAAACACAAAATGTGACAACATATTCGGACGAAGACTGGAAGACAACGCGCTGAAGAGAGCATCCGCCGTCATAACGATTTATCTGCTTTTGACAATAAGCGCAGCGCTTCTGGTAAGTGCAGCAAACGTTTCGCTGCTGCTTGAGGATGTACTGTTTGAAGCTTTTTCAGCAATAGGCACTGTGGGTCTTTCTACAGGAATAACAGGCTCACTTAATGCATTTGGCCGTATAGCCATTACTTTGCTGATGTACTGCGGCCGGGTTGGAAGTCTTTCCTTCGCCCTGTTGTTCACTGAACAAAGAATATCGTCGTTTGTTCAGAATGCGACGGAAAAAATAAATATCGGATAGGGGTGCTGATATGAAAACAATTTTGGTTATTGGAATCGGCCGGTTCGGTAAACATCTGAGCCGGAAACTTATTGCACTTGGAAATGAAGTCATGATTATTGACAAGGAAGAAGAAAAACTAAGTGAGCTCCTGCCTCTGGCGGCAAGCGCCCAAATAGGTGACTGCACAAAGGAAGAAGTTTTACGTTCATTCGGTATAAGTAATTTCGACCTGTGTTTTGTTTGTGTGGGAACCAATTTTCAAAGCAGCCTGGAGATCACCAGTCTACTTAAGGACCTTGGTGCAAAATATGTGATAAGCAAGGCCAGCCGTGATATTCATATTAAGTTTTTGTTGCGCAACGGTGCCGATGAGGTTATTGACCCGGAAAAGGATATTGCGGAAAAGCTTGCGGTACGCTGTAGTGCGAACAACCTATTTGACTATATTGAACTTACAAAGGATATTTCAATCTATGAGATACCGCCAGCGGAAAGCTGGATAGGAAAGAGCATAAAAGAGGTCAATTTTAGGGCAAGATACCACGCAAGTATTCTTGCAACCAAAATTGATGACAAGGTTTCACTGCTGCCATCTGCAGATCATATTTTCAGGCTGGATGAACACCTTATGGTTATAGGACGTCACAGCGACGTTGAAAAAATACTTAAGCTGATTAACTAAAAAATATGCTAAAATACCGTTATGGAGTGATTGTTTATGAAGGGGACATATTATATAAGATTGGTTTTAATAATGTCAGCCACAACTATAAGTTCCATAGCCCTAAACCAACTGGGAGTCGATAAGGAAAACATCCTGATGATTTTTATGGTGGGTGTTCTGCTGGTAACCGCCTTTACTAGGGGATACCGCTTTGGTATTATCGCATCCTGTGCCAGTATTATGCTGTTCAACTTTTTTTTTACCGAACCCCTTCATACCTTTGTAATATATAACACCAATGATATAGCACTGATGTTTTTTTTCCTTATAGCATCCGTTATATCTTCCAGCCTGACCGCAAGGTTCCAGCGGCAGTTGTTGATCTCTCAAAAAAACGAGCGAACTGCAAAGCTTCTTTATGAAGTGGCTCAGCGTCTATTGAATGTTACCGGCGAAGGAAATATTATTCAACAGGGTATACGATGCATCAAAGAATATATAGGGTATGACAGTGCAGTGGAGCTTGCTCAAAACAAACAAACCTATTTGAGCGACAACTTCGTGCCCGGTGAAAGAGATAGAGGCATAGAACTGCCAATAATGGGACTTGCAAAACGATTAGGCACGTTGAAGGTGTATGGTAAAAATGCAAATCTTAATATTGAACAGGAATGGCTTGTTAATACGGTTGCAGCGCAGATGGGCATTGCCCTTGACCGTGAATACGTTTACAATGAACGGGAAAACATACACATTGCCATGGAACGTGAACACTTGAAAAGCAATCTTTTGCGCAGTATAAGCCATGACCTGCGTACACCCCTGACGGGAATTGCGGGAGCAAGCAGTTATATAGTGCAGTGCGGTAAAAGACTTGACCGCAAGAGTATTGAGCATTTGGCGGAAGACATAAGTGAACAGGCGGTTTGGCTCACAACTCTGGTAGAAAACATGTTGAATATGACAAGAATTGATAACGGTAAATTAGAAGTAAACAAGCAAATAGAAGTGGTTGACGATGTTGTGAACGAAGCTGTAAGTCGCGTTATAGGGCTCTCTAAAAGACCTTTCAAGGTTAAGATGCCAAGGGAGTTAATCGCCATACCTATGGATGGTAAAATGATTGCCCAGGTGCTGATAAATCTTTTGGATAATGCCGTTACCCACACTCCAAAGAACAGTCCAATTGAACTCGAAGTAAAAAAGATTAACGGATACGTGGAATTCAGTGTCGCTGATGGTGGAAAAGGAATTGATTCACACATTAAGGAAAACATATTTAATGCTTTTGTTACCAGCGGCAAAACCAGTGCTGATGGGAAAAAAGGAATCGGCCTGGGGCTGGCTATTTGCAAAGCAATTGTACAATCCCACGGAGGCAGTGTCAGTACCGGCAAGTCACATCTTGGAGGTGCGCTGTTTGAATTTAGACTGCCGTATACCGAGCATACAGACAATGGAACCGCTTGATTTCATATTTAGCCCAAACACAGCTTGACAAAATGTTATAGGGCTAATGGAAAGGAGCCGTACATGGAAGACAGTATTACTATATTGGTAGTGGAGGATGACAAGTATATAACGTCCTTTATAACTATGTTTCTTAAGGATGAAGGATATAAGACAATTTCGGCGGATACGGGGAAAGAAGCTGTTGCGTTGTTTTATGCAAACAATCCCGATGTGGTTCTTTTGGATTTGGGATTGCCCGATATAGATGGGATGGAAGTCATCAGTAGAATCAGGGAAAGGAGCAATACTCCGATAATTGTTGTGTCTGCCAGGGAAAAGGAAAGCGAGATAATAAACGCCCTTGATTGCGGTGCAGATGATTATATGACCAAACCTTTCTATACAGGTGAACTTTTGGCCCGAATAAGGGTAGCCCAGCGCAAAATTAAGAGCATAACAAATCCGGACAACCTGAGGACATTTAACTGTGACAATTTGACTTTGGACTATACAAAGGGGCTTGTATTTGTGGACGGATACGAAGTTCATCTGACACCGATGGAATATAAGCTTTTGAAGCTTCTAGTAGCCAACAGGGGTAAAGTACTGACCCATAATTACATTATCAACAAAATCTGGGGTTATGGTGAAACCGGAGATGCAAAAAGCCTTCGGGTATTTATGGCAAGTCTGAGAAGAAAGATTGAAAGGGATACGGCTAATCCTCGTTTTATACTTACACAGGTAGGTATCGGCTATCGGTTCGCAGAGGAATAGTAGATTATTGATTTCATAAGCCAGAAACAAATACCGTCTTTCAATGTCAGAACAGATATGTTATCATGGACACTGGACAAAAAAGTTTAGTACAGGAAGGGGTATTTTGTTGTTTTCTAAAAATACGTTGCTAATTGTTCTGACAGCGTTAATTTCTCTGCTGGTGATAGGATGCGCCGCCGGCGAAAACGATACAAAGGATGCCGGCGGAACCGACCAGCAGGCGGCGATAGTAAATGATACCGGAATAAGCATGGAAGAGTTCGAGAATACCGTAGACAGAACCAAAGTCTTTTATGAGCAGCAGGGTATTGATTTTGAGGGAGAAGAAGGAATGGAAATCCTTGAACAGATAAGGCAGCAGGTCATCGACAGCCTGGTACAGCAGGAAGTGCTGCTGCAGAATGCCAAAGAAAAGGGATATAATATTTCCGAGGAGCAAATCAATGAGGAAGTCGATCTGATAAGGGAGCAGTATTCTTCGGAGGATGACTACCTGACAGCTTTGGAGGAAAACGGAATGATCGAAGAGGAACTTAAAGACATGGTTGCATCCGAGATGCAGATAGCACAGTTTATTGAAAATGAAATCCCAGAGGCTGTTATTGCTGAAGAAGAAATTCAGCAAATGTATGATGTGTACAAAATGCAGTATGAAGCACAAATGGAAGATAACAGTGAAGAAGATGCAGAGGAAGAACGGCCTTTTCCATCCCTGGAGGAAGCAAAACCTCAAATAGAAGCACAGTTGAAACAGCAAAAGGAGCAAATGCAGCTCGAGCAGATGATTGAAGAGCTGATGGGAAACAGCGATATAGAAATTTTAATTTAGTTTTCTGAAAGGAGCTGTCCCGAATACTCCCGGTACAGCTCCTTATCCGTTTTATTGTTGTAAATCTTTGGAGGACAAGATATAATTATAATAATAAAAACATAAGACTTCGGGGCAGACGAAGGGGTGAGGACATGAAGAATTCTGCTGCTGCAGCACAAGCAGGGGTGAAAAGAAAGAAAAAAGCTGTGGCATATCTACTAATTGTGGGACTGGCACTGGGATTTGCAGCTATACAGTTTATACATCTGTTCAGCCCTGCGGCGATTGAAACGGGGTCGGAGGAAACGGTACTTGTAGAGATTCCTATGGGGAGTACAACTCCGCAAATAGGAGAAATACTTAAACAAAGCGGCATAATCCGCAGTGACCTGGCCTTCAGGATTGCAACCAGGATAAGGGGCTATGGCGGGAAATACAAGGCGGGGGTATATGCGCTGACGGTGGGTGCAGGCCTGCAGGATATTATGGAAGAAATCACAATGGGCAGTGTCTTTAAAGAAACGGTAAGGTTCACAATACCCGAAGGTTACGAGTTAAGACAGATAGCTGATTTGCTGCACGATAAGGGTATTGTGGACAGGGAAGAGTTCATGAAGGAAGTGGAAGAAGGAATTTTCGGGCAAAGCTTTATTGACAGCATACCCGTAAGGGAAAACAGGCTGGAGGGGTATTTGTTTCCCGATACATACGAAGTTTTTGTGGGGGAACCGGCCAATTCGGTTATAGGGCGAATGCTGGACAGGTTTGAAGAGGTTGCGGGCGAAATAGGCCTGTTAGAACGGAATGATGACAGTATGACGTTTGACGAGGTGGTTACCCTGGCTTCTGTTGTGGAGCGGGAAGCGGGTACCATGGAAGAGCTTCCGCTGGTATCGTCGGTATTCCATAACAGGCTTGATATTGGGATGAACCTGGGGTCCTGTGCCACGGTGCAGTATATACTCAAAGAGAGGAAACCAAGGCTGTCCAACGAGGACACTCAAATAGATTCGCCGTACAACACGTATATTGTATCCGGGCTCCCGATAGGCCCGATAGCTTCTCCCGGCAGAGAAGCCCTAATGGCGTCGATGGAGCCGGCGGATACCGATTACCTGTATTTCGTGGCAACAAACAACGGTACAAATGTCTTCAGCAATAACTATCAGCAGTTCCTTACTGACAAGGAGAATAACAGGTAGCAGCCTGAATAATAGCATGCAGAATGAAAACACTAGGTGGTAGTTATGCCACCTTTTGTTGTTGGGGAAGTGAAGGGTTATGGACGGTATATCAAGGAATTATATACGGGATTATATTACCAAAAACCTGAGCCCTTCCGGGGGCATGATAAGGGATATGGAGTTGTACGCGGAGGAAAACCATATACCCATTATACAGCCGGAAGTTGCGCAGCTTTTAAAAGTCCTGGTAAAGGGGTTTGAAAGCAAAAAAATACTGGAGATAGGTACGGCTATCGGCTATTCGGCGGTCACTTTGGCTGAGGCCGCCGGCAAAGGTGCCGAGATGGTCTCGCTGGAAATTGATGAGGGTATGGCAAAAAAGGCAAGACTTAATATAGAAAGGGCCGGTTTAGATGACAGAATTGAGGTAATACACGGCGACGCAAGACTCATTCTAAAGGAACTTGAAGGCAAGTTCGATTTTGTTTTCATAGACGCTGCAAAGGGGCATTACGGTGAAATGTTTGAAGATGTGCTGCAAAACGTAAGACCGGCCGGCATCATTGTGTGTGATAATGTGCTTTTCAGGGGTATGGTGGCCAGCGACAGCCTTGTAAAAAGGAGAAAGATTACAATAGTAAAAAGGATGAGAAAGTTTTTGAAATACATAACACAGCACCAGCAGCTGGATACTGCAATAGTGCCGATAGGGGATGGTGTATCCATCAGCTGTATAAGGAGGACGGAGCATGAATAAAACTGAACTGCTGGCTCCCGCAGGGAACCTTGAAAAACTGAAAATGGCAGTCATGTACGGCGCCGATGCGGTGTACTTTGGCGGAGAAAGATACGGACTTCGGGCGGGGGCGGGAAACCTAAGCCTTGAAGAGATGAAGGAGGGAATGGATTTTGCCCACTCGTCCGGTGCCAGGGGATACCTTACGGTAAATATCATACCGCATAACCGTCACCTGGAGGGGCTGGATGATTATATAAGAAAGGCTGCCGGGGCCGGTGTTGACGGAATGATAGTCTCGGACCCGGGCGTGTTTCGGCTTGTAAAGCGGACTGTGCCGGAGATGGAAATACATATAAGCACCCAGGCAAACACCGTTAATCACCTGAGTGCCGAATTCTGGCACAGCCTGGGAGCAAAGAGGATAATCCTGGCCCGGGAGCTTTCACTTCAGGAGATTAGCGAAATAAGAGGAAGCACCCCAAAGGGCCTTGACCTGGAAGCGTTCGTACATGGAGCCATGTGCATATCCTATTCCGGCAGGTGTCTTCTCAGCAGCTACATGGCGGGCAGGGATTCCAACCTGGGAGACTGTGCCCATCCGTGTCGTTGGAAGTATTATCTTATGGAGGAAAAAAGGCCGGGAGAATATTTTCCAGTATATGAAGACCAAAACGGCACCTTTATTATGAATTCAAAGGATTTGTGTATGATTGAATATATACCGCAGCTTATTGAAAGCGGCCTTCACAGCCTGAAGATTGAAGGCAGGATGAAGAGTTCCTACTACGTGGCTACCGTGGTAAAGGCATACCGGGAAGCCATGGATACCTGGTATAGGGATGAAAAGGAATACGAATTAAACAGGAACAAATGGACGGAAGAAGTGTGCAAGGCAAGCCACAGGGAATTTACAACCGGTTTTTACTTTGGGAAAACCATCGCCGGGGACCAGATTTACGAAAAAAGCAGTTATATACGCGAATATGATTTCGTAGGGCTTGTACTTGAGTATGACGAAAAAACGGGAATTGCAACCGTTGAGCAGAGAAACAGGTTTTTTGCCGGGGATACGGTGGAGGTTACCGGTCCCGGCCGGGATTATTTTGTCCAGCAAATTGAATGGATGAAAGATGAAGAGGGAAACTGTATAGACGTAGCACCCCATCCGCAGCAGGTGGTAAGAATGCCGGTGAAACATCCGGTAAAACCCTTTGACATATTGAGAAAACCGGCTGTATAAAGGTATAAACCTTCCGGAGCAGGCCAATAATATAGTTAACTATCCGGCCGGAAGGTGTAATAATGTCTGAGAGGAAAAATGTAATGGCTTCCAGGGCTGTTTTTACAGCCGGAATGATTTTGATTATAATGCTGATGCTTCTCTTGCGCCTGTTTCAGATACAGATTGTACAGGGTAAAAGCTATTCGTTCAAAGCAATGAACCAAAGAATGCTTAATCTTCCCCTGGATTTCTCCAGGGGACAGTTTTATGATGCCAATATGATACCGCTGACCGGCCGGGAAACGGTGGACAGCCTTGTGGTTTTTCCCGCCCTTATAGAAGACAAAAAAAAGGATACTGCAGTGATTGCAGACATAACAGGTATTGACCCTGACAATGTTCTGGAGGGTTTGCGGCGCGCTTCCTCACCCTACAAACTGCCTCTGTCCGAAAGCCGGCATACGGTGTCTGTAGGGGACACCAAGGGTATCATGGCGATAACGGATATAAAGAGGTATGACGAAACCAGCAAAGCACGGCATCTTATTGGTTATACGGATAAAAGTGACAAAGTGGGAAGGGCGGGCCTGGAAAAACTCTATGAAAGCTATCTGGCGGGTGACGGAGAAGTCACGGTAGCAGCAATGGTGGACGGCAGCAAAAGGCTTATACCGGGTTTGGGGTACAAGCTAATAAACGGCGGGCAGAGGGACAACCGTTATAACTTACAGCTTACAATAGATTATCATATACAAAAAATTGCAGAGGAGGTGGTGGACGAACACGGCATAGAAGGTGCAGTTTTGGTATTGGACGTTGAAAGCGGCGGGATTCTTGCCATGGCAAGCCGTCCCAACTATGCACAGGACAACGTGGGTAAATACCTTCAGGGTGAAAGGGGTGAGCTGCTTAACAAGGCCTTCCAGCAGTATAATCTGGGTTCCATATTCAAAACGATAGTGGCGACGGCGGTTTTGGAAGACAACCTGGTAAATCCGTTTGAAACGGTTAACTGTCCCGGGTACATACAGGTGGGCGAACTTCAGATAAAATGCTCGAGTTATGATGCGGGAGGACATGGAGGCCTGAACATTTTCGAAGCGTACGCGGAGTCATGCAACACCTTTTTTATCGAAATGGGTCAGCGGGTTGGCGGTGAGAGAATTATAAATCTTGCCGGGGATTTCGGACTGGGTGAGATAGTGGGGGTTAACCCCCTTGAAGAGCAAAGCGGAGTTTTGCCTTCGGACAAGGGACTGCACAAATCAGACGTCTGCAATATTTCCATAGGTCAGGGTGATATACTGGTAACACCGCTGCAGGTAGCAGCCATGACCAATATAATAGCGAATAACGGGATAAGCAAAAAACCCTATGTTGTCAAAGCCTTGATAGACGGTTCCGGGAAGATTACACCGCTGTCCGGTAACGAAGAACCGAAACGGGTAATTTCACCATTTGTTGCAACCGAGATAAGAAGGATGATGGAAATGGTGGTGGATTACGGTACAGGAACCGGCGCAGCACTGCCCGGCCTGGAAAAAACGGCGGGTAAGACAAGCTCTGCCCAGACAGGGCAGAAGGTAAACGGCCAGGACGTGGTGCATGCATGGTTTACCGGGTATACTCCGAGGATATATCCGAAATATGTTATTACGGTTTTTGCCGAAAACGGAAGAAGCGGTGGAAGCGTTGCAGCCCCTGTATTTAAAGATATTGCGAAAAGGGTTTTGGAACTGGGCTACAGATAATCAATGTTGGGTTAAAGTGCGCAAAGCACTTTTTTTATGCCTGGCCGGCGTTATATTTTACCGGTACATGCACATCTCCAGGGGCGGTTTCATATAATTTAGAGTGACCCTAATACGGAGGTGAGCATACCGGTGCTTGCATCAATAGCGTCAATTACAGCTTCCATGCTGAGGGATACATTTCTGTTATTCTCATTTGTTTCAGGCAATTCTTCCTTTCCCAAGCCCCTTACAGAGGACGAGGAAAAGGATTTTTTGACCCTGTATAAACAGGGTGATGAAAGGGCTAGAAATATACTGATAGAAAGAAATCTAAGGCTGGTTGCACATATAGTAAAAAAGTACAGCAATACCGGCAAGGACGCCGACGACCTTATATCAATAGGAACCATCGGACTTATCAAGGCTATTACCACCTTTGACAGCAGCAAGGGTACAAGGCTTGCCACCTATGCGGCGCGGTGTATCGAAAACGAAATACTAATGACAATCCGCTCAAGCAAAAAGATACAGAACCAGCTGTCACTGCAGGACCCGATCGGAATTGACAAGGAAGGCAATGAAATATCGCTGCTCGACATCCTGGGCACCGACTGCGATACGGTACTTGACGAAGTGGAGAAAAAACTTCAGACCGGCAAACTGTATAAAATAATGGATAAGGTTTTGAAAAACCGCGAAAGGATTGTGCTGGAACTTAGATACGGCCTCTCCAACGGCACCATAAAGACCCAGCGGGAGATAGCCCAGATGCTCGGCATATCACGCTCCTATGTTTCCAGGATAGAGAAAAGGGCTATAAAAAAACTAAGTAGGGAATTTTTATAGAGCAACTGCAATTAGCAGTTGTTCTATAATTTTTGCGCGCTAGGTGACCACATGCGGAGTTTCCCGGCAGGTAGAACTATCCCGCGCGTACCAACTGTGCAAATTCATTGGGCAGAAGGATGGGTTCTATAGCCCTAGCAGCTTTTTGATAGGCACATCCATATCATCACCTCACTGGAACCAAGTAATTGTATGCTAATTTTGGGCGGACTGTTGCGGGAACCAGTGCCTTAGAGGGATATTGCAACGGCCACGGCAAGTTCAAAGAAATTGCCGGCACTGCTTGCAGGAATACTGACGTCCATTACCCCCTTTTTTTGGTCAATTGGTTGACAACATCAATCAATAAGCATAATATATAGTTGAAAGCGTCAACCAATTCTTGAGGAAGGGGAATGCAATGGATAGAACCGTATACGATATTTACAACCTATTGCAGGAGATAGCCTGGCATTTCGGAAATCATGGATTTGACGGGGATTGCTGCGAAGACCTGACACTGGTTGAGTTTATGGCACTCAAAAAAGCCTGTGAAAACAAATGCTTTTCAATTCAGGAGATAGGAAACGCTTTGGGTTTTACAAAAAGCGGGGCAACCAGGATCATAGACCGGCTGGAGAGCAAGGGGTATGCCCGGCGCGAGCGTTCTCCCGTGGATGGACGGGTCTGCTGTGTTACTGTTACCGATAAAGGAGAACTTGTAATATCAAGGGTAACCGGACAGTACACCGCATACCTTGAGGGGGCGCTAAGGGATTTGGAGCCCCAAAGGATTGAAAGTATCAAGGATGCCCTCGGAACAATGGCGGAATTGATACAAAGACAGGAGTTTATGCAGCCTGAAGGAGAGTAATATATAAGGGGTGTATTTATGAATTCGTTAACTGAAACAGTTAAATACTTTGTAGTAATAACTGCAGAGCTTACCGTGCTGTTTTTGGGTATCAGCACAATGGTGGCGCTTATGCTTATGTATCTGCCCCAGGATAAAATTAAAGCATGGATGTTGAAAAAAGGCATGTGGGGTAATTTTATAGGAGCGTTTGCAGGGGCTTTGACGCCTTTTTGCGCATGCTCCACCATTCCGCTTACCTTAGGCTTTTTGGAAGCGGGGATAACCTTTGGTTCGGTTATGTCCTTTGTTATAGCGTCTCCCTTGCTTAACCCGATAATACTGGCAATGCTGGTTGCACTTATGGGCTGGAAGGTATGCATTATATACTTTGCCATTGTATTCGGCGGAGCGGTTGCGTTCGGAGTAGTACTGGAGAAATCAGGAGGTTCAAAACTGGTTAAGAGAGCCCGGATAAAAGGGGGAAATCATTACCGGGATGAGGAAGCACCCAGGGCTTTTATGGACAGATTAAAGATATCGTTTAACAAAGCGTGGGGAGATTTCAGAGGTGTACTGGTTTATCTGCTTATCGGCGTAGGCGTTGGTGCGGTTATTTACGGCTATATGCCCCAGGAAATTGTATTAAGGCTTGCGGGACCCTCCAACCCCTTTGCCATTCCCGTCGCAGCGGTTATAGGTATTCCTTTGTATATCCGCGCCGAAACGGCAATACCCATAGGTGTTGCGCTTATGCAAAAGGGGATGAGCGTGGGCGCGGTGATTGCGCTTATTATAGGTGGAGCAGGCATGGCCATACCTGAAATGAGTATGCTTGCGGGAATATTCAAACGAAAGCTTGTTGCTGCGATAGTGGCGGTAATCTTTGTTACGGCTGCGGCCGGCGGATATATATTTAATATGGTTCTTTAAAGAAGGGGTCGGAGCGATAGCTGCACACATCAATAATAATAGGAAGAGGAGGTATTAATTATGGAAAAAGAAAAGAAAGGTTTATTTGAGCGCCTGGCGGGAGGTAAAAAGGCCAAAAAGAGTCCGTGCTGCAGTTTTCAGATAGAAGAGTTGCCGGAGGAAATGGCCGCTAAAAAAGAAGGTGAGGATTCTTCAAAGTCCAAGAACAGTTGATGATTGCAGGCTCTATATTAAAAAACATAACTAAATGGAGGTAGAATTATGAAAACGCTTAGAATTGAATGGAGACACCTTGATGTTGAGGGGGATACCTGCGACCGCTGTTATGATACCGGTGAAAACCTTAACGCGGAAGTAAGAAGGCTGCAAAGAGCGCTTAAGCCGCTGGGTATTCAGGTGGAATGGTTTGAGACAAAGCTAAATGACAGCCAAATACAAAAGTCCAATACCATACTGTTTAACGGAGTTCCGATAGAAGACATCCTGGATATTGAGGTATCGGAGAACTACTGCCATTCGTGCAGTGCCCTGCTGGGGAACGAAACCTACTGCCGTACGGTTATATATCAAGGCACAGAGTATGAGGATGTACCGGCAAAGGCCATCCGGGAGGCGGCATACAAGGTATTAGGCATAGAAGAATCAAAAAAAGCGTCCGGGAAGAGCGGCGGCAGATGCGGCTGCGGATGTGGCGGCAGCGACTGCTGCTAATATATAGTAAGGCAGCTTTTTAGCCATATCGTAAACCCCATGTATCACAGCTTAACAAGGGTTTATGTTGCAACGAAAAAAATGGGCGTATATGCAAAGCAAAGCGATGCAGTTAAGGGATGGATAAGAGCATAGGCAAACTTCCCCGTCAAATTCCAACGGAATTGGATATTGACGGGGATTAATTGGTATGATATATTACAATATAGTAATATAGTCAAATGAAATGCGGGGTGAATAAAAGTGTACAAAGACAATATACGGTTATATAAATACAGGGCGGAAATAATAAAGAGCCTTTCACACCCTGTGCGGCTTGCCATAGTTGACCTTCTAAAGGACGGCGAAAAGTGCGTCTGCGATATAGTGGACTTTCTGGAAGAGAAGCAGTCAAGCGTATCCCGGCACCTTGCCACGTTGCGAAGCACAGGAATTGTGGAAACCAGGAAAGAGGGACTGCAGGTTTATTACAGACTTAACGCTCCTTGCGTAAACGTTTTTTTAAACTGCGTGGATAGAATAATAAGGGAGCGGCATGAGGAAAAGGGTAAAGCTTTGAAAAATATACAGGCATAAAAATCGGAGGTATTAAAATTGAGCGAACGCAGAAAGTTTTTACTGATACTTGGCGTGTTTTTACTGGCCTATTTCCTGCCGGCGTCCGATCCGAGGGTTAAAGGGGCCCTGGTTGAATCCTTTGCCATGCTGCACGAATACGCCAGGGAGCATGTACTACTCTGCCTAGTGCCGGCATTTTTCATAGCCGGGGGCATTTCGGTATTTATTTCCCAGGATTCTGTCATGAAATACCTTGGCCCGCTGGCAAAAAAATGGGTATCCTATTCGGTGGCCTCGGTGTCCGGCTCGGTACTGGCGGTGTGCTCCTGCACGGTGCTGCCGCTTTTCTCCGGTATCTACATGAGGGGTGCGGGGCTTGGACCCGCCACCGCTTTTCTTTACTCGGGTCCGGCTATAAACATACTGGCTATAATAATTACGGCGCGGGTTTTAGGGCCCGAGCTTGGTATCGCCCGGGCGGTGGGAGCGGTGGTGTTCAGCATAATAATAGGGCTTTTGATGCACCTTATATTCCTCAGGGAGGAAAGAAGACGTACTCAAGAGGACGCGTCAATGTTTGAAAGGGATGTGGAGCAAAAACGGCCCCTTTGGAAGGACATAGTTTTCTTTGCTTCGATGGTTGGATTTTTGGTGTTTGCCAACTGGGCAAGGCCAATAGAGGAAACCGGCCTGTGGGCAGCAGTATTTTCGGATAAGTGGTTTATTGCAGGCGTCTTCTTTGCCATGGCCCTTATTTCGGTTTTCCGGTGGTATGACGGGGAGGAGCGAAAAGAATGGTACTCATCCACCTGGGATTTTGCGCTAAAAATACTGCCTCTTTTGTTCGGCGGGGTGCTGGTGGCCGGTTTCCTGCTGGGGCGGCCCGGCAACGAAGGCATTATTCCCTCGCAGTGGGTTAACTCGCTGGTGGGGGGTAACTCCCTGGGAGCCAACCTGTTTGCATCGGTGGCGGGAGCCTTTATGTACTTTGCCACGCTGACCGAGGTACCCATTCTCCAGGGGCTTCTGGGAGCGGGGATGGGCAACGGGCCGGCACTGGCACTTCTGCTGGCGGGCCCGGCACTGTCGCTGCCTAACATGCTGGTTATTCGCAGCGTTATAGGCACCAAGAAGACCGTTGTTTATGTTGCGCTGGTGGTAATAATGGCCACCATTTCCGGTATGATTTTCGGCGCTGTATGGGGCTGAGAACCGAGACAGTCTGCCGGTCGACAGGATTAAGAAATGAATACTTTTAAAGATAAGGGGGGAATCATATTGTCAAAGGGATGGTATCCTGTTATTGATTATGAAAAGTGCACCGAATGCGGGGTGTGTTTTGAAAAGTGCCCCTACGGTGTATATGTACTGGTTGAAAACAAACCCGTTGTTATGGAACCTGAAAACTGCATTCACGGGTGCCGTGGGTGCCAGAAGCTGTGCCCGGCCGGTGCTATTGATTACGTAGGCACTGCCGGCAGCACATGCGGCTGTGATTGCAGCTGCAATTGCTGAATGCTTTTGTGATTGGAAGAATAATTAAATCTTTGGGAGTGATTTTATGGTAATCAAAGTATTGGGCTCGGGATGTGCCAACTGCAAGAAGTTGGATCAAAACGTGAGGAAGGCAATTGAGGAACTTGGTATTGATGCATCGGTAGAAAAGGTAGAGGATATAAAGGCTATAGTGGGTTATGGCGTCATGAGGACACCGGCCCTGGTAGTGGATGAACAGGTTAAGGTTATGGGCAAGGTGGCTTCGGTGGAGGAGATTAAGAAGATACTGCAATAAAGGCGTGTCGGGGGGATATCCCGTTCCTATGTTTCGAGGATAGAGAAAGGGGCTATAAAAAAACTTAGCAGGGAATTTCTATAGAGCAACTGTTAAAGGCAGTTGTTCTATTTTTTATGTCTACGATTTCTTGTTAGATGCGGCTTAAACCCCCTTTATCAAGATAATTAACAAGGTGACATAATCAAAAGAAAACAACAGAAAATTGCACTGGTGTATTGACCTAATAGGTAAATTGATGTACAGTGATGATGTTGACCTAACAGGTAAAAACGCTTGTGACAAAAATGATTATAAAGAAGGAGATTAATATGTTCTCAAAATTATTAAGCTTGGAACCTAAAAGGCGAAATGCCATTTTGAATGCGGCACTCAAGGAATTTGCCGACAAGGGATATGATGATGCATCAACAAATGTGATTGCCAGGGAGGCCGGTATCTCAAAGCCTCTGATGTTTCACTATATCAACAATAAGAAGGATTTCTTTCTCTTCCTCTACGACTATTGTCTGGAGATACTGGAAAGAGAGTATTTTAGCAGGATTGACCTGCGGGAAAGGGACATCTTCGAGCGCTTGCGGCAGACTTGTATGCTTAAAATCCAGGTAATGCAAAAAAACCCATGGATTGTTGACTTTATTAAAGTGGCTGTATTGACGGATTCCGAAGCGGTAAAGGATGAGCTGGTAAAAAGACGAAAAAAGGTGGAAAACAAAAGTTTTGAACGGTTTTATGGCGATATAGATACATCACGCTTCCGCAGCGGGTTGGATGTGGATAAAGCAAAGCAATTGATTTTTTGGGCTGTTGGTGGATATTCGAATCAGATATTAGAACAATTAAAAGGTTTTGATGTCTCGGAGTTCGATTTTGAAAAAATTCCTACTGAATTCGACAGTTATCTTGATGAACTGCGAAAAACCTATTATAAATGATGGGGGATACGGCGTTGAACGTGATTGAAACGAGGAAACTAACCAAGGTTTTTGGAAGGCAGGCGGCGTTGCAGGGAGTCGACCTTACCGTAAAGAAAGGCGAGGTATATGGTTTCATCATTCTTTAGGGATGCTGCGTAAAAGCGGCGGTGAGGTTATTGATTTTCTAGGCAGCTTGCACGGTAAAATAAACCCCACCCGTCGCAAAGACCTGCTGGATAAATTCCAGCTTGATCCAAAGAAAAAATGCCGCAGCTATTCCAAGGGGAACCGACAGAAGGTGGCACTTGTCTCGCCTTTGTTTCAGATGCGCAGTTTTTGGTTTTAGATGAGCCTACCAGCGGACTTGACCCGTTAATGGAATTTGCTTTTCAGGAGTGTATATTCGAAGCAAAGAAGCAGGGCAAAACCGTTTTTCTGTCCAGCCATATTCTTGCGGAGGTAGAAGCGCTCTGCGACAGGGTGGGGATTATCCGGTAAGGGAAAATCGTTGAATTCTGGTATGGGCAATAGGCATGGCCTATCTTGGTGGGATTATGGGTGCAGCTGTGGCAAGGCTGGGCAATCAGCAAGCCTTCATTGCCATCTTATAAAGTAGGAGAACATCACTTGACCTGCTCTTTTTAAGGCAGGTCCTTTTTTGTATGGGACGGCATGTGCACATTCCGGGATAATACTTATAAACATTAAGAACCACTGTACGTTATGTGAAAGTATACTTCTTCCGGCGTATTGACCACAGCGGTCATTCCGGTATATAATAAAAATGACCAGAGTGGTCATTTGATGATTTCCGATAATTCTGAAATGGGGTGACTATTATCTATTCGAAGTTTCACAGCCTGGAATCTGAGAAGCAAGAACGTATTATTAACGTGGCTCTAAAGGAGTTTGCAAAAAACGGCTACGATAAGGCATCTACCAACGAGATTGTAAAGGAAGCAGGAATATCCAAGGGGTCATTATTCAACTATTTTAGCAACAAGAAGGAACTGTACTTATTCCTGCTTGATTACGTAGCCAAGGTGATTGAGCAAATCTATGCCCAAGTGGATTGGAATGAACCGGATTTTTTTGAAAGAATGAGACAATTGGGATTGGTTAAATTTAGAATCTACAAAAAATTCCCACAGGCATTTAATTTTCTTAAGGCCTTAGCCCAGGAGGATGCAGCCGAGGTGAAGCCTGCAATAAGTAGACTTAGCAAGGACCTTATTTCAAGCGGCTTGGAAAGAGGCTATCAAAACATTGACTGGAGCAAATTCAGGGAAGATATTGACCGTGAAAAGATGATTAATATAATTAACTGGACTATGCTGGGTTTTGCCGATCTGTACAGGGATAAAGTTGATTCCTTTGAGGATGTTGGCTTGGAAGTTATCACCGAATCTGATGAATATTTTGACATTTTGAAAGGCTGTTTTTATAAAAGGGGGGAGTGATAACGTGTTTATTGACGTTTCTGCTTTGAAGAAGACCTATACAACCGGAGTAATCAAAAACGAAGTATTAAAGGGGCTCGAAATGAAGCTTGGGAAAGGGGAAATTGGTGTCATCCTTGGGCCTTCGGGTTCGGGGAAATCCACCCTGATGAATATCATCGGTGGTGTTGACCGCTGCGACAGCGGCAGGGTCATTGTAGATGGAACCGAAATAAACAAGCTAAGCGATGACCAACTGACCGAATACAGACGTAAAGACATCGGTTTTGTATTCCAGTTCTACAACCTGGTTCCCAATCTTACAGTGGGGGAAAACATTGAAGTTGTTTCCAACATCAGCAAATCCCCTTTAAATGTGGACGAAGTTTTAAGAGCGGTAGAAATGCAGGACAAAAAGCGCCGCTTCCCCAGGGAGCTTTCCGGCGGTGAGCAGCAGCGGGTTTCCATTGCCAGGGCCATTGATAAGAATCCCAAGCTGCTGCTCTGCGATGAGCCAACGGGAGCTTTGGATTATCAGACATCCCGCAGCATCCTTAATCTGTTGCAGCGGGTGAACAAAGAATTTGGAACAACCATTTTGATGATAACCCACAATGCTGCCATTGCCGCTATGGCTAACAGGGTATTTAGATTAAGAAGCGGGGAAGTCGTTGATGAAGTTGTTAATCAGGTGATTGCTCCGGCGGAAAGGATTGAATGGTGATGGCTTTAAATAAAAGGGTTTTTCGTTTTTTGAAGGAAAATAAGCTGCGGTACCTGGGTATCCTTGCGCTTATTATCCTTGGGAGCTATATCTTTGTTGTGGCTGCCGGGCTTTCCCAGAATCTCGCTAACCTGGTTACAACCTTTACGAAGGAGCATGTACAGGAAGACCTGTCCTTTAATGCCGACAAGGCTGTTCTTGATAGCGCAAAAATTGAGAAAGAGGCAGGTGCCGTCATCGAGGACTATATGAGCTTTGACGCCGCCCTGTCGGATACGCTTACGCTGCGAATCTTAAGCGAAACAAAAAAGGTGAATATCCCGGCTGTCACAGAGGGGCGGGCACTTTCCGGACCGGGAGAAATACTCCTTGACCCTGCCTTCGCAAAGGCCAACGGTTATCCCGTAGGGAGTCAAATAGAAGCGGCGGGTAAAACCCTCACTGTGGCGGGCTTTGTGTCCCTGCCCCACTATATCTATCCGCTAAAGAACGTGAATGATATATTGTATTCGCCCAATGAGTTCGGTGTGGCGATAATAAATCGTGAGGAATTTTCAGATATAGATAATGCTGCCGGAATCTATTCCGTCAGGTTTAATGACAGAACCAAGAGCCTTAACAAACAGGCGGTGGAATTGCGGGAGAGTCTGCGGGCAGAAGGCATAACAGTATCCGACTGGATTGACATTTCAGACAACAAACGGGCAAGAATGGTGTGGGCCTCCATAACCGGCATGAAAACCATGAGCGTACCGCTGCCGGCGGCAATGTTTCTCTTGTCCTGCTTAATTATCGGCATAATGTTCTGGCGCATGATCCGCCGTGAATCGGTGATAATTGGGACACTTTATGCCCAAGGTTACCGGCGGCGGGAGTTAATGCGACACTATATGGCTGTCCCGCTGCTGCTGGCTTTTGCAGGTGGAATGATAGGAAGCCTTTTGGGCCTACCCTCTATAAAGCCAATGGTTATGGCCATGATTTCCTACTATAACGTTCCCGTCCCGGGCATTGAACTGAGCTTTCTAAATGTACTGATCGGAATACTGACGCCTACACTGTTTTTAGGTCTCAGCAGCTACCTGGTTATACGTTCGGAACTGAAGCGCTCCCCGGCGGAACTTATGAAGGGGGATAAACAGAAAACAAAGGTTAATGCCCTGGAGCGGGCATTTAAACTGGAAAGGCTTAAATTCAGCACAAAATTCAAGCTGCGGGAGCAGTTCAGAAGCATCTCACGGCTTGTGTTTCTTTTATTAGGTGTTACCAGCGCCTCTGTCATAATGCTCTTTGGTTTCACTGTTTTGAACTCTATGAACCATGCATTTAGCGCCTCGGATGTATACCGGTTTGAATACGAATATGCCTTCAGGGATCTACAACTTGGTGAGGCGCCGGAAGGGGCGGAGGCCTTTAATGCAGGAAAGTTTTATTCTGAAAATAATGAAGAAATTGAATTTTATATATCCGGGATAGAGCCGGATTCAACGCTTGTGATTCTGAAGGATGGCAAGGGGAATCCCATTCCCAACAATCAAACAAATATTACCAGGTCTTTGGCCAACCGACTTGGCATTAAAGCCGGGGACACCGTAAGTTTCATAAATAAAGAGAACGGGAAACCCTACACCTTCCATATTGACGCTGTTGCCGATTCCTACGTTGAGCAGTTTATATATGTGCCAATCCATGAGTTTAACAGGGAAATGGGGCTTCCGGAAAACGGCTATATGGGGCTTTTCAGTACAACTAAGCTTGATATCCCTGATGAAGAGCTATCGGGAACAAAATCCGTGAGTGAACTGCCCGGCGCAATGGATGAATTTTTTGGGCAGATGGTTTCCATGGTAGCATTGATGACAATTGTCTCGAGTATTGTGGCCTTGATTATCCTCTACCTTGTAACTTCATTAATAATAGAGGAAAACAGAAACACCATATCACTTTTCAAGGTATTTGGCTACCGGCGCCGGGAGATTAAATCCATGATGTTAAACAGCTCCACCTTTGTCATAGTAGCCGGATTTTTAATAGGTATTCCTGTTGCGGCGGCGTCAATGGGTGCAGTGTACGGCTATATTGGCAATATGATAAATCTAGTGCTGCCAGCTATTGTAAGCCCCCTCTATGTGGTAATATCCTTTGCAGCCATCATGCTGACCTATCAGCTTAGCAAGCTGCTGTGTGCAAAGAGCTTGGAGACGGTTTCCATGGGTGAGGCGCTAAAGGCTGGAGCGGAATAGACTAGGCTTTTATATCCATGATAGCATGGCCACTGCAGAGACTATTGTAAAAACTATTATGCGTGCGTGGAATAATGCGAAGGTTGTTTCTGAAATGGGAGGGTGCCAATGAAAAACAGAACAAAAAACATTTTATAACTGGTGATGGCCGTGATAGCCGAATTTGCAGTTTTGATCAGTATTATTCTATTTCAACAAAATATTCTAATGAATTTTTCATTGCCTGTTCGAGCTGTGTTAATGATAGTCATACAGTGGGCGTTGCTAATTGTTCCTGTAGCTTTTATGATGTGTAAAAAGACACATTTGAAGGATATAGGATTTAGCAATAAGTATATAACAAAACAGATTTTAATTGGCCTGACAATCGCTGTTGTATTGTCGCTGGTTCTCACAGTTATTCCGATTTTATTAGGATTTAAGGAGTTCGTTGGCTCTACCACTTATACACAACCATGGCAGTTCGTTTATCAATTTGCATATATGACGATTGGTATTGCTTTAGCCGACCTCTAACAATATTCACCTAACCTAACCGAAAAATGCTACCTTGGGATGGTATTAATTGGACATTAGACATGAACAATATGATACAATATAAATAGGGATTTGAACGTATTAAGGAGGGTGTATTATTGATATGCCTGATAATATCGATTTAATGGACAAGGATAAGCTCCTGAAAATATTCGATTATCTTAATGAAAGGCTGAAAGAGAATCAATTACAGCTTGAAATAACAGTTTATGGCGGTTCTATCATGACCATGGTTTATGATAACAGACCTGCGACCAAAGATATAGATTGTGTTTTTGGCGAAACTAACTACAAATTATTGGACAACATATTAGACCTTACAAAATTTGCTTTTAATCTTCCTGATGGATGGATAAATGAAGAAATAAAAGAGCCACTTAAATCAATAATAAAAGAGGACAAAGAAACATACAGAGTCTATTCTAACTTGAAGATATTAAAGCCTAAAGCTGAGCAATTATTGGCTATGAAAATACTGGCTGCAAGGCCAGAGCCATCAAAGGATTTTATTGATGCCTATATATTGTGTAAAGACTTAAAAATAACCTCTAAGAATAAGCTTGTGGATACAATTACAGACTATATACCTCTGACCTTACTAGGAGAGAGACAAATAAATTTTATTAAATACCTGGGAGAGGATTTAGGATATGATTGGAAATAGGTATTTACAATCCCTATTTGAATATCCTGACGAAGATACAGGTTTAAACCAACTGTTAGAGCTATTAAAATCAAAGGAAAAGTCATTTTTAGACAGTTTATACGAGCCTGTGGATTTGGATGAATGTGATGACCGAGAAATTAGATTTTTAATACTGGTGTCGGCCTTAATAGATTATTATCTGCAGTTACATTGTATTGGTGTTCCTGACTGGATTAGAGATAAAAGGTTAGCGTTTGGAAAGCCTTATTATCATTCTAAAAGAATAAGTGATTTTGAAAAAGTCAGATTGTTATATACTAACCCAGCACCAATGAAAGCACGAAATGTTTACTTTGACCCGGAAGCCATACAGAGGGTTTAAGTAAATTCAGGCTGTCCTGCCAGACCATATAACATCATAGAATATAGTTCCTTCAATAGATTTTTGTTCTTATTGCTTAATAGATTCGGTCGGTGCGCTGCATCACGATACATTTCAAGATAAAGCATAACTGCATCGTTGGATAATTCTTTATGAATAAAACCTTCGGTGCGCCCTTTATCGATAAATTGATGGATTGCACCCGGAAACCTGTTGTGGTAAAATTCATCGATATATTTTTTCATTTCATCGTCCGGATTTACATTAATTAACTCATTAATAAAATCCAGACTAATCTTGTCGGTTAGTTCCTCTCTTGTGAAAACTATGTGCTCCAGAAGCTCAGGGAAAGGCATATCGCTGTCTAATATTCTTTTCAGTGAATCCCATTTCTTTTCTATGAAATAAATAACGGTATTCTTGACCAGTTGGTCCTTGGTTCCAAAATAATTATATACGGTAGCCGGAGCCACCCCGGCTTTTTCCGCAACTTTTGCTATGCTGGTGTTATTTACTCCATGTAATGAAAACAGTTCCAGTGCAGAATACCGTATTCTGTCTTTTTTTTTCTCTGTTCGGAGCTCATATCCGTTCATTGTATCACCTCTATATATAGAATACTAAAAGTATTAGATAAAATCAATAACTTATACTCCAATTTACATAAAACCCTTGACCCCATTTGCTGCATAATATAATATAGAAAAAATAGAGGCCAACTACTCTAAAACATAAAAAGTGGAGGGGCGTTACATGAACGTAATTAATATACAAAAGCTTACAAAGTCATTTGGAAAAACCCATGCTTTAAGAGGGGTTGACCTATCAGTAAACAAGGGAGAGGTGCATGGGTTTATTGGGCCAAATGGGGCCGGTAAGTCCACTACTATTAGAATTCTATTAGGAATATTGCGTAAAGACTCAGGGGAAATATCTATGCTGGGCGGTAATCCTTTGAAGGACGCTGTAGCGCTGCACCGCCAGTTGGCCTACGTGCCGGGAGATGTTACTCTTTGGCCGGACCTTTCGGGGGGGGGGAGAAGTAATTGACCTTTTAGGCCGTTTGCATGGAGGGATTAACAGCGCTTATTTATGGGTTCTTACCAAAGGCTGTATTTGGCTTGAGCTGGGCAGCGTGGGCTTTATTTGCGGCCCTTGAGCTTTTATGGGAAGGTGGAGTAATTAACTGGTCCGTTATGGGTCTGTCACCGTTTTCCTATTCACATTATACAATTCCGGTATCTGCGCTATCGATACTGACTTTAGCAGGCTTGTCATTGCTGGCCGTTCTATTAGCAGCTATTGGGCTTTACGGGTTTAATAAAAGGGATATATTAACGAAGGCATAAATTAAAACAGATCGAATAAGGCTTAAATAAGGCTTAAATAAGAATTGAAACAAGGGTACCGTCACTTAATATTTTAGTGACAGTGCTCTGTTTTTTGGATGAAGCAATGTAAAAAACGGGCATAGGGAAAACATGTTATACTGTACATTAGTAGAATAATGCGAAGTAGCGTTTTTGTCATCCTGAGCCAAGCGAAGGATCTTAAGCTACACATTATTCATATGTTGTGCCGTTAGTCAGATCGGTTATTATACTCATGATATGGATTGGGTGTTAATGCCTCATTATTAAAAAAACACTAAGGTGGACTATTACTGAAAGGAGGAACATACAAGGAGAATGACAATGGATATAATGGATTACTTGATAGAATTTCATAAAGATGCCGACAGGCAAGGGCCGGGTAG